>OICF01000101.1_pt1 | contig 33013 bp, 30 predicted proteins | sample 1581211 | NCBI WGS metagenome assembly OICF01 (sample SAMEA3882534, study PRJEB24775) | human gut metagenome | biome: human-associated habitat; feature: intestine environment; material: feces | place: Netherlands | collected 2009/2010
CTTTGGCAGCCAATTATCGTTATCTGCTTTCAACAAGTCATACACATATATCTTATTCGGCTTTCCTAATCCCTGATGGCTTCGATAAATCAGATTATGTACCTCCAGTTCTTTCAGCATCTTGTTAATTTTCTTATTTCCCAGATGCAACAGCTTCATCATTTCTTTGATTGTAAAAATGATAAATATATCTCTTCATGATTATTTGCTCCTTCCTTAGTCCTGAAATGTGTACTTTTTGAAACTACAAAAAAGGACTGATAAACAGTCCCGAAATGTATGGACATCTCTTTACGAAACGTTCCAGTATTTTTGTATACTTTTTGGCACCACCTCCTTAAAAATGGGTATAAAAAAAGAAGGTGTATTTCAACCTTCTTTCTATACTACGCTGCTCTCATCAATCGCTGATTTGCTTCATAAACACCAAACCCATTATCGACAGCCATTATTGCATACATACGGAGTGCATTGCCAATTCTTTGTATGTTAGAAACTGGATATTCTGTTTCTAAATAAAATCCTATTATATCCCCTTTTGTTATAATTTGTGAAATATACTTCCTATTCTTTGTCTGTCTGTTAGAAGCATTAACAAAATAATTATTATGTCTAATTCTTGCATTCTCTAGAATTTGCAATTCGTTCAAATTAAAAGCTGAAGACAATCTTGTTGCTATTTTCATTTCCACATAATATTTATATGGAAAGTGTTCTGTTTTTAAATCCTTGTACAGCTTTGCACATTCTCAAATAGCCTATAAAATCAAGTATTTTTTAATAGTTCAGACTTTACCGCCTTGTACGTTCTTGTGTTGTATGTCTGCAATGGTGGCAAGTCGGTGGCAATGCCACCACTGAACCATCTGTTATACTAATTCGTTGACCCTTTTCTGTACAGCTGTAGGACTATAACCCGCAGCCTTCAGGCGGTCAGTTCGTTCCTGACCATTCCCCCAGTCACCCCGAATGACTTCTTTTGCAATAGCTTCTCAACTATCCGTTTATCTAAACTGAATAGCTTCAATTCTTAATGCCTGTCCTACAGTTCCGAGTGTTGCTACTCCATCAGCTTTTGTCCAATCAGTCCAACCACTGTTCTGAATATGTACTCGATATTCAAAGTCACCCTTGAAACATAAACATTCTATACGTTTAATGTAATTTACACGACACATGGTTTCTTCCGTTGTAAGTCCGTTAAAAGTCGCATACCATGATCCATTCAGATATGTAGCTCCATCAAGATGCAGTGTCATCTGACCGTCACCGTTTGCAAAACTTACTGCTGTATTTGCATTAGAAGCACCCGTAATTCCAAGAAGATTATTTATATCAGAATCCGAAAAAACCTCTACACTGTTTGAGTTTGTTGGAATTTTGACGACAATAGTTCCACATTTTGTTACGCATCGAAAATTCATTTTTGCATTCAAATTATTCAGGCTTTTTTCTACGTTTTTTATTCTATCCAATATCGTATCTATACTTGGTTGAATAGATGTACCCCGTATGACTTCTTCTATACTTAGTCCATTTATGTGCACAAATAACAGATGTCCTTTATATTGTTTTCCACCATAGTATATAGAGTCATTTGTCCACCGAATTTCGTCGTTGTAATTTTCGCCAAGAGCTACCGTCTTCCCTTTTATAATTTCAAATTCTACTTTTTCCACACCAGAATCATTTGTATATTTTATAAATACGTGATCGGTACGCTTTTTCCCTTGTCCTGCTGGTTCAAAATTTAAAGTTGTACTGTCATTCACTTTTGTCCAGACGTGTCTCCCCTGTAGTAATGCATCGCCATCTGCTATTCTTATCGATGTACTTGATACAATTTCCGCTTTAAATTGATTCCCTGCTTCAAGCACGTAAAAATCGCTGCCGAATATATCTCTGTATAACGATCCATCAGCTGCAGCCGAAACCTCAATACCGTTTCCTGTATTCAAATTAATTGCCATCTTAATCACCAACCTTATACGTTACTGTATATCTATCGTTTTCAATTTTTACAATTTCACTATTTATGATTTCCTTCATCGCCACGCCTGTCTGTCTGTTTTTTCCACCGACAATATCTCCTATGTCAACATCTAGTCTGTCAAATTGCGCTGTAAGAGAATCGCTATTTTTCAATTCTTTCAACTTTTCAACGCCCTGGCTCCTAAGTTCTTCATCAGACTCCACATTTCCATAATCATATATCTCTGTTATTTCAGACCTGCCTGTATAATATGGGGCATCAACTATGTTACCAGAACTATCTGCGTATAGATGTATCACGGTACGTTCCGCAAGCTCTCCACCGCCGAGACAGATCAGATGATTTACACCACCTCGATTCTGCTCGAAAATAACTTGCATACCATAATCATCAGAGTATTCATATTTTTCGGATAGATCCTCTATTTTGGTAGCACTAATTTGTACTTTCGCATCTCTAGTAACCGTACACACAAGCTTGGCATCGACATTTGATAACATCTTTTTGATACCCGCATACATGTCTGTATACCGTTCAAATTGGTTACTTGATATTTTTATACCTGCATCATCTGCAGGCACAATAAAAAGGTCAGATAATCCGACCTTTTCTATAAGTTGTTCCAGTATTCTATTCGCATCACCGGATACTATATAATAGTCCTGACCACTCTCAGGCTCAATGATTTTCTTTTCGAGTATCCCCCTGAAAGCACGACCAGAATAATAGACCTTGTTCTTCTTGGTATCTATTTTCACATCATCGACAATACCACCGTATTCTGTATTTTCTACATACCATATACTGCCGTGAGACATGCAATGATTCTTTAAATTCATACCGATCTGAAAATCATTATCTTTTCCAATATCCAAATCTATTGAATACTTATGTAGCTCACCTTGCGGTAATCCGCTTGAATCTGTATATATTACCATCCCGGTTCACTCCTTCTATCCAAAAGTATTAAATCAAATCCAAAAGTACCGTCATATTGCACGGCATTTTCACCTGTAGGAATTTTTTCAAAAATATATGATTTTTTATCTGCTTCCCAAAAACGATTTTCTATGCTTCCATTCTGTTTTATCAGTTTAATTGTCCTTTTATTGGAATCAATTTCAACTCTCTGCCCTTTCTCTATTGATGTATTTATTTGATACACATGACTGCCGATTGTAATAGAAGGGTTTGTCACATCACCGTAAATTCTTAATCGAAAATCGCTTTCCACAAAAAACGGATTAACAACGCTGCTGCTCTGCACATAAGAAGAATAGGTATATGGATAAGAATATTCGTAGGCTTTGACGCTTACTGTAGCTCCGTCCATACCATCTGCGATAAAATCATCATTGTAATTGGTAGAGTAAAATGATGTATGTGTTGTATCAAATTCTTTCCATGTTCCATCGGCTTTTGTGATACGCACTTTGTAAGACGTAGCATTTTCTACTTTGTTCCAATTTGCTGAAAAAACTGCATAGTTAAAATATCTTGATGTACTTTTGAAATAAGTAGCATAATTTACTGTTGGTTTTTCAAGAATACACTTCTTGAACCAATTTTTCACTGCGTTACTAATAGCATCTTCTAAAGCACCATCAGGTTGAAAATTAATATCTGGGATTTTAACAGACGGTGTTTTTAACGGTGGTGTACAGGCATATGCTGGGATAGTAGAACCTGCAATCATCATGGTTACAATTAAAGCACTTACTAATTTCTTCATAATAAATACATCCTTTCTTTGTACGACAAAAAGACACCCTTGCGGATGTCTTAAAAATACTATTTAACCCATAGTTGGGAGATAAACGGATCACCGCCTTTCTACTCTGCGAACACCCAGTCTTTTGCAGCCATATCTGTTTGCGAAGGTGTCCAAGGTACGATTCCTTTTGGTGCGTTCTCATTGTCTGTCTTGAGCCCTGTTGTCACAATGAATACATATGGCTGTGTCATTTTGCTGTGTGCATCAGGGAACTGCATTTCAAGGTAGATTCCTTTTCCATTCCAACCTTTTCTTGCAACGCGCATTCCTCTTTCAAGGTACTTATAGGCATCGCTAAACGAGAATGTAGCCTCTCCACCAAGAATCGGACAGTTTCGACCATCAGCATAAATCCACTCATCTGAAAGAATGTTCTGAATCGTATACTCCACTCTCTGTGTTTCTCTAATGTCCAGACAGCTGCCATCTTTGGTGTACATGAGAATCGTCTGAGCTTCTTCATCCCACCGCCAATATCCAGACCATGACGGTAATTTTACCGCTAGTCCTGATTTCATTTCTTTAAACGCTTCTTTGAAATTCATAATTCACTACCTCCTATTCTTCTGTATGACATGTATTTGTTATTTTACCGTATACATCCTCATAAAGTTCCTGCTTGTCCCCGTTGTAGGTGTACTCAGCATAGATGCCATCTCCACTGATAGTCGTAGATGCAAGGCACTTGTAATTCTGTAGTGTTTTGCATGACCATACCACGAATACATTTCCAAGGTTGATCTGAACCTCTGGTTTGTTCTTGTGGTACCATTCAACAAGTTTCTTCTGTGCAACACTCTCAAAATGCGCCATTCCTGTAATAATCATATTTTTTCACCTTGTCCTTTCTGACCTCATATAATGGTCATATAGGTAATAAAAAAGCAAAGGTATACAATTCTGTACCTTTGCTTTTTAACGCTGTTATTTCTTAGACTCTGCAATCTTCTCTTTTTCTTCTTTTTCCAATTCTTTCATTAGTTCATCACGTTCTTCCTGTGACATTTTTCTATATCGTTCAATTTCTTCCATGTTCAAGTTATCATCTTCTTTATGCTCAAACATCTACTTCACCTCTTTAAAAGAAAATCCATACAGATCTGACAAATATTTCATTGTTTCTAATTGTGCTTCAAATTCAGTGTACCCTTTTTCCCTAAAATCTGCAACCCTCAAATCATAAATTGCAGTATTAACATCCTTATTTGGTGCTGTATATTCATATATTGTACCATTGTGGCAAAGTACATACCCTTTTTCATACCCATTGAAATATGCTGCATTGATGTCATTTGCACTAGGTGGCATGCAATCTTGGCAAGTTCTAAAACAACCCTATCCTGATTCACTCCGGTTCTTCGTGACCGTTCTGCCATGTGTTCAGCAATAGCCTGTTGAATGTTAGGTTTTGTCAAGTTTTCACATCCGATTACATCCGCTGTTTTTACCGAATAACCTGCCCTAATAGCTGCCTGTGTTGCATTCAGGTCAATCAGGTATTCATCAACAAAACGTTGCTGCTTTTCAGTTAATTTGCCTTTTTTTGCCATAACAACACCGCCTTTCTATTATTTTTATAACAAAAAGTGCTGCAAGGTAGGAGGTTTTAGCACCCTTGCAGCACATAAGACAATAAGCAATATAATTTTGCATAAAAAATTGCAGGTAATAAATTACCTGCAAAAATTTTTGTACAGCATACACTATAAAAGGTCTGCTTGTATTTGTCAAATATGAAATGATTGGTTTTATGTCAGATATGTAAGGTTTTTATAGGTATCTTCAAACGCTGAAAGTGCCTTATTATGCAGTTCTACAGTATATGAATAAGATTTTTTCATTTCCTGTGAAGCAACCTTGACTGTTTTAAACTGCACATACACTTTTGTAAGAATCTGAATCATATTCTTGTCACGCAATCCCCGGATTTCCTTAATGATCTGCTTCTTTGCATCAACAAACTGATCTATTTCTTCATTGATGTGTTGGTCAAACATGGTATACCTCACTACATCCTTACATAACTTATCACCTACAGGTGAAGTCTGCACTTTGTCCCGGCTGTAATCAATACCGCCTGCACTGCATACATTCATTTTCATATCTGACAGCGTGGCAATATCATCATTTACCTGCATTATGTAAATCCAAAGGTGAATGCTATGAATTTTGGTTTACTGAATGTTTAACCGGAAAAGATTATCTAAAAAATAGACAACAAGAATTGGATCAGCTTTCTAAGACAGTCCAAATACAGCAGACTGAATATGAACGTAAACAGAAATTATTGCCCGTCTTAGAATCTTCCCTCACGGATTTTTTACAAACCAATCAAGACATTTTACAAAAAGATGTTTATAAAAATTTTGACCCCTGTGTTAAACCTGAAATACAACATTTATTATATGATTGGGAAAAATCAGGAAAAATCCAAAGAACCAAGGTAGGAAATACTTATAAAATCACATTATAAGTTACAGTAAAGTTACACTTGGTTACACTTGGTTACAGTAAAAGTTACACTTGAAAGCCTTTATTTATAAGGGTGTTACAGTTGTTACAGTTAAAAACAAATTCTTTAATAATTGTAATTTTTTAATAGTAATAAGACTTAGTAAAAATAAGAATATATAAGAATAGGATTTTAACTGTAACCGTAACAAGTGTAACTTCCTTGATTTATAAGGGTTTGGAGCACTTTTTAGGCTATTTTTAACCGTAACCGAAGTGTAACTTAATAAAAAACTGACCCTTACTGCTGCAACAGTAGGGGTCAGTGATAACCAAACCAAGGAATGAAATGATTTGGACTATGCAAAAACCATTATAGCATTCATTCCTTATGTTTTCAATGAAAGGAAGTGCTATTTATGCAAGGTGGAGTAAGAAAAAGAGGTACAACGTGGTCATATTATTTTGACCTTGGAAAAATTGACGGTAAAAGAAAGAAAAAAGAAAAAGGTGGATTCAGAACCAAGAAAGAAGCTGAACAGGCATTGACTGCTGCTATAAATGAATACAATAATGCCGGGACTGTATTTGAACCGACAGAAATAACGGTTGCTGATTACCTGAATCAGTGGTTTGATCTGTACTGTAAGACCAACCTTAAATATAATACCCAAGTAGGGTATTTAAGAATCATTCAAGGGCATTTAATTCCAAAGTTCGGTGTATACCGATTAAAAGCAATTACTCCGGCAGTATTACAGGAATATGCAGTTGAACTTAAAATGAACGGTAATTCAAAAAGTCATTTAGTTGGTATTTTGTCTGTATTCAGTGCAGCACTGAATTATGCAGTTGAGCCAATGCACTATTTACAGTCTAACCCCATGCAGTATGTGAAATTTCCAAAGGTTGAAAGAAAACCACGTGAACGAATTGTACTGACGTTAGATGAATGGTGTAAGATTCGTGACAGATTTCAAAACACCCGGTACTATATACCTTTAATGATTGGATTTTATACAGGCTTACGAATATCAGAAACCTTTGGTCTTACTTGGGATGATATTGATTTAAAAAAAAGAACGATATCTGTAAATAAACAGATTGTAAAACGTAACTTCGGTGCTGATGTAAGGAAGGTTGTTGAAAAGAAAGGTAAGAAAGAACAGCGTTCATCTTGGTACTTTACTACACCAAAAACATTTACTTCTGTTCGTGAAGTCCCTTTTGGTGAAACACTATATCAGGCGTTGAAAAAGGAAAAAGCTGAACAACTCAAGAATGAAATGAAGTATGGTGAATATTACACGATTCATGTCAAAAAGATTGAAACTGATGAAAAAGGTAATGACATGATCAGGGTTGTACCTATTCAAAAATGTGTTGAAAGTCCACTACAACGTATCAGGTTGGTGTGTGTTGATGAAAACGGTCAATATACTTCTACTGATTCATTTAAGTATTGCAGTAGGGTTATACACCATGAAATGCATCTTGCATTTGATTATCACAGCTTAAGGCACACCCACGCAACACTGTTAATTGAATCCGGTGCTGATGTTAAGAATGTTCAGACACGATTAGGACACACTAATATAGAAACTACATTGCAGACCTATGTGCATGATACAGAAAAAATGGCTGAACGTTCTGTTGATCTCTTTGAAAAAATCACCCAAGCAAAAACCTCATAAATAAAAATAGTGGGAGTGAATCCGCTGATTGTTCAGCGTGTTCACTCCCTTTTCTTTGTTCAGTGATGATTTTAAAAATTACGGTGGCAAATGGGTGGCAAATAGACTGAACCCCACTCATAAAAGCCTGTAAAACCGCTTATTTACGTGATAATAAACAAACTGTTTCCACATGATAAGTATTCGGAAACATATCCACGCAGCATATCTTCTCCACTCTATACCCTCTGGCCATAAATATCTGCAAATCCCTTGCCAGGCTTGTTGGTTTGCATGAAATATAAACCATATTCTCAACACCATACTCTATGATTTTCCCGATAGCCTTCGGATGGATACCGTCTCGTGGTGGATCAAGAATTATATAATCCGGTTTTTCCTCTATCTCATCAAGCACCTTGAGGACATCACCTGCGATAAATTTACAGTTATCCAGACCATTAAGAGCTGCATTTTCCTTTGCTGCGCAAACTGCCTCCTCAACTATTTCGACACCTACTACTTCCTTACACACCGGTGCCATAAGCTGCGCGATGGTGCCGGTTCCGCTGTAGAGGTCGTAGACTGTTTTACCGTTTAGCGAATCCTTGTCATCTCCCAGGATAAACTCTCTCGCTGTCTCATAGAGCACCTCCGCTCCGAGTGAGTTGGTCTGGAAAAATGAGAATGGTGTGATTTTGAATTTCAGACCTAAGAGCTCCTCGTAGAAATATGAATCTCCGTAGAGCACCTCTGTGCCCTCGTTTTTGACCACATCTGCCACGCTGTCATTTTTTGTGTGTAAAACGCCCTTAAATATGCCGTCATAGTGCCTGGTCAAAAGTGCATATCTAAAACCTGCGAGCAACTCCTCCTCGTTGAAGCCCTCTGTCTGTGTGGTGGTGACAAGGTCGACTATGATTTCACCGGTTTTTGTTGCCTTTCTGACAAGTAGATGCCGCAGATATCCCTTGTGTGTTGCTCTGTGGAAATATGGGATATTGTTTTTTGAAAAATAATCAAGTGTTACCTTTAACATTGTCCTGAAATCCTCATCCACTATCTGACAGTCCGATACTGTCACAAGGTCATAAAAGCTTCCTCTTTTGTGCATGCCAAGCGCAAGAGGGCCATCCTTGTACTCATCACCGAAGGAAAATTCCATCTTGTTTCTGTATTCACTCTTTTTCGGACTTCCATGTATCCCTATAAACTCATATCCTGACTCTTTTTCAGTGCCGATAGCATCCGAAATGAGCTTTTTCACCTGGGTAAGCTTCATATCTAGCTGCTTTTCGTAAGGCACTGTCTGATATGTACAGCCCCCGCACATTCCAAAGTGAGGACATGGCTCTTCTGTCTCCAGAGGCGATTTCTCAATTACCTCCATGAGTCTGCCCTCTGCCCTTTGATGCTTTACTTTATTTACAACAAATTCCACCTTCTGTCCCGGAATTGTATTTTTCACAATTACTCTGTCGCCGTCATCTGTAACAGCTATTCCCTTGTTTGGGAAGTCTACTCTTTCTACGGTTCCTGTTCCTCTAAATCCTTTTTTCATGTAATTCTTATCTCTCTTTATACTTTATTATTCCTTTGTATGCCTGACTGCAAATGCCTTGCTTCACACATAAAGAAAAATGAGGACTACATATGTAGCCCCCATTATCTAAAAACGATTATTTCTCTTCTTTAGTCTTTGGTGCCTCTTTTTCATCTTCAGCATCATCATCGTCTTCATCCTCGAAGAAATCATCATCGAATTCATCATCATACTCATCATCGAAATCATCTAAATAATCCGGTGTAAAAAATCTGTAGATACCATATGCCGCTGCTGCCACTGCAACTAATACACCAATGATGGCAAATATGATAACAGCCTTGGAAGGCTTCTTGTCTTCCTCTTCTTTTTTGAGAAGGTCATTAAGCTTTGCCATGCTGAGCTTCTCTGCAAGCTTGTTGTCCTTTAATAATTCTTCAACTTTACTCATAATTCAATCCGCTCCTTTTCCAAAAGTAATTGTCAAATGCTATTTGTTAAATCCATTATAGCATATTATATCCAATTTTCCTATAAAAATTACAATAATTTTAGTCAATTTTTTTCAATTTGGCAAATGAAGCAAACATCTTTTTGGTACCGGCCTTGTCAAAGTCCACAGTGACCTCATAATCCCTGCCGCCTTCTACGATTGCCATGACCTCTCCCGCGCCAAACTTGATGTGCGATACTCTGTCTCCTACCTTATATGAAAGGCCTCCGGTGGTATTGGCACTGACAAAAGACTTCTGATTGCTCACAGGTGTATAGACAGGTGTCCTTGTACGCTGTGTATTAAAGGTGGTCGCATACTCTGTGCCATATGTAGGCGTCTTTTTGAAGGCTTCCTTAGCCTTTCTGTAGGTGCTCTGCGAATTTCTTTCAAGGTCATCGTCACGGCGCTTTGGCTCATAGACCTCACCTGACATAAGCTCGCGTGGAATCTCCTTCACAAATCGCGATACCTTGTTGAACTGTGTCTCTCCACGCACCATGCGCATACGCGCAGATGTGATGGTAAGATGCTCCTTGGCTCTCGTGATGCCAACATAAGCAAGACGCCTTTCCTCCTCTATCTCGCTTGTCGCATCATCACTCGTGATTGACATATAGCTTGGGAAAAGGCCATCCTCCATGCCCGCCAGATACACATTCGGAAACTCAAGTCCCTTAGCACTGTGCAGAGTCATAAGAACCACATAGTCGCTGTTTTCGTCAAGACCGTCTATATCGGCTACAAGCGCTACCTCCTCCAAAAAGCCACTGAGAGTAGGATTCTCCTCCCCCTGCTCGTAATCAACAGCCTTGTTTATAAGCTCATCAATATTCTCAATACGCTGCTCTGCTTCATCCGTGCCCTCTGCCTTCAGCTCATCGACATAGCCGGTCTCATCGATTATTGCCTGTATGAGCTGCGAAACCGAATCCATCTCGGCTCTCGCACGAAGTGACTGTATAAACATCACAAACGGCTTTATCTTGCCTGCTGACCTCGCCATGCCCGGCACCTCATCGACGTAGCGCAGTGCCGTATAGAAATCTATCCCCTTCTCAAGGGCATAGTCTGTCACCTTATTGATGCTCGTGGCTCCGATGCTGCGCTTTGGCACATTTATTATTCGCTTTACCGCAAGGTCATCATGGCCATTGTCAATAGTCTTTAAATATGCAAGGATATCCTTTATCTCTTTTCTGGCATAGAAATTCACGCCGCCGACAATCTTGTATGGGATGTTGGCAGCAATAAATTTCTCCTCGAAAAGACGCGACTGTGCGTTGGTTCGGTAAAGCACAGCACAGTCCTTATAGCGTGCCTCACCCTTTCTCACGAGTCTCGCTATCGAACGCGCCACATAATCCGCTTCCTCGAAGCCACTCTCAAGCTGTTCAAATGTAATCCTGTCTCCGGCTCCATTGTCAGTCCAAAGGCGCTTGTCCTTTCTACCCACGTTGTTGGAAATGACGCTGTTGGCGGCATCTAGGATATTCTGTGTAGACCTGTAATTCTGCTCAAGCTTTATGACCTTTGCATCTTCAAAATGCTTCTCAAAGTTTAAGATATTGTAGATATTGGCACCTCTGAACTTGTAAATGGACTGATCATCATCACCCACCACACACAGATTCTTATACTTCATGGCAAGAAGCCTGATAAGCTCAAACTGCACGGTGTTTGTGTCCTGATACTCATCCACCATTATATATCTGAAGCGCTCCTGATAGTAATCCAGCACCTCTTTATCCAGCTTAAAAAGCTCTACTGTCTTCACAAGCAAATCATCAAAATCGAGTGCGTTATTCTGCTTTAGGGCATTCTGATACTCCTTGTATACAAGTGCCTGCTTGCGCTTCACAAAGTCACCTGTAAAGCGGTTTTCAAACTCTATCGGATCAATCATCTCATCCTTTGCAGATGAAATGACATTTAAAAACATCTTTTCCTTATACATCTTGGTATCTATCTCAAGACGCTTGCAGATGTCCTTCATCAGAGCCTTCTGATCGTCAGCATCATATATGGTAAAATTAGTGTCATATCCCAGCCTGTCAATATACCTGCGCAGTATACGCACACATGTCGAATGGAATGTAGAAACCCATATGCTTTCCGAACCATAGCCCACCATATCATCAATTCGCTCACGCATCTCTCCAGCAGCCTTGTTTGTAAAGGTGATTGCCATGATATTGTAAGGATTGACGCCACACTCATCTATCAGGTAAGCAGTCCTGTATGTTAGAACCCTGGTCTTGCCACTGCCTGCCCCCGCTAAAATAAGAAGCGGTCCCTCTGTGGTCAAAACGGCCTCCCTTTGCTGTTCATTCAACATATCTAAGTTCATCTGTTTTCCTCTCAATTCTCCAGTCTTATTACAGGCACACAAACCATAAATACAAAAATAATTTATCTACAGCATACCACAAACATATGTTTTGCACAACCCAATATGAGAAAATTCAAAAAAAACTTGTCATATAGTTTTCAATACTATATAATAAAAGCCTGAGGTGATGATATGGAGAATGACGTTAAAGAATTTTTATCAGAATTATTAAAACAGCTTAAATCAATAGATTACATAAAGCCGGAGGATATACCAAATATTGATCTGTACATGGATCAGGTCACAACTTTCATGGACGAGCAGCTTGCTGCATCAAAGCGCTATGAAAGCGACAAAATCCTTACCAAGACAATGATAAACAACTATGCCAAAAACAATCTGCTCCCTTCTCCGGACAAGAAAAAGTATTCTAAGGAGCATGTGCTCACACTGCTTTTTATATATTATTTCAAAAATATATTGAGCATCAACGATATACGCTCGATTCTTAATCCGCTTACCGAGAAGTATTTCGGCAATGATGACGGATTTACGATGCAGGATGTCTATACTGAGGTTTTCAGCTTAGAGGCGGAGGAATCGCAGAAGCTCCTAAAGGATCTCGGCAAGAAATACAAGATTGCCGGTGAGACATTTGAGGATTTTCCTGCTGAAGATCAGAAATTTCTTCACACATTTAGCTTTATCTGCATGCTGAGCTTTGATGTCTACATCAAGAAAATGCTGATTGAGCGCATGATTGACAATCTAAATGAAGAAAAAGAGGCTTCTTCCCATGAAAATACACATTCAGGAAAGGAAAGGAAAAAAACAGGCTCAAATTAATGAGCCTGTTTTTTTCCCCTATGATAAACTAATCCGCTTTGTCAGAGCCATCCTCCATGCGCGAAAAAACCATATCATATCCATCGTTGCCGTAGTTTAATGATCTGTTCACTCGGCTGATTGTGGCTGTGGAAGCCCCGGTCTTTTCTGCTATATCAAGATATGTCTTCTGCTCTCTAAGCATCTTTGCCACTTCAAATCTCTGTGATAGAGAAAAAAGCTCATTTACAGTACAAACATCCTCAAAAAATGTATAACACTCTGCTCTATCCTTGAGACACAAAATAGCATCAAACAAATGGTCTACTGCTTCTGTTTTAAGATTCTTGCTCATCGTGTTCTCCTTTTTCATGCGATTTATTTACTTTTAATTTTAACATATTAAAGTTTTAAAGTAAACAGCTTTCTTGCAATTAAATTATGATATGTTATACTAGTGTTACTATCGCCTAATAAATCAGAATGGAGTAAATTGAAAATGAAAAAAGTAGGATATTTCTTTTACACATTTGTCCCACTGCTTGCAGTTGAGGCAATTCAGACTATTGCCTTATTCTTTATGATGGGCATGGGAGTGTTTGGACAGGGTTTTGTCGGAAAGCTTGCTTTTCCGTCTGCAAACGTATCTGACCGCATTGAAAAGACATTTACCTCTGTGAATTTTAACATGATGATTATGGTCATCTATGCACTCATTACCATTGCGATTTTTGGCATGTGGTACTATGCCAGATACGAAGGTAATTTTCTTCCATCCCCTAAGAAAACCTTCAATCCCATGATGCTAGTGGCAATCGTCATACTCGTGCCGGGTACACAGTTTGCTGCCAATTTCATCGCAAACTTAACCGGCTACATCCGTCCCGACTGGCTGCAGCAGTACAATGAGCTTTTTGAGACATCAGGCATCACAGATACAACCTTTGTGACCGTCCTTTATTCTGTCATACTGGCGCCAATCTGCGAGGAGCTTATATTCCGCGGTGTGACCATGCGCTGTGCCAGAAAGGCTTTGCCATTTGCTCTTGCCAATCTGATGCAGGCTGCACTTTTCGGACTGTTCCATCTCAACTGGATTCAGGGCATATATGCCTTTGCACTTGGCATCGTGCTCGGATATGTGTGCGAACGCGGTGGCTCTATTTACTACTCTATGGGGCTTCATCTGCTTTTCAACCTTTGGGGCACACTTTCAGGATTTTTCCCGGATCCCGGTAATAGTGTAGTGGTCTTTGTGATTGTGATTGCTGTTACAATTGTTTCACTGGTGGTCGGATTTGTACTGTTTAACAAAGGACGAAGAAAGCTCACCATAAATTCTACAGGAATATAGTCACACCTGCCAGACTTACTATCATCATAATCATGCCTGCAAGCAGTACTCCAAGCATGACAGCGGCAACTGTTGACTTGAAATCCATATCAAGGATACTTGCCGCAAGTGTTCCTGTCCATGCACCTGTTCCCGGAAGTGGGATACCTACGAAAAGTAAAAGTGCAACAAACAGACCTCTTCCGGCCTTTGCCTGAAGCTTCTTGCCGCCCTTCTCTCCTTTTTCAATGCAGAAGCTGAAGAACCTTCCAATAATTGGTTTGTCTGCTCCCCAGATGAGAACCTTTCTTGCAAAAAGATAAATAATTGGTACCGGAAGCATATTTGCAATGATACAAACGATAAATGATGGCACTATCGGCAGCCCCATCACCTGTGAAACCGGAACTGCTCCTCTGAGTTCAATAAGTGGTATCATTGAAATTAAAAAGATGTAAATATATTTTTTTAACATGAATAATTCTCCAAAAATTTAATTAGTGTATGCATCTGCTCATCAGTTCCTATGGATATGCGCAGATAGTCGTTGATTCGCTCAGGTGAGCTGAAATGTCTGACAAATATATTGTCTGCCTTAAGGTCCTCAAAAAGCTTTGTTGCAGAAACATTTGCAGGCTTTGCAAATATAAAGTTGCTCTTTGAGTCACAGAATGTAAAGCCAAGTCTCTTAAGCTCTTCCTTTGTCCACTCACGTGTCTTTATAACCTTTGCTGTGGTCTCTTCAAAGTATGCTCTGTCTTTTACCGCTGCTGTAGCTGCTTCGATTGTGATTCTGTCCATGGTATATGAATTGAACGAATATTTCACATCATTCAGATACTTGATAAGCACAGGATTTGCCATGGCAAATCCAACTCTTGAGCCTGCCAGCGAGCGTGATTTCGAAAATGTCTGTACCACGATGACATTATCATATTTGTCAATGAGCGGCAGCGCACTCTCCCCGCCAAAATCTACATATGCCTCGTCTACCACGACAATTACATCCTGATTGTGCTCTATTATATCCTCTATCTCATCAAGAGGCATGAGCTTTCCTGTCGGAGCATTAGGGTTTGGAAATACTACTCCGCCATTTGCCTTATAGTAATCTGACGGTACTATTGAAAAATCATCAGACAATGGAAGCTGCTCATAAGGGATTCGAAGCATATCTGCCCACACATCATAAAATGAATACGTAATGTCAGGAAACAGTATCGGCTTTTTTGAATTGAAAAATGTCATGAAAATCATGGCAAGTACATCATCAGAGCCAACTCCGACAAACACCTTCGAGCTGTCTATCTTATAGAAATCCGCAATTGCATTTACCAGCTTATCAACCCTTGGATCAGGATACAGTCTTAAATCATCTGTATTGAAATTACTTAAAACCTCCTTCACTCCCGGCGCTGGCGGATATGGATTCTCATTTGTATTTAACTTAATAACACAGGTATTCTTTGGCTGTTCTCCCGGTGTATAAGGTACAACCCTTCGAATGTTATTTTCCCAGTCTCTCATTCTTTTCCTCCAAATTTAATTATATGTCAGCCCATACATATTTACTGATTATTCAATTTTCTTCTCAAAAAAACATGATATCAAACATAAAAACAGCGTTTTTATTCACTTTAAAATATGCACCCAAAAAAATGCTAACAATTTTACTTTACCTCATTTACTTATGTTTGTAAAGGTTGTATATTACACTTAATTACTATTTTTTATATATATTTTTAATCAAGGGGGATTTATAAATAATGTTTAAAAACAATTCAAAGGACCTCACCGTAGGTTCTCCTACCGGGCTCATTCTGGGCTTTTCCCTTCCGTTGCTTCTCGGAATGCTTTTTCAACAGGTTTACAGCCTTATGGATACAATAATCGTCGGCCGTTTTCTAAGTGTTTCGGCCTTAGCCGCAGTCGGCTCTACCGGAAGCATCTGCTTTCTCATCATCGGCTTCTGCCAGGGTGTGTGTGCCGGCTTTTCACTTCCAATAGCCCAGCGCTTTGGTGCCAAGGATGAAAAAGGACTTAAAAAATATGTAGGAAATGCAGGAATTGTGTCTGTAATTATCGCAATAATCATGACGGCACTCACTGTGCTTCTCTGCGGTCACATTCTGACCTGGATGAATACGCCAGGCGACATTTACAACCTCGCTTACCAGTATCTGATTGTCATATTTGCAGGCATTCCTGCCACAATACTGTACAATCTGCTGTCAGGATATCTGAGATCTCTCGGCAACTCGGTCATACCTGTTATTTTCCTTATAATCGCGGCTGTTCTAAATATCGGTCTTGATTTACTTTTCATTCTGGTATTTAACATGGGCGTGTTTGGAGCGGCTTTTGCAACCGTACTGTCACAGGGTATATCAGGAGTGCTGTGCATCATTTACATAGCAAAAAATGTACCTCTGCTGCATGTAAGCAGAAATGATTTGAAGCTTGACTCTTCATATGTCAGAAATCTGATGGTCATGGGACTTCCTATGGGCTTTCAGTATTCGATAACCGCTATAGGCGGCGTCATACTGCAGACTGCCGTAAACGGCTTAGGCTCCATCGCAGTTGCCTCAATGACCGCTGCAAGCCGTATTTCAATGTTTATGGTGTGTCCATTTGACGCACTCGGCTCCACAATGGCCACCTACAGTGGACAAAATGTCGGTGCAACCAAATTTGAACGTGTAAAGAAGGGGCTTATTTCAGCCTCAGTGATAGGATCGATCTATTCGGTTTTGATTTTTGTGGCACTGCCGTTTATAGCCAACTATCTGATTTACCTGTTTGTATCACCAAGCGAAACAGAGGTTGTCGTACAGGCTCATCAGTTTCTGCTGATAAATGCATTTTTCTACATCCCGCTCGTTCTGGTAAACACAGTCCGTTTCACCATACAGGGCATGGGTTTTTCCGGCTTTGCGATGTTTGCAGGAGTAGCAGAAATGATTGCGCGTTCACTCATCGGACTTGTATTTGTACCGATATTCGGCTTTTCTGCCGCCTGCTTTGCAAGCCCACTCGCATGGATTCTCGCAGATGCCTTCCTGGTGCCTGCATTCATCCACTGCCTGCATAAATTGCAGAAAGCAAAATCTAGTCAAGTTACAAGTCTTTAGTAAAAAAGTCATTACCAATGATGTATTTAATAGTGTATTTAAAAATTAATTTATTTCACAACCTAATGAAAGCACCGGCGAACATACTATATATTGAGCTTTACGAAGCAGCTTAGAAGCAGTTAGAATTATGTCCATATACAACAATGCCCCAGCATGGACGCTGGGGCAAGTTTTTATAAAAAATATATTATAAGTTTACCGCATCTATAAATTTCTGGAACGCTGCACGTCCCTCATCAGTGCACTTGTACACTCCTGCACACTCAAGCACTTCTTTAAATACAAGTCCAATCTCCTCATTGATGATACCATCAATATTAGACTCATCAATCTTATCATACTTAGACATAAACTTAAGAGCCCAGTCAGCATGTGATGCAAGAGTCTCAGTCGAATGCAGATCCTTTCCTGTAAGGATTGCATCCCTAAGCTCTGCCATCTCACCTTTTAATCTGGCCGGAAGCACTGCAAGTCCCATTACCTCGATAAGTCCGATATTCTCCTTCTTTATGTGATGAAGGTGGGCATGCGGATGATATACGCCAAGCGGATGCTCCTCTGTTGTGATGTTGTTTCTGAGCACAAGGTCAAGCTCATAGTCTCCGTCACGACGTCTTGCTATAGGTGTGATAGTGTTGTGTGGCTCTCCATCTGTCTCTGCAAAAATAAATGCTTCTTCATCTGTATAGCCTCTCCATGCAAGAAGAATCTTATCTGCAAGGTCAATAAGCTTATCCCTGTCTGCTGACTTGATTCTAATAACAGACATAGGCCATTTTACGATACCTGCCTCGACATCCTCGTAGCCCTTGAATGTAATTTCTTTCTCTATCGGAGCCTTTGCCATAGCGAATGTATAGTGTCCGCCCTGGAAATGGTCGTGACTTAAGATAGAGCCTCCAACGATTGGCAGATCTGCATTTGAGCCTACAAAATAATGTGGAAACTGTGTCACAAAATCAAGCAGCTTTCCAAATGTGGCACGCTCTATTTTCATCGGTGTATGCTTTGAATTGAACACGATACAGTGCTCATTGTAGTATACATATGGTGAGTACTGGAAAAACCACTGGCTGTTGTTTATTGTAACAGGGATAATTCTGTGGTTTTCTCTTGCAGGATGGTTTACGCGGCCTGCATAGCCCTCATTTTCCTTACAAAGCTGGCACTTTGGATATGCGCTCTGCTTAGCATTTTTAGCGGCAGCAATTGCCTTTGGATCCTTCTCAGGCTTTGAGAGATTGATTGTCACATCAAGTGTGCCATACTCTGTGTCTGTGGTCCATTTCATATCCCTCTTTATGCGCTGTCTTCTGATATAATTGCTGTCACAGCTTAATTTGTAAAAATAATCGGTTGCCGCAAGTGAAGACTCATTGTCGTATAAATCCTTAAAGCGAGCTCTGATCACACTTGGTGCATTTACAAGGCAGCCCATCAGCTTTGTATCAAAAAGATCCTTGTATACAATGCTGTTTTCTTTCATGATGCCATTGTCATATGCGTATGTCATCATATCCTCGAGTATACCCTCAAGCTTCTCCTCTGCCTCTTCCTGTGTCCATGCTGGCTGAGCCTCTACCTTTTCAAATGTCTCATCCTCGATATCGTCCACTCCGAGCACCTCGAGAAGTCTGTTTACTGTGTATACCTCATCAGCAGGGTCAACAAGTCCTGTTGTAAGACCATATTTTACTAATTCTAATATTCTCTCCTGAATCATGTCATGCTCCTTAATCATTGTCGCAAAAAACCTATTTATCCGTTACTGTTATTTCATATTGCTAATTTTATGCCAGACGGCTAGGTCCGTCTCCGATTGAAACAACATAAAACTCAGGTGTCTTTCCAACCTTCTCTTCATAGGCCTTTGTCAGGTTTGCCTTAAACTGATCAATAGCCTCGTCCTTTACTATGCTGACTGTACAGCCGCCAAATCCGCCTCCTGTGATTCGTGATCCGATAACACCCGGAATCTTCCATGCCTCATCAACAAGTACGTCAACCTCAGGACATGATGTCTCATAATCATCACGAAGTGATACATGTGAAGCATTCATAAGCTTTCCAAATGTCTCAATATCATTTTCCTTTAATGCCTTAACAGCCTTGATGGTACGCTGGTTCTCATAAACCGCATGCTTGCCTCTCTTACGTGCAACCTCATCCTTAATCGCATCCTTATGAGCCTCGAACTCTTCATCTGTCAGGTCACCGAGAGTCTTGATGTCACATACTGTCTGTATATCCTTAAGAGCCTGTGCACTCTCATTTCTTCTGTCATTGTAAGCACTTGTTACAAGGCTGTGCTTAACCATGCTGTTTGTAACCACGATCTTTGCACCGTCCAAAACGATTGGTGCATACTCAAAATCAAGAGTATTGCAGTCAAGGAAAATTGCATTGTCCTTTTTACCCATTGCAGATGCAAACTGATCCATGATACCGCAATTACAGCCGTTGTAGTTGTTCTCTGAATACTGACCGATAAGTGCAATATCCTGATTTGTCACGTCAAAACCGTAAATATCCTTTAACATATATCCTGTAACCACCTCAAGAGATGCTGATGAAGAAAGTCCTGAGCCGTTTGGAATATTTCCGAATAAAACAATATCAAGACCGCTTTCAAGCTTCATTCCGCGTCCCTCGAAGGCCCACATAACGCCCATTGGATAGTTTGTCCAAAGTCCGTCCGGATCAGGTGTAAACTCATCAAGTGATGACTCAACCACCCCCAGATTGTCAAAATTCATAGAGTAGAAACGAAGCTTCCTGTCATCGCGCTTTCTTGCTGCCATATATGTGCCGATGGTAAGTGCACATGGGAACACATGTCCTCCATTGTAGTCAGTGTGCTCACCTATCAGATTTACACGTCCCGGAGCAAAATATACTCTGATATCCCCATCTGCTCCAAAAAGCTCCTTGAATTTGTCTAATACGTTCTGCTGTATCATTTTTTCTTCTCCTTTGCTGATTGTATTTGCGTTAAACTGATAGTTAAAATAATTCGTTTTTTCTTTATAACTCTATTATAACTGCACATTTTTACATTGCAATACATCCGACTGAAAATGCAACATAACAAATCAAATCATGCAACAAAATTACATATATTCTTTGTAATTATTTTTTGAAACACTTAATAACATCAAGTGCCGGCAACACATTTCCATCATAGTCAAAGAGTGCCTGGTTTGCCCACTCATTGCCGCATGGTCCCGGATCATTCATGTACTTAAGTGAAGCCGGTGTAGCCCAGCCTGAGCCCGGTACAGGAATCCACGCTGGCTCCCACCAGAAAAATCCTTTTCCGTGGTCATCCACCACATTTGCCACTCTGTTTAAGAAATCCTTTGTAAAGTCAGCCTGTCCCTCAATAGTCATAGGATAATCTATCTTCTCAACAAGCTCCGGTTTTGTCGCATAACCCTTGCGCTCAGAATCAGCAAGCTTCTCGTACTCCTGATAGCTGTCCATTGTAAAGCCCATGGATACCTCAGCGATGATAAGGTCCTTATTGAAACGCTTTGCAATATCGTTCATATTGAACTCAAGCTGATCGAGTGAGCCGTGCCAGAAAGGATAGTATGACAATCCGATATACTCAAACTCTTCTCCTCTTTCGATGAAGTTTGTAAACCATCTGACATAAAGCTCATTGTTTCCACCATTATCGAGGTGAATCATAATCGGAATATCAGCATTTACCTTGCGGCAGGCACGTATTCCGGCATTCACAAATTTTGCTATATTATCGTAGTTAGGTACCTTTCCCTCAGGCCACAAAAGTCCGTTTGAAAGCTCATTACCTACCTGAATCATTGTGACATTTACACCTGCCTCAATAATCTTTGTCAGATTTTCAAGTGTAAAATCATATACAGCCTGCTCCAGCTCGTCCACACCGAAATTCTTCCATGCCTTTGGCTTAATCTGCTTTCCCGGATCTGCCCAAAAATCACTGTAGTGGAAATTCAAAAGCACTCCAAATCCTGCATCTGTAACCTTTTTTCCGATAGCAATAGTCTCAGCCAGGTCATTGTTACCCGCACCGTAAGGCTCACCATCCTCCGATTTTGGGTCATTCCACAGACGAAGACGGATTGTGTCAACATCATGCTCCTTCATGATATCAAGAATATCCTTCTCCTTTCCATCCTCGTAGTATTTTGCTCCGCAGCGTTCCAGCTCGAGCAAGGTCGATAAATCCATACCCTTAATAAATTTTGACATTTTAATTTTCCTTAATTCTTATATCGTTTATTTACACCATGAGAGCAGTCCCAGTAGTAGTCCCTGCTCTCAAAATGTGTAATAATATTCCTGACAACCTTACAATGCTAAATTCCGCGGAAACAGAATGTGAATTCCATTTTCTCTGAGACATCAAGCAGGTACTCCGGATGAGTATGTGCGCCCCAGCTGTCGTCTCCGCCTACACCCATCTGCTTCTTTGCCACACGGATAACAGTATAGTGTACAGGTGGAAGCTCGAAATGATGTGCAGCATTTTCCAGCTCATGTGGTGTATATGGCAGTGCCGAGAACGAAAGCTCATCACCAAAGAACAGCATGCCTCTGCCCTTCTTATCCATTACCTTTGCATATCTTACTCTGCACTTGTTGCCGCTCTCCTGCGGAACGAGATACTCTGCGACATTGTCTGCCACTTTATTCTCGTATACACCATACTTTCCGCCATGCTGTCTGTCCTCGTATGTCTCCTGTGGTCCGAGTCCGTACCATTTCACTGTATCATAATCGGCATCCAGCTTGAACATCATGCCAAACTCCGGCATATCGCCAAGTTCCTTTACAGGATCATATGACAGAGTTGTCTCGATTGTTCCATCACCAAACACTCTGTATGTCACCTCGCATGAGCTCTGCGGTGTGGTAGGCATGAAATAAGTGTATGTGATGGCGATATTGTTATCATTTTTTTCTACCCTTGGTGATGTATCTGCAAAGCGCTGATTCTGTCTGGTGGTCACATACATGCTGGCAATCTTCCACTGTGCATAGCGCTGTGGCATCATGTTGCCGGAATCATTGTTGGTAGGTGTTCTCCAGAAATTCGGCAGTGGGATAGTATTTGGAAGCATCTCGATGCCACCATATACATATGAAACCATTCCCAGATTCATTCTTGAAAAAAGTGCCTTGAAGTTCTCACCTCTTACAAGGATATTTCCGTTTCCAACAACAAGCTCAACTGATTTGTCGCATGAATACTCACTTACAGGCTTCTTTATCATATGCTGTCCGAATGCAATCTCATATCCTGCCTTTTCCCAGATGGTGTTTTCCTTCAATACAAATGATACGACAATACAGTACTCTTTTTCCACATCTATCATGGAATTTTTAAGAGTCACCGGCACCTCATAGCTTGCCCTATCCATCGGTGGAACAGATATCTGAAGCTTTGTCCTGTAAACCTCATCACCATCTGCAAGAAGAATGGCAAAAGCATCAAAAACCGATGTATTTACAAAGAGATTTTTGTTTGTAACTGTAAAGATGTAGTCGCTGTCAAAATCAACCGAGATATTCTGATAATTGAACTTCACCTCCTGCATCTTTGGAGAAGCCTCTCTCTCTCCACCGTAACAGATGCCGTTTCCGCTGAAATCTCCATCTGTAGGCCTGTCGCCGAAATCTCCGCCATATGTGAGGAACCACTTGCCGTATCTGTCCTTTTTGTAGATTGACTGGTCAATATAATCCCAGATAAATCCGCCCTGATATCTAGGCTCGCGGTCAGAAAGCTCTGTGTATTTATGCATAGCACCGCAGGAATTTCCCATTGCATGTGTATATTCGCAGCAGATAAACGGTTTCTCAGGATGCTCTGCCAGGAATTTTTCAATGCCTGCAACCGGAGTATACATCTGGCTTTCCATGTCGCTTGTGTCATTATAGCTTCTATCGTTAAATACTCCCTCATAATGCACCAGACGATGCTTATCAAGCTGTCTGAAAAGCTGTGACATCTCATATATTGTCTTGCCGCCAAACGACTCATTGCCGCATGACCAGATAAGGATTGCCGGATGATTTTTATCTCTCTGATAGCATGAGTTGGCACGGTCCAGCATCATTTCTCTCCACTGTGGCTTGTCCTTTGGCACAACAAAGTCAAGGTCAACATAGCCCTTATTATATGCCTCCCATGTGCCATGACTCTCAAGATTGTTCTCAGCTATCATATAGATTCCATAAATATCGCAAAGCTCATAGAGCATGGAATCATCAGGATAATGGCTTGTTCTTATAGCATTGATATTGTTCTTTTTCATTGTGACAATATCCTTTATCACCTCATCACGGTTTGGCACACGGCCTGTTATTGAGCTGAACTCATGGCGGTTTACACCCTTAAATACAATACGCTTACCGTTTAGCTTCATAAGTCCGTCTACCATCTCAAATCTTCTGAAGCCCGCCAGCTGGCTGATAAACTCGATCTCATTTCCATGCGTATCTTTAACTATAATTTTAACCTCATACAGATTCGGCTTTTCAGCGCTCCATAACAGAGGATTTTTCACATTACATGAGCCCTCGCAAATTTCCTTATCCCTAAGCTCTATGTCAAACTCTTCCAATAAAAGTTTTGCCCTGTCATATTTTTCCACAGACAAATCGCCCAGCTCATAAAGCTTTACACTTGCAATACCATCACCATCTGCCTTTATTGACACACTAAGTGTACCCTCGTCAAAGGTATCATTAAGTGTAGGAACAACTGACAGATCCTCCACATGTGCACAAGGAACGGCATACAAAAATACATCTCTGAAAATGCCTGAAAATCTGTAAAAATCCTGATCCTCACACCAGCTGCTTGATGTCCATTTCCATACTCTGACCGCAAGCTTGTTCTCACCCTCGACAATATAATCAGTCAGCTCGAAATCAGACGGATCAAATGTGTCCTCACTGTAGCCGACATAATGTCCATTCAGCCAGAGTGCAAAACCGCTCTCCACTCCCTGGAACGAAATACACACCCTCTTGTTCTTCATATTCTCAGGGATTGTGAAATACTTCACATAGCTTGCAACCGGATTAAAAATCTCAGGTACCTCGCCCGGCTTTATAGACTCATCAGCCTCCCACGGATATGTGGTATTCGTATAGATTGGCACGTCATAGCCTTCCATCTGGATATGTGCCGGAACCCTGATCTCATCCCAGCCTTTGCAATCATAATCAGCTGCCTCAAAGCCACAAGGAGCCAGGGACTGATTCTTTGCATATGCAAACTTCCATAAGCCGTTCATATCATATCTCAGGCTTGATTTCCCTTTAATTTTCTCCAGTTCATTTTTATAGCATACATGATCCGAATGAGCCGCAAGTCTGTTCTGCTCAAATATTTCCGGATTCTTAATGATATTTGAATCAAAATCACTCATATTTTTACACTCCTATCTACTGTATTTATTATTTGATACATGTCTGTTTTAAACACAAAGCCCTCTTATAAGACGAAGGCAAATAATAAACATTATTTGCCTTCTTAATTTTTAACAATATTATTTTACTTTTATTTAACAGATCCTGTAATTCCCTCTGCAAACTGCTTCTGGAGTACAAAGAATACGAGCATTGTAGGGATGGAGCAGAAAAGAACGCCCATCATCAGTACACCGTAATCTACTGTATATCCTGCTGCAAGGTTTGCAATAAGCATTGGCATTGTGATAGCAGCAGGCTTATTGAGGATTACCTTTGGCCACAGGTATGAGTTCCATGCATTCATGAATGTAATAACTGCAGCTGCTGCATATGTTGATTTCTGTACAGGCATATACATCTTAAAGAAAATACCAATCTCACTGAGTCCGTCAATTCGTGCCGCCTCCATTATATCGATTGGGAAGTTTCTCGAATTCTGTCTGAACATCATGATGAGGAACGGCGTTGAAATAGCCGGGAGCATGAAGCCCCATACCGTATTTATAAAGCCGAGCTTTGACATCATCTTGAACAGAGGAATAAGTGTAGCTACCTGCGGAATCATCATGGCAAGAAGTAAAACTGAGAACAGCTTATCCTTTGCCTTGTCATGATAGAGCTCAAAGCCGTAACCGGCAAGTGAGCAGACAAGCAGTGCTATAATTGTCTGAACTGTTGCATTGATAAGTGAGTTTTTCATTCCAAGTGCAACGTTCTGTGATGCAAACAGTTTCTTTAAGTTCTCAAGGGCATAGCCACCAAATGCAATTCTACCTCTTGCAATGTCAATAGACTTGTTGGTCGCTGCCGATATCATCCAGAAAAACGGAAATACTGAGATGAACGAAACTATTACAAGAAAAATGTATGAAGGTATAAGCCTTTTTTGTATTGATGATCCATGTTTTTTCTTAGTCACGCTTGTCACCTACTTTCAGATTGATAAATGCCAGTATAGCAACCATGATGAATACGATAACAGACATTGCTGATGCATATCCAAAGTTTGCAACGCCTTCACCAAACGAGCCGTTATAGATATAATGTGACATGGTGATTGTCGCATTTGCAGGTCCACCCTTTGTCAGGTTTACAGACTCGTCGAAGAGCTGTAATGTACCGTTTATTGACATGATAGTTGTCATAACAATTGTAGGTTTAAGAAGAGGAACCGTGATAGACCAGAAGGTTCTCCAGCCGCTTGCTCCATCTATCTTTGCCGCCTCGTAAACAGAGTACTCAATATTCTGGAGACCTGCTAAAAAGAACACCATATTATATCCTGTCCATCTCCAGATAAGAGCTACTATGATAATAATCTTAGCACTCCAGCCTGTACCAAGGAAGTTAAAGTTGTTCTCTAATATTCCAAGTTTAACAAGGATTGTATTGATAAGTCCCTGTGTTGCAAAAAGCGATTTAAAAATCAATGCATATGATACGAGTGATGTTGCACATGGTAAGAATACACATGTACGGAAAAGTCCTTTAAATTTAAGGTGCTTATTGTTAAGTAACTGTGCCAGTAAGATTGCCAGTACAAGCATGATTGGCACTTCGATAATTAAATATAAGAATGTGTTTCCGATAGATCTCTTGAAAACCGCATCCTGAAACATTCTTGTGTAGTTGTAAGTAAGTGGATTTGCCCACTGCATATTTGCGCTTGAGCCGGTTTTAAAGGATGTAATAACAGCCTGGATTATAGGCCAGAAGCTCATTATGAAAATGAGTATTGTTGCCGGAGCCAGATACATCCAGCCGGCTGCCCTTTGTTTACCGGTTATGCTCATTCCTTTTTTCTTATTTTTCACTGTAAAGGCCTCCTAACTATAAGTCTTTGAGAAAAAACAGGGAGCCATTTAATGGCTCCCTGTACATTTGCCATCAAGCTAACAGATTAAAGTCCCATTGTGAATTTAAGGTCATCCTCTGCTGTCTTTATCTCTGAATCGATATCTGCACCATTCTGAGTAATATTGATAAGTGCTGTAGCAAGCTTCTTACGTGCATCGTAGTGGAAATCGCTCTGCTCGATTATCTTAACATTTGCACCCATCTCAACGATCTTAGCGTAAATTGGCTGGTTGTTGAAATACTCAACACCCTCGTTGTAAACCTCTGACTTGCCTGCAGGTGTATATGTAGTGATAACACCACCATTCTTAAGAGCATTGTCATATGTCTCAGATACACCCTTGTCTGTATAAGATCCGCCACCGAATGTATATGCTAAGAATTTCTTAGCAAGGTCTGCCTGCTTGCAGTTGCTTGTGATGTAAAGTGAAGAACCACCGTTTGATGCATAGCCTTCACCACCCTCAAGTGTTGGAAGAGATGTAATCTCCCACTTTCCACTGTTGTCTGTAACCTTCTCGATTGTAGGAATGATCCAGTTTCCGTTCATAACGCCTGCAACCATGTCTCCCTGAATAACCTGATCTGTGTAATCTGACCAGTTATTTGCAAGGTAAAGAACATTGTTGTCGATCATATCCTTAAGTACCTGCATGATTTCTTTTAATTTAGCATTGTCTACAAATTTTGGCTTGCCATCCTTGAACTGTGACTCACCCTCTGCCTGAAGCATCATGTAGAATAAATCGTTTCCGTCTCCATCCATGCAAAGTAAGTATTTTCCTGTCTTCTCGTATACTTTCTTACCTACCTCGATGAAATCCTTCCAAGAGATACCTGTCATATCATCGATTGTGTATCCTGCCTGCTCAAGAAGATCTGTTCTGTAAGCAAAGATTACTGTTCCGTTATCAACAGGGAATCCAAAGTGCTCTCCGTCGATTGTAGAGAATGATAACTTCTCCTGACTGAAATCATCCCACTTAACATCTGCATCATTTGCTGATACCCATGCATCAGGATAATTTGTATGGTACTGCCGGAAGTAGTGATCCTGGAATAATACGATGTCAGGAAGTGTACTGTAATCCCCAGCTGAGCCTGCTGTTGTAATTGCTGTCTCAATGTCAGATGACCCTGACTGCTCCTCGATATTGAGTACAAAATCAGGATCTACATTTTTCTTGTAATCCTCTGCTGCTGCTTTGAGTGCCGGAATATTGAAGTTTGGATCCCAAGCCCAGGCTGTAAGTGTATGGCCGTCATCTACTGTCTCTACCTTCTTACCTGTCTTTTCTGTGCCATCTCCTGATGAAGATGAGTCTCCACATCCGGCTGCAAGTGAGGCAACCATTGTTGTTACGAGTAATAATGAAACTACTTTCTTTTTCATTTTTCTTCCTCCCTAATAAAAATGATGTTTCTGCAATACTACGTTTACAATTCATTCATAATCATATTATTTTAATTGGGCATTTTGACTACGAATATTTGTCCGTTTCTTGATTACATAGTCATTATAACCATATACGTTGTTTCTGTGTTAACAAATTCCACACAATTATATGCATATTCAAACATAAATGTACAAAAATATGCGAAAAGACATGTTTTCTACCATCCCTTTAGTGCAGATATCCTAAAATTGAGTAGTTTATGCTCATAATTTTCAGGATTTATCTTCCACTGATATGGCGAAGTGTCCAAAAATTTGCGGAAATTACGGTTAAAAGTTGACTGAGTTGTAAATCCACATTTTTGTGCAATAAGCTCCATCGGCTCATTTGTCTTTTTCATAAGCTCGCACGCCTTCTGCACTCTTATCAGATTCAGATACTCCATAGGCGGCATATTGATATATGATTCAAACAGTCTCCTGAAATGAGTCTCACTCATATTGCACAGTGACGAAAGCTCCCCTGCCTTTATTGTTTCGCTGTAATGCTTATTCATATAGTCAAGCGCCGTGGCTATCTGTGACATATTAGTGCCCTTTACGACATCATTATCTTCCTCCGGCAGCTCATCATACATGCGCAACAGCTCTATTACAATTCCCTGCACAAGGAGCTTTATCGTCCTTTGGCAATAAATCTTGTGCTCACTGGTTTCCCTGATTATGGCATTTATATACTCAGCCATAGCCGGGCTCTGATACACGTTGGTCATAAACGCTTTTTTTGATATAGTCGTAACTGCCTCATTCTGGAATGCCGCATTGTTTGGGAACATCTCTTCTATCACAGAATGTATGTCAATAAAAATGTACTCCCAGAAATTCACCACCTCACCATAGCTGACTGTAACATGTGGAAAATTCTCAGGTATAAATGTGATATCGCCGTCATGATACTGGTAAATATCCTCATCCAGATACATATTTCCATCTCCCTCGCGGCAGATGCCGATTTCAAGCAGATTATGGAAATGCAGGTGAAATTCCTCATGACCATACACTCTCTTCCAGGATTCTCCGCACAGCACAAGTGCCAATTCTCCCTGTGGCAGCTCATAGAATCTGAATTCCATCGTGTCTTTTTTTCTTTTCGCCATATATACTCTCCTTTGCAGCGAAATGCCAAATACGCTGCTGCTATTATAGCAGCAGCGCACCAATCACTACTTTAATCAAAATCGAACTTGTCGAATCTCTTGTACATAGCCTTGTACTTCTTGCGGACATCCTCGTTGCCCTGAAGCACCTCTTCCTCTGTACCTCTGAATTGACAGCGGATGCAGCTATAAATACCCGTTTCCTTATTATAGAACATATCAATATCAAGATCCCTCATAAAACATAAAGGACATCTGTAATTTAATTTGCCTTTTCCAAGTTGAGCCATGTTGCAAATACCTCCTTGTCTTTAATCTGTTTCTTGTAACCAAGCTTGAACATTGGAGAGAATGCATATCCTTCCTCAATGTATCCCTCTGCCTTTGCAGATGGTGTAAGTGAAACCTTTGTCTGAATTGCAGGAATTACTGCGCTTACTGCAGTTGCTCCGTCAAGCTTTGCATCACGACACTTGTACTCATAATTGATGCTCTGTGGGTTTTCTCCCTCACATGTAAGCGTGATGCCTGTCATATCCTCTGGATACTCTGTTGTTCCGTAGCATGCTGTGATGTACTCATCGAGATAAACCTCTGCATTTGGATCACTCATGCTAAGGATATTACGCTCAATCTTGATGTTTGATGAGCCCTCCTCAAAGTATTCCTTTGTCTGAAGAGTAAGCTTAACATCATAAAACTCAATATCTACAGGATCAAGTGTAAGGATTCTTGTCTTCTTGCCATCAATAACTTCCTCTGAAAAATGGCTGTGTGTAGGGCAGAGACACAGGTCAACCTCCTCACCGTTGTGTGAAAGCTTGGCACTTCTTACTGTTCCAGCTCCTGCATAGTGTGTAAAGTATCCTGCTCTGTATTTCTCCTGAATAAGGAATGGATAAGATGCATCCTGTACATGCTTTGTTCCGATTCCTACCGGCCACTCAAGCTTTGCAACGTATGGACGAAGGTCTACGATTGCTCCACCCTGATCCATGTTTACGCATGCTCTCATGTATGGGTCACAGTACCAGAAGAGCTGCTTATCTGAGCCGTAAAGGATATCTCTCCATGGTGCACACTCAGGCTCATTGTAGTTACCTGCGTTGACACCCTTCTTCTCTCTGAAGTAATCAGCGAACTCTGACATTGTCATGTCGATGAGCTTACCCTCTTTCTTTAACTTGCCATAGTAATTACAGCCGTCTGTGTATGACTTTAAGAGAAGCTCATATGGCTGCTCCCAGCGTCCCATCTTGTTCATCCAGCCAGGTCCTACGAACATCATGTTGTATGAGTATCCGTTATTGTATTTTGCAAGGTCTCTGTACTGGTCGATGAGGTTATAAAGATATGGATACTCCCATGTCTTTGTATCATAAATCATTCCACGAAGCACGTTCTGTGGATGTGTTCCGAAGTTTGAGCCGTTTCCGTCATAGCATGCAATAAGGTCACGTGAGAGATGTGGAATTGCTACGATTCCGCTATCCTCTTCCTTATTTGCTGCTGGCGCATGTGTGTTCTGCTTTGATGGAATCCATGGTGCCCATGGGCCTCCGTCGAAGAGTGTGTACCATGAGTTGTTACATGTGTGGTATGCCTTAGGGCCCTCCTCCCAGCATGTTGCAACTGCACATTTTACCATTGGGTATTTTTCTTTGATGTAGTTTATAAGGTCTGCATCCATATAGTACGAGCCTGTTGACTCAGGATAGAAACCGAATCTGTCATGGAATTTCTCGAAAACATCATTTACGATAGCTTTCTTGTCCTCCATTGAGAACATCCAGATACAGAAATCCTTTGTCTTATACTTCTCTCTAAACTCCTCACATGGAAGTCCAAGGAGTGAAAGTGCTATCTCATCACCGTATTTCTCGTGATCCTGCTTTGCAAGCTCTACTGCCTCATCATTAAAAAGCGAAGCATATGTCATCTGGATTGTGGTTTTGAGTCCCGCCTCATGTGCAAGTCTCTGCTGTGTCTTGAAGATGTCGAGTGACTCTGTGATAAGCTTCTTATCTCCAATATCCTCTTCTTTTCCCTGTCCTGTCACTGTTGCTGAGTACTCAGGCACCATCTCAGGGCGGTGAATGATGTTAACAATAAATTTGTCCATCCGTTGTTTCCTCCATTTGCTTGTAATTTAATTTATTTCTTAGGTACGTTTTTCGCGCAACCGTTTGTTCCAAACTTAGTATATTACAGTATTATGATTATGTCAATGTGCAATTTCGACATTTTTAAATTTTTGTTTTCAAGCATTTTTCACAAAAAAAGGATTAGGTGCGCGTTTCTGTGCGCAACTTTTGCGCATCGGTCGCAGGTCGGTACATAAGCCAGGGAATGTCGGGGAACGCACTTTCGCCCTCGCTACGCTTCGCGACTAAGATTCTGTACGAAATTATGCTTTTAGATTTTCTATACTTGACCATATTTATGTAAACGGATAAAATCTTTATAAGATTACATTTATTGAATAATGAACAGATTGAGGGAATTATGTCAGGAGATTTCCACATAATGAGTGAAATCATTAAAACTAATACGGAATATTCAAAATGAATTAAAGAAAAATCTTTTTTCAAAAATCTTAGTCTTGATTTGCAGGATGCACTACCTGATGTAAAATCATTTTCTGTAACCAATTTAAAATATATGAAATATTTTTACGATTTATACAATAATTCAAATCGTCTACAACTTGTTGACGATTCAAAAACACGAATATGTCTACAAGCAAGAGAAGGCAAATCCATTACAAATTTTGAAAAGCTGCCTCCTGATATTGGCAGTGATCTCGCCAGAGAAATCACAAAAGACCCATATAATTTTGATTTTCTTACTCTCAGAGAAGGATATGGTGAAAAAGAATTGAAAGACTAATCAAAAGGCTCCAGCTTACGAACCTTACGTTATAGTAAAAACATTATTAAAACAGGTAGGTGAATTATGATTAAAATAGCATTCTTTGATGTGGATGGCACCCTGCTTCGGCTGGGACATAAAGAATTATCAGCAAACACTGCTGCTGCACTTAGGCAGCTCCACCAAAATGGCATCATTCTTTGTATGGCTACCGGAAGAGGCTACACAGGTGTGCCTCATTTTGATGGAATTGATTTTGATGTCCTGCTCACCTTTAACGGCTCATTCGTCACCAAAGGCAATGATATCATCTTCAAAAATCCTATTAATGAGCACGACAAATATCAGATAATTTCCAATCTAAAGCAAATGAACCGCGCCATTGCAATCAGCAACGAGCATATGATTGTCACAAACGGTACCGACCCTGATTTAGAGCAGTACTTTGCCTTCGGCAGCGAAAAGCTTAAAATCGCTGACAATTTTGACGAGATAAGCAGGACTGATATATATCAGATTATGTGCTCCTGCCAAAAAGATGAGCACTCACAGATTCTATCCGGCGCGCCCCACTCACAGATAACTGCATGGTGGGATAAGGCCGTTGATATTATTCCGCTTAACAGTGGCAAAGGCAATGCTGTTGCTACAGTGCTTAAGCATTATGGCTTCTCAAAGGATGAAGCAATTGCTTTCGGTGACGGA
>OICF01000127.1_pt1 | contig 28260 bp, 28 predicted proteins | sample 1581211 | NCBI WGS metagenome assembly OICF01 (sample SAMEA3882534, study PRJEB24775) | human gut metagenome | biome: human-associated habitat; feature: intestine environment; material: feces | place: Netherlands | collected 2009/2010
GAAGCATCTATGCGGAGGATATCCGGGATTTGCAGAAGCGACTGGATGAACTCTGGGAGATGCAGAAGCTGATCCTGAAGAGGCTTTCTGATATTCGCTGACGGCGCAAATGTGCGGGATTTCTACAGCACATGGCACAGATGAAACTGTCTGTGCCGTTACATATTTTTGAGGTCTTCCTATTGACATCGTGGTGTTTGGCAAGCGGGTACAGTAAAATGAAGATGAAAAGAAAAACGAAGGGGTGAAATCCATGAAGATCGTATGTTTTTTGTTGAAGCTGATGCTGAAAATCCTGTTGCTGCCAGTTGCGTTTCTGCTGCGATTTCTGTGCTTTATCTGGAATCTGCTGATGCAGCTATCCCTGTGGGTGCTTTCGCCAATCATGCTGTTTGTTCTTGGCTGCGGCATCTATTCGGTGGTTCGGGCGAGCTGGACGGATGTGTTCCTGCTGACCCTGATTGAGATGGGACTGTTTGCAGCTGCGGTTGGTGCGGGCGGCATCATGGAACTAATGGAACGGCTGTGCGAGCGTGTAGAGGATGTTTTGACAATTTGAGGAGGGATTAGATGGATATTCAGTTTATGAAAGATTATTATGATTTACGATACGAGGAAACAGATGGAGAAAATCATTTTGTGGAAGAGGCAGCTTATCAGGAAAAACAGTCTGAGCAATCGAAGATGGAAGACCAGCTGATGGAAATGGTGGGAGGCAGCGAATCTAATGTGTGGAAGCTGTATGAAAGCATCATGTGCGTCTATTTCGATATGGAAGAAATCATCAAGCAGGCCGTTTATTTGCAGGGAGCTTATGACCGGGAACGGATGTTAAAATGAGAATAGTAGATTGGTAAGAGCTGCCTTCGGGTAGCTCTTTTTAGATGGAGGAATATGAAAATGGCGGCTACAAGACTAATTGCGCTGCATATCAATAAAGGAAAGACGGTAGCGCAGTGTCTGGCTGACCGTACTGATTATTCTGAGAATGCAGCAAAGACGGAAGATGGAAAATACATCAGCGCGTATGCCTGTGATGCAAAGACCTGTGATGAAGAATTTCTGCTTTCCAAACGGCAGTATGAGCATATCACCGGTAGAACCCAGGCGCATGATGTGATCGCATATCAGATTCGGCAATCCTTTAAGCCCGGAGAAATCACGCCGGAGGAGGCGAACAAGGTTGGGTATGAGACAGCCATGCGATTCACCAAGGGAAAACACGCGTTTATCGTGGCTACCCATGTTGATCGTGCGCACATTCATAACCATATTATTTTTAATTCAACTACATTAGACTGCACCAGAAAATTTCGAGATTTTCGATTATCCGGTCTTGCACTGGCAAGGCTCAGTGATATCGTCTGCCTAGAACACCGGTTGTCGGTTATTATCCGGAAGCCCTATGGGGAGCGGCAGAAGAGAACGGAATACCCGGAGAAAAAATCGCAGCGGGATGAAATCTGCGAGGCCATTGATGCAGCATTGGTAAGAAAACCAAAAGACTTCCGGGAACTAATCGGAATTTTGCAGGAAGCAGGGTACGAGTATAAAGATGGAAAACAGCCTGCCCTGCGGGGGAAAGGCCACGCCAGATTTGCTCGTTTCCGCTCTCTTGGCAAAGGATATTCGATTGAAGAACTCTGCGAAGTGATTGCCGGGAATGCGGTTCATAAAAGCAAATTTGTAGAGAAAACCCGCACAAGCGCACGGTCAGCACAGGTGCATCAGAAGGCGGAGCTGTCGTTCCTTATTGATGTCCGTGCAAAAATGCAGGCGGGCAAAGGCGCGGGATATGCGCGTTGGGCGAAAGTCTTTAATCTGAAGCAGATGGCGAAAGCTATGATGTTCATGGAAGAGCATGGAATCAAGAGCTATGCAGAGCTGAAAGAAAAAGCAGATGGGATTTCTGAAAAATGCGATGTGCTGTTGGAATCTGTAAAGGCAGATGAGGCACGGATGTCGGAAGTGTCGGTGCTGCGGAAGCATCTAATCAATTATGCCAAGACAAAAGATGTTTTTGCCGCGTATAAAGCATCCGGCTACAATCGAGATTTCTATGAAGCTCATCGGGATATGCTGACCTTGCGCAGCGCAGCGAAAAAGGCGTTTGATGCCTATAAGAAAGAGAACGGTTCTGACAAAAAGCTCCCGCGCATCAGCGAGCTGAACGCAGAGTATGCAATGCTTCTGGAACGAAAGAAAAGCTCCTATGCAGAGTACCGCAAGACCAAATCGGAAATGCAGGATTGGCTTGTGGCACAGAAGATCGTACAGGAAATCCTGAAAGAGGACGAACAGAAAAAAGAACAGCTCCATGAGCAGGAAGTACGGCAGGAAGAAGAAAATAGACAAAGCAGTCGATGATGGAAAGTCCGGTGCAGTGTGGGCGTAATGCTCATGCTGCACCGGGCCTTTTTTCTTTGGCAGGAACTGCCGTTAAAGCATCCGGAACGGATGCGCAGCCCGATGCCGCTGGCAGCGTTCTAAGGGGATTGGGGAGTTTCCCCAACAAGCAGAAAATCGCTTTCGTGTCACGAAAGCCCTGCTTGCAGAAGAGTGAATTCTAAAAAAATCGTTCAAAATTTGGAAGAACTTTCGATTGATTTTGTTCGTTTCTTGGAGTAGAATATAAATGAGAAAATTTAACTTGCTGCGAGTGACTTTAGACATCGAAAAAGAGGTTCCGTATGGATTTCATGACGATTAAGCAGGCTTCTGAAAAATGGGGCATCTGCACAAGGAGAGTACAGACATTATGCACAGAAGGGCGAATTGATGGTGCCGAGCGTTTAGGCCATCAGTGGGTCATTCCTATTAACGCCGAAAAGCCGAAGGATGCCAGAATCAAAAGCGGCAGATACATTAAAACAAAATCCGGAAGTGGAGAGAACGAAGATGGAAAGAAAACCGTATAGTGCCGGAGCAGTGAAATTTTCGTTCTGGTTCATGGAATTTCGGAAAACCGTGCAGCTTTTGAGCGAGGGTAAGAGCTTTGCAGACATTCAAAAGTTGAATGAAGAGACAAACATCTATGGCGCACCGACAAAACTACGAGCGCAGCAGATTTATTCTACCGTAACAGCCCGTATCAAGACATTAGATGAAAGCTTTTACCCAATCTTTCTGAGCAGTGATCTTGCTACACAAAAATTATTTGTGCTGACTGCGGCTCTTTTGCATGACACGCTGTTCTTTGATTTTGTGTATGAAGTAGTGCGGGAAAAAATGATTCTTGGTTCCGACGAGCTGACGGATGCAGATATCCGGATATTCTTCAAAAATAAGCAGGAACAGAGTGAGAAAGTGGCTTCTCTTCAAGACTATACGCTGCACCGCCTCGGCTCCTGCTATAAAACGCAGCTTTATGAAGCTGGGCTTTTAGAAAGCAACCGGGCAAACAGCACAAGAAAAATACTGAAGCCAATTCTTGATATTGCATTTGAGCATTGGCTTTATGACCATGACCTTGGCATCATGGTAAAAACACTGACGGGGGTAAGATGAAATGGATTTAAGCCAAAGACTGGATGAGATGGAGCTTGCAATCCATAAGCCGTCTTTCCGAAAAGGAACAGGCCGCGCAAATGAGGTCAACTATTGGGTGTTTGATTATCCACCGGAAAAGGAACTGGAAGTTCGGGAGCGTGTAGAGTATCTGAAAAATAAGAACGACCGGGGTGATGATGATTTTGAGCTTGTGGTCTTTGACCTGTATGATATCATCATTGACTTTTTGGAAAAGAAAAACTTCATGGAAAAGTGCTATGACTTTGAAAAAAAACGAGGGATCGAGCGTATCGTCAAGGCTGTGACCAACTCCATGAAGGTAAATGACGATGACAGCCTGATCGTGCAATATATCAAAGAACATACGCCGGAGAATGCAGTCGTGTTCCTAACCGGTATCGGCAAGTGCTATCCGATTTTGCGCTCCCACAAGGTGCTTAACAACTTGCACCAGGCGTTTGTGCGCTGCCCGGTCGTGATGTTCTTTCCGGGAACCTATAATGAACAGGAGCTGATCCTGTTCAATGAGATTAAAGACGATAACTATTACCGGGCATTCCGACTGGTAAAGTAATGGATGGAGGAAACTGTTATGCAGATCAAGGACATGTTCCGAAAGAAAATTGACCGTGAGATACAGGGCGTTATCATTGTCGGTCAGGGTGAAGAAACAAATGTAGCGCAGGAGCTGGAAGAGTATGTTGTGACCCGTGAGCTTCAGCGTCATTTTGCAGATTTCTTTGCAGCATATAAAAAAGGTATTCAGGGAACCACACCGAAAATGGGTGTCTGGATTTCCGGCTTCTTTGGAAGTGGTAAATCTCATTTCCTGAAAATCCTGTCCTATCTGCTTCAGAATAAACAGGTCGGAGACAAACATGCCATCGACTACTTCATTGAGGATCAGAAGATTACCAATCAGATGGTGCTGGCAGATATGCAGCTGGCAGCAAACACCCCATCGGATGTAATTCTTTTCAACATTGATTCCAAAAGCGATTCTAATGGCAAAGAAAATAAAGATGCCATTGTGAACGTATTCCTGAAGGTCTTCAATGAGATGCAGGGCTTCTGCGGTTCCATGCCTCACCTTGCTGACCTGGAGCGCAGGCTTTCCGAGGAAGGTCGTTTTGAAGAGTTTAAGGAAAAGTTTGAAGAAGAGTATGGCGATCCGTGGGAAAGCTCTCGTCAGGACTTCGATTTCATTCAGGATTCCGTTGTCGATGTTCTTTCTGACATGGATTTCATGAGCGAATCGGCTGCTCGTAACTGGTGTGAGAAAGCAACCGAGGGCTACCAGATTAGCATTGAGGATTTCGCCAAGCGTGTAAAGTCTTATATTGAGAAAAAAGGTAACAACCACCATGTGGTTTTCCTTGTGGATGAGATTGGCCAGTACATTGGTGATGATTCCAAACTGATGCTGAACCTTCAGACAGTGACGGAAGAACTGGGCAAGGAATGCATGGGTAAGGCTTGGGTAATCGTAACGAGCCAGCAGGATATCGACTCCATTACCAAGGTGAAAGGTAACGACTTCTCCAAGATTCAGGGACGTTTCGATACCCGTCTTTCTTTGTCCTCTGCCAATGTGGACGCTGTTATCAAAAAGCGTATTCTGGATAAAACTGAGACCGCAGCACAGAGCCTGCGTCTGCTCTATGACCAGAAAGCAACCATCATCAAAAATCTGATTGTCTTCAACGACGGCGTGGAGAAAAAACTGTACGCCAACGCAGAAAATTTTGCAGAGGTTTATCCTTTTGTTCCGTACCAGTTTAATTTGCTTGCCAGCGTGCTGACCAGTATCCGTACCCACGGTGCATCCGGCAAGCACCTGTCCGAGGGTGAACGTTCCATGCTGGCTCTGTTCAAAGAGTCTGCCATGCAGCTGATGGACGATGAGATGGGGGCAATCGTGCCGTTCTATCGGTTCTATGATGCATTGGAGAACTTCCTCGACCACAGCCACAGCAGTGTGATCATTCGCGCTTATGACAACAGCTACATCAACCCGGAAAAGAAGGAAAAAGATGTCTTTGCGATCAATGTGTTGAAGACCCTTTTCCTGATTAAATATGTTCTGGAGATCGAAGCCAACGTGGACAACATCGTGAGCCTGATGATTACCAGCATTGACGATGATCGTATTTCTTTGAAGGCACAGGTGGAGGATGCACTGAAAGTGCTGATGCGCCAGATGCTGATCCAGAAGAATGGCTCCATCTATGTATTCCTGACTGATGAGGAACAGGAAATCAACAACGAAATCGAAAAAGAAAATGTGGAGATGCCGGAGGTCATCACGAAGATCGCGGAGATGATCTATGAGGACATTTTCTCCAGCAAGAAGTATCAGTACCCCAGCTTTGGTGGGCGGTATGCGTTCTCCTTCAATCAGACAGTGGATGACCGCCCCTATAAGGCAAACCAGAATTATGATATCGGCCTCCGTGTGCTGACCCCGTGGTATGAGGGCGGCACCGATGATGGTACGCTGCGCCTGCTCTCTGGCCAGGGCAAGGAAGTCCTTGTGGTTCTGCCGAACGATGATGCGTTCCTGACGGAAATGCGGGCATACTTGAAAATTGAGCGGTTCCTGCGCAAGAATACTTCTGTGCAGCTTGCCAAGTATGAGACCATTAAAGAAGCAAAGCGCGTGGAGATGCGGGAACGCAACGGTAACGCCAAGCTTTATCTGACGGAAGCTCTGAAAGAGGCTACCATTTATGTCAATGGCGATGTGCTGCACACTTCCGGCAAGGAAGTGACCAGCCGCATCAACGAGGCTATCGGAAGATTGGTGCAGACGGTTTACCACAAGCTGTCCTACATTGACGTAGCGATGGGCGAAGCAGACATCCGGAAGATGTTCAAGACCAGCAATCAGCTGTCGCTGGCACTGGGAGATACCGGAGAATCCAATGTTCACGCGCTGGATGATGTGCTGCAATTCGTGGCAGGTAACTCCCGGATGCACATGAAAACTTCTATGAAAACCATCAAGGATCGCTTTATGAAAGCACCCTATGGCTTTGTGGAAGATGACATCCATTGGCTGGTGGCACGTCTCTTTAAGCGTGGAGATCTGTCCTTTACGGTCAACGGTGAGAGCGTCAATCTGAACAACCGTTCCGAAGAAGAAATCATCGGCTATATCACGAAGAAGCAGTTCGTGGATAAGCTGCTGACGGAAGTGCGCGTCCGTGTGCCGGAAAACCAGAAAAAGGCCGTCCGCACCGTGATGAAAGAGCTGTTCAAGGTGGCACCGCCTGCCGATGACGAAGATACCATCATGAAGAACTTCCAGCACTACTGCGAGAATCGAATCACCGAGATTGAGCGTCTGGAACCGAAATATGAGAATTACACCTATCCCGGAAAAGAACTTCTGGAAAAGGGCAAGAAGCGGCTTTCCGCACTGGTGCAGATTCAGGCACCGCTTGAATTCTTTAAGACCGTATTTGACGAGCAGGATGATCTGATGGATTTTGGCGAGGACTATGAGCCTATCCGTGATTTCTTTGGCAGTGAACAGCTGACCATCTTCACCCGTGCGCTGGATATGCTGAATATCTACGAGGACAGTAAGACCTACATCGTGGATGCAGAACTGGAAGACGTGGTGGCCAAGATGCGCACCATCGTCCGGATGCCGAAGCCCTACAAGGAGATTCCGAAGCTGCCAGAGCTGCGCGAGAAGTTTATGAACTGCTATATGCGCATTCTGGAAGAGCAGGCAGAGCCGGTCAAAGATTCCATCAATCAGGATCGGAACCGTGTCTTTGAAGTGCTGAACACCAAGCCCTATAAGGATGCGAGGTTCAACCGTTATCTGGAACTCTTTAAGGAGATCATGGACGGTGCGGAGCACTGCAACAATGTTTCCACTCTGCGCAGTTATGCAGATAAGGCGGAGGCACTGAAGCTGCGCCTGCTCAACGAGATGAACGCAGAGGACATTCGCCTTGCGAAGGAGGCAGCGGCAAAGGCCGAGGCAGAGCGTAAGCGTCAGGAAGAAGAGGCGAAGAAGCGCGGCGAGACCGTGAAACCGGAAGAAAAGGTCGCAGAACCGCATCCGGTATATAAGGTGCGCACCACGAAGAATGTTTCCATCAAGACGGTTGCCAAGACTGCATCGTGGCGGCTGGAGAGCAAGGAGGATGTTGATAAGTACCTTGCTGCATTGCGTGAAAACCTGCTGAAAGAGATGGACGAAGACACAATCGTCAACATTGAACTGTAAAGGAGGAATCTTTTTGTCAATAAGTCAAATTGAAAGTAAGATAAAGTCATTGCAGTCTGAAATTGCACGGTTAAATAAAGCGTATACAGATGAGGCTAAAAAGGAATCCGGATATTTAACATCAGCTAGTAGGACGCAAAAATCAATAACAAAGAATACTTCGCCGAGTATGTTAAAGACAAAGTTGAAATCAATATCATCCGATAGTGAAAAAGCGGAGAAGTCAAGAAAGAAGCAGGCAGAACTGCAAGAGAAAGCGGCGAAAAAGAAGACAGAGTTGGCAAAACAGCAGGCTCTGTTACAGAAGGAACAGGATAAAGTATTTCAGGAAATGACCAAAAGGCAGAATGAGGCTTTGAATAATCAACGGAAATTAGTTGAGGGGACAGAAAAAATGCAGGAGGAGATTGGAACGAAAGAATATGATTTCTTTATTTCCCATGCATGGGAAGATAAAGAAACCGTAGCAAAACCGCTTGCGGATGCTCTTATAGCTAAGGGCGCAAAGGTGTGGTTAGATAAGTACGCCATGCAAGTTGGGGATAGTTTGCGTCAGTCCATTGATAATGGTTTAGTGCATTCACGGTATGGTATTGTTGTACTATCGGAAATTTATTTCAAAAAATTTTGGACAGGAAAAGAATTGAATGGCCTTTTTGCAAAACAGGAAGAGGGAAGAAAAGTGATTCTTCCGGTTTGGCACAATGTGTCAAAAGATACGGTCAAGCAATATAGCCCGATTCTGGCAGATATGGTGGCGTTGAAGACAGCAGACTTTACGATAGATGAGCTGGCAGAGCAGTTTATCCAGCTTATTCAATAAGAGGAATAGAAAATGAACAAGACAGCCATAAAGAATTTTGCGATCTGGGCGCGGAATAAGCTGATTGCAGATGTTAGCTATGATGCCCGCCTGATCGGTATTACGGAGGACGGCATTGCCAAGCCGTTGCCGCAGAGCTTCGGCGGCACTCAGTTCTTCGATATCGGCACCGCAGAACCGTATTCGATTTCCGGCGAGGCCGTGCGGCAGCGTGACAAGCTGATAGAGGTCATCCAGCAGAAGGAAAAGGATACCGACTACAAAACCGCATATCAGTATGTGATCGAGGAGGTTGCCTATACATGGTTCAACCGCCTGATTGCGATCCGTTTCATGGAGGTCAACGACTATCTGCCTTCCCATATCCGGGTTCTTTCTTCCGAGAGCGGAAAGCTGGAGCCGGATCTGGTCACAACTCCGTTTGACGCAGAGCTTCCCTTCACTGCGGAGGAAGAGGCTCAGATTTTCCAGTTGAAGCAGGACAACAAGCTGGACGAAGTGTTCCGTATCCTGTTCCTGAAACAGTGCAACGCTCTGAACGAGATTCTGCCTGCTCTGTTTGAAAAGACAAAGAACTACACCGAGCTGCTGCTCAGCCTGTCCGTTATTGACCAGGACGGCGTAGTCTATCATCTGATCCATGATATCCCGGAGGATGACTTCAACATTGAGCGCGGTGGTCAGGTGGAGATTATCGGCTGGCTGTACCAGTATTACAATACCGAGCCGAAGGCCGCTGCCTTTGCAAAGAACGGCAAGATCACCAAAGAGGAAATCCCTGCCGTGACCCAGTTGTTTACCCCAGATTGGATCGTTCGTTACATGGTGGAAAACAGCCTTGGCCGTCTGTGGGTGGAAGGACACCCCGACTGCGGCCTGAAAGAAAACTGGAAATACTATCTGGAAGAGGCACAGCAGGAACCGGAGGTGCAGGCAAAACTGGCGGAAATTCGTAAAGAGTACGCTGCCTTGAATCCGGAAGACATCAAGCTCATCGACCCCTGCATGGGTTCCGGACATATCCTTGTATACGCCTTTGATGTGCTGATGCAGATTTATGAGAGTGCCGGTTACAGCCAGCGTGATGCTGCAAAGAGCATTCTGGAACACAACATCTATGGTCTGGACATTGATGACCGTGCCTATCAGTTGGCGTATTTTGCCGTGATGATGAAAGCGCGGCAGTACAATCGTCGTATCCTCAACGGTGAAAACAGTTGCCATGTCTATGCCATTCAGGAGAGCAACAGCATCAACCGTGCGCACCTGAAGTATTTCGGCGCTGGGTTGGACGATATTGAGAAGAACGCCGCCAAGATGCAGATGGAAGGTCTGCTGGACACCCTGACCGATGCCAAGGAGTACGGTTCTATCCTGAATGTGGAGAGCTACAACTGGGATTTACTGCGCCGGTTTGTGGCAGCGGAAGACACCGACGGTCAGATTAGCATGGACAGCGTGGGTGTGGAAGATACCGCCGAGCAGCTGAATCGGCTTATTGACATTGGCGAGACGATGGCACGGAAGTATTGGGTGACTGTTACGAATCCGCCGTATATGTCCATTAGCAATGGAGATTCAATGCTTAATGAATATGTGCGTAAATATTATAATGACAACAAAGCAGATTTATTTGCTGTTTTCATCGAGCGTTGTACTAACATGACTCAGATAAATGGTTATCAGGCTATGATTACGCAACACCAGTGGATGTTTCTAAGTAGTTTTGAATGCCTGAGAAAGATCATTAAAGATATAGAAATTACAAATTTAGTTCACTTGGGTGCAAGGGCATTTGAAGAAATTGGAGGTGAAGTAGTACAAACAGCAACTTTTGTATTTAGAAATGCAAAAATTGATAATTATAGAGGAACATATTGTCGTTTGCTTGATGCATCTTCGCAAACAGCAAAAGAAGAAATGTTTTTATCAGGTAAAGCACGATATGTAGCAATGCAGAAAGATTATGAAAATATTCCAGGTAACCCAATAGCTTACTGGATTTCGGATAAACAAAAAGAGGCATTTGGTAAGAAAAAGTTGAGTACTTATGCTAAGTGCTGCAAGGGGTTGGACACTGGAAACAACGAACTGTTTTTAAGACTGTGGCAAGAAGTTGATATTCACAAAACAACTGTTTTGAACAATTGCGGTTTTTGGGTTCCCTATAATAAAGGAGGCTCTTTCAGAAAATGGTATGGCAATAATTTCTATCTTGTAAATTGGTCAAATGATGGTGAAACTCTATCAAATTTCAAAGGATCGAATATTAGAAATCGCTCGTATCATTTCAAAGAAGGAATTACCTGGTCAACTACTTCTGGCAGTGCCTTTGCGGGAAGAAAATCACCGACTGGATATCTTTTTGATTCAAAGGGATGTATGGCTTTTTCCTATGGAGGCATTTCCCTGGAAAAACTTTTGGCTCAAATGAATGCAGTGACTTTTAATTCCTTTTTAGATATTATTACACCTACTCTTGACTTTAATCCGGGGCCGGTTGGCAATGTCCCTATTGAAGAGGTAAATAACAGCGTAAGTGAAGAGCTTGTGATTGAAAATATTAGCGCCTCAAAAGATGATTGGGATTCTTTTGAAAATTCTTGGGACTTTAAGAAACATCCATTGCTCCGCAATATCTCCACAATTTCCGAAGCCTTTGCCCAGTGGCAGGCGGAATGCGATGACCGTTTTAACAAGCTGAAAGCCAACGAAGAAGAGCTGAACCACATTTTTATTGACATCTACGGCTTGCAGGATGAGTTGACACCGGAAGTGGAGGATAAAGATGTGACCGTGCGCAAGGCGGATTTGCAGCGAGACATCAAGAGCCTGCTGAGCTATGCGGTGGGCTGTATGTTTGGCCGTTACTCGCTGGATGTGGAAGGACTGGCCTATGCAGGCGGCGAGTGGGATAGCAGCAAATACCAGAGCTATATTCCGGATGCCGACAATGTTATCCCCATCACCGATGAAGAATATCTGGACGATGATATCGTATCTCGCCTGTGTGCATGGCTGAAAGCAGTTTACGGTGCTGATACGCTGGAAGCAAACCTCGACTATATCGCAAAAGCCCTTGGCAATAAGGGCAGCACCAGCCGGGAGATCATCCGCAATTACTTCCTGAACGACTTCTTCAAGGATCACTGCCAGACATACTCTGTCACTGGTTCCGGCAAGCGTCCGATCTACTGGTTGTTTGACAGCGGCAAGCAGAACGGCTTCAAGGCACTGGTCTACCTGCACCGCTACACGCCGGATACCATCGGAAACCTGCGCATCGACTACCTGCACAAGATGCAGCGTGTGTATGAATCCGAGATCAACCGGATGCAGGATATGATGGATCACAGCGAGAATGCCCGCGAGGTGGCAGTAGCCTCCAAGCGCAAGGATAAACTTGCCAAGCAGCTGAAGGAATGCCGGGAATATGATGAGAAGATCAGCCATCTGGCACTTTCCCGTATCGAGCTTGACCTCGATGACGGCGTAAAGGTCAACTACCGTAAGCTTCAAACTGCCCAGGATGGCAAGTTCTATGAGGTGCTGGCAGACAGCAAGAACATCATGGTGAAGGAAAAGAAATAAGAGGAACAGGAGGCGTTTGCAATGATTTTGTACCACGGAAGCAATGTTATCGTAGAACAGCCGAAACTTATCCGGCAAAATCGCTATCTGGACTTCGGTTTTGGATTTTACACCACCACTAACCGCGATCAGGCAGTGAACTTCGCTCAAAAGGTCACTGACCGCCGAAAAACAGGAGCTGCTACGCTCAATATTTATTCCGTAGAGGAAGCTGTGGCTTTCAAGGAGTGCAGCTTGCTACGCTTTGATAGCCCAGATGAAGCATGGTTGGATTTTGTAGCTGAGAACCGTCAGGGAACCTATCAGGGAAAGCAGCATGACCTGATTTATGGTGCTGTGGCAAATGATGATGTGTACCGCACCATTACCCTGTATATGACCGGAGTGTTGGATAAGGAACAGACACTGGCGGCACTCAAGATTCGGAAATTGTTCAACCAGCTGGTGTTTGCAACTGAGAAGTCCCTGCAATATTTGCATTTTGAAGGGAGGGAGCTTGTATGAACGAAGATCAGTTCAGCGCAATGCTTGCAATCATTGTGCCGCCCATCATCGAACAGATTACAAAAAATAGCAATGTGGATGATGAAAAAGCGATTTCCCGCTTTTATCAGTCCAAGCTCTATCAGGAGCTTTCGGATGAAAAATCAAAATTGTGGCATTACAGCCCGATGACGCTGTATACCATGTATCAAGATGAACTTCTGACAGGCTCCTATGACTACCCGGAGGAGGCGTGAGCGATGAGCAAAGAATCCAATTTTTTGATTTATTGCATGGAGCGGTACCGTCATTTCAAAGGGCTTTCCGGTGCAGATGTAGCAAAGACTTTTGAAGAGTATGGCATCTATGGGTATATCACAAAGTATTTTGAATCACTGCACACAATGGGGGATCATTGTATCGTGCAGGATATTGACGATTATATTAGCAGCATCACAGGCAATAAACGGATCAAGGCGTAACTGCCTGTATGATATTCCCCAAAGGGCGGAATCTATCAAGTAAAGGAAATTGATATGGCAGAATTGAACCTGAAACAAATTATAGACCGCCTGAATGCGGAATTTACCGGGGAGACCCGAAAACTGGTTTTCTGGTACGATGACAAGGCAGAATTTGCCGAGGATATGGAGACGGTGGAGCTTCAGAATGCGAAGATCTACCATCTCCAGCCGGATAACCAGTTCTATACAAAGTATTTTCTGGAGCGTGTGGATAAGACCACGAATTATCTGATCTATGCACCGTTTCCGAAGCCGGATGTAAGGGACAACCATCTGGAAGACACAATGCTGTATTCCAGACGGTTCTTTGCTGACAGAGCCTCCTTGCTGTCGGTTGACCTGGGTATTGAGGAAAAGTACAAGCCGGTTATTGAGAAGCACATCAAGTTTTTCGCCAACAAAGAGCGCACTCAGCGGTTCTATGATTTGGAAATCGAAAACTTCAATGAAGAAAATATCCTTGTCGGTCTGCTAAGTGCAGTCTGCAAGGCGCGTACCTGCTCTTTTGAGGAAGTCGTGCGCATCGTGTTGACGGATGGCGAGCTGGTGGACAATGCTTTCTTGCAGGAGTTTGAAAAATACGACCTGCTGTCTGCATTTTGGCAGCTCTGTGAGCAGCATTTCGGATACACCGATACAAAACCGAGTTTGGAACGGCTGCTGGTGACGCTGTTCGTTACCTATACTGGGCGATATGTGCAGGCAGAGCTTCCGGCAGCATGGAAGAGCTTTGTCTCCTACAAGTCCGGTAATATCATCGCATTTCTCGATAGCTTGATGAACAGCGTCCTGTACCGGGACAAATACGATGCTCTGTCAGCGCACGTTGCCAAGGGTCTGAATGTTCTTTCGGCATTTGCAGGAATGCGAGTGGACGATTTGATGGAGTGCGATACTTTCCTTGCCGTGGATCAAGTGCTGGTAAAGTGGCTCATTAGCAGACTTGTTTCGGAAGATATTGGTGCAATCGTAAACGGATTTACCATTCCGGAACTCTGTGAGAAACGGGCTAAAATGCACTTTGGAAGAAAGACCGGGAAGACGTATCAGCTGCTTTTTAGTGCGTACAACATGGTGAAGGAAGCGGATTACCATGCCGCAGATGGCTTAAAGCCAATTATCGACCGATATCTTGCTGCGGATTACAATATGGATCAGCAGTATCGAAAATTCTACTATTATTACGACCAGCTGGAGAGCACGGAAAGCTTTGAGCCGCTTCGGGAACTGGTGGAAAATATCTACACGAACGAATATCTGGCTTGCCTGCTCCCTGCCTGGAATGCTGGAATCCAGCAGGATGCCGCATTTTCGGTAATTCCGTTGCAGCGGGATTTTTACAATGCCAATCTGCGATATACCAAAGAACGCACCGTGGTCATCATTTCGGATGCCATGCGTTACGAGGTAGGACAGGAGTTGTTTGCCAGAATGCAGGATGACCCGAAATGCACGGCAAAACTTTCTGTACAGTTGAGTGTTCTTCCGTCTTATACGAGGCTCGGTATGGCAGCACTTTTGCCGCATAAGACACTGGAAATGACGGATGATTTTCAGGTACTGGCAGATGGTATCCTTTGCGATAATCTGGCAGGTCGGCAGCAGGTGCTGCAAAGCTATAACCCGGATAGTGTCTGTGTACAGTTCGATGATATCAAAAATTTGAAAGTGGCAGAGCTGCGAGATGTGCTGACAAAACGACAGATTATCTATGTATATCATAATCAGATCGACGCGCGTGGAGACAAGGCAAATACCGAGGATGAGGTATTTCATGCGTGTGAGGAAGCCGTTCAGGAAATTATGGATCTGATTCATAGAATCTCCGTCAGCGGCAATACCTATCATTTTATCGTCACTGCCGATCATGGCTTTATTTACAAGCGTGATAAGCTGACAGAAAGTGACAAGATTTCTGGGAAAAGCGCGGAAAAAGCATTTGTCAATCGCAGATTTATTGTGTCTAAGGCGGCACTGGAAGATGACGGCATCGACCATATGAGCATGGGACGCGTTCTGGGAAATGAGGACAGCAAGGTGGTGTCCTATCCAGTCAGCAGCAATGTCTTTAAGGTGGCCGGAGGCGGTACTAACTATGTGCATGGCGGTTCCTCACCGCAGGAAATGCTGGTGCCGGTGCTGGAGTTTAAGATGGAGCGCGGTCACATGGAAACAAAGAATGCAGAGATTGCTCTGGTCAGCATCGTCCATAAGATTACGAACCTGATCACGTCCATGGACTTTATTCAGTCGGATGCCGTTAGCGATACTGTAAAAGCTGCAAAATACCGCATTTTCTTCCTCTCGGAAGACAATGAGAAAATCTCGAACGAAAACAGTTATGTGGCGGACAGTCGTGAGGAAAATGCGCAGAAGCGTATCTTCCGGATGCGGTTCACATTCAAGAATAAGAAATACGACAAGGACAAGCAATATTACCTTGTGGTTTACGACGAAGAAAGCGGTCTGGAGCAGTGGAGGCAGCCTGTCATCATGGACATTGCCTTTGCAGATGACTTTGGATTCGGATTCTGATATAGAGGAGGCAGGAATTCCGTATGGAAATGATGGATATGGCGGCAGATGATAACCGTGAAGAACTGCGCCGGAAGCTGCGCAGCAACTTTGACGGTCGGATCGTCCGCAAAGACCTGACAAAGAAAATAAAAGAAGGAGCGAATGTTCCGGTCTATGTGCTGGAGTTCCTGCTGGGTCAGTATTGTAGTTCAGACGATGAGACAATCATTGAGCAGGGCGTTCAGAATGTAAAACGCATTCTGGCAGATAATTTTGTCCGCCCGGATGAGGCTCAGAAAATTCTCTCACAACTGCGCAAGAACGGGAGCCATACCATTATTGATATGGTGACAGTACATCTCGACATCAAAAAGGATTGCTTTTTTGCAGAGTTCTCTAACCTTGGTCTCACCAATGTGCCGATTACGGATGATTATCCGGAAAAATATGACCGGCTGCTTTGCGGCGGTATCTGGTGCATCGTGCAGCTGGAATATGAGTCTGAGGGAGACAGTAGCTTTGGAATCACGGATATAGATGGACAGCCGATTTCCTCTAAACAGAAAAAGCAGAAGGACATCTCTCCCATCAGCATCCATAAGCTGACTCCGATTCAGATGCCCCATATCGACATTGAAGAAGTTCGAGAGGGACGTAAGGCATTCACACAGGAAGAGTGGATGGATGTTATGCTGCGTTCCTGCGGATATGAGCCGGAACAGCTGAACAATCGGGAAAAGTGGCTGCTGCTTGCGCGTATGTTACCGCTGGTGGAGAACAACTTCAATCTCTGTGAGTTGGGGCCGCGCAGCACAGGCAAGTCCCATATCTATAAAGAAATCAGCCCGAACAGTATCCTGGTATCCGGTGGTCAGACGACCGTTGCAAATCTGTTTTACAATATGGGGCGCAAAACCGTAGGTTTGGTAGGCTTATGGGACTGCGTTGCCTTTGATGAGGTTGCCGGAATCAAGTTTAAGGACAAAGACGGCATTCAGATTATGAAAGACTATATGGCTTCCGGCTCCTTTGCCCGTGGCAAAGAGGAAAAGGCAGCATCGGCATCTATGGTCTTTGTAGGAAACATCAATCAGAGCGTGGATGTGTTGCTCAAGACTTCCTCTCTGTTTGACCCGTTCCCGCCGGAGATGGGAACGGACACAGCCTTTCTTGACCGTCTGCATTGCTATATTCCAGGCTGGGAGATTCCGAAGTTCCGTCCGGAGCATTTTACCAATGATTACGGCTTTATCACGGATTATCTGGCGGAGTTTATCCGAGAACTGCGGAAAGAACAGTATGGTGATGCGTTAGATAAGTATTTTCGCCTTGGAAAGAACCTGAACCAGCGCGATACGATTGCTGTCCGCAAGATTGTAGGCGGCTATGTGAAATTGCTGTATCCGGATGGAGAATTTACGAAGGAACAGATTGAAGAAATTCTTGTATTTGCGCTGGAAATGCGCCGTCGCGTCAAGGAGCAGCTGAAAAAACTGGGTGGAATGGAATTCTATGATGTGAACTTCAGCTATATCGACCTTGATACCTTTGAAGAAAAATTTGTTTCCGTGCCAGAGCAGGGCGGTGGAAAGCTCATCCCAGATGGCATCTGCAATCCGGGACAGGTATATACCGTAAGTCAGGGCAAGTCCGGTATGATCGGCGTATTCCGCCTTGAGAGCCAGATGCTGCCCGGTAACGGAAAATTTGAACGCACGGGCCTTGGCAGCGACCGCGACTGCAAGGAATCCACGAATACGGCGTTCAATTTCCTGAAGGCAAACGGAAATCGTATCAGTGGCAGCATCAGCACCACGATGCGGGATTACATCATCAACTATCAGGATTTACAGGGCATTGGCATGACCGGAAAGCTGGCATTGCCTACATTGATTGCACTATGCAGCATCGCTCTTGGACGGCCTACGGTCAGTACACTTGCCGTGCTGGGAGAAATCAGTATTAGCGGCACGATTCTGAAGGTGGACGAGCTTGCCAATAGTTTGCAGGTGTGTCTCGATAGCGGAGCAAAGAAAGTGCTGCTTCCGATTACCAGTGCAGCAGACCTTGGCACCGTGCCGCCGGAGCTGGTGGGTAGTTTTAATCTGATTTTCTACAGCAGCGCGGAAGATGCGGTGTTTAAGGCGTTGGGGGTAGAGTAACAGGTCTCTGAATGAAAGAAGGTGTTTTTGCTTATGCCGTATAAGGTGCAATCTTCGGAAAAATTAAGAAAATCAGGTGCTGACTTTGAGACAAAGGCGATGCTTTATCTTTTGAATTTTCGGGAAGATAGTTCGCAAATCAACTATTTTGTCGTGGATTTTTTTAATGATATTACAGGAATGGACAGAATGGCAAGAAAGCTTTGGGATGTCCAGTCAAAGGCATCAAAAACCGGTTCTGCGAAAACAATCGGTCGGGAGCTTGTTACTCTATATAAAAACCATGTGAGTGATTTTGATTTTTTTACCTATATAATTTTTTTGGGTGGCGTTCCGGATACTTTCAGGATTGATGCTAAACAGAATGTCTTTCAGTCCACAAATATTACTCCTAAGGCTTTGAAAAGCGTACTTTCAGGTCTGAAAGAAGAATGCACGGAAAAGGAATATATCGAATCAGATAAGATAACGGATGAATCATTAGAAAAGTTTCTAAAGTTGGTTTGGTTTGTTGTGGATGATAAAGAACCGGCGGATTACATTAAGGCGATTATTAGTAACCATCCCAAAATAGTTCCATCAGATTCTGAACTGATTGCTATTTTTAATGAAATCAGGAATAAACAATCAGAAAAGAAAAATACGATTGTTGAAGGAGTTGTGATAGATCATATTGATGAAGTGCTTTCGTATGGTCGTCACCTGACAACATCAGAAATCAGATTGCTTGTTCTACAAAGAATTATTAATAGTAATCCTCTTGAAAGAGGAGTTCCTACACCGTTTATTGAGATAGTTTCAAAATTTCCTGAAGAGCAGAGGCAATCAATGATTGAACAATGCCAGCGATCTTTATGTATGGCGTTATTCAATAATTCCGCTGCACAGGGGTTTTGGAAATTATTTGAAGAAATATATACTTTGCTAATGAAATACCCGAACAGGAATATTGACTTTATTTTCCAGCAGATTGCTGATGCCGTAATTGATGAATGCCCTAACTTCGATGTGTTATCACTTAAGTATTTTATAGCAAAGATTAAGGAGGGATTACTTCCATGAAAATTATTAAAGTGGGGCTGGGAAATACTGATGAGGCATATATCGAAAGCAAATTTTCTGATGGGATCAATATCATATATAGCGACGAAAATAATAAGGGAAAAACGATAGTGATTCAATCCATGCTGTATACTATCGGAAACAAACCGATTTTTCCGAGCTCATTCAACTATAAGGAATATTATTATTATTTGGAATTTGAAGAAAATAATAAGGTCTATATTGTAGTGAGAAGAGGCGATTCCTACATCGTATCTTGCGCAGGTGATATTAGATTTTTTGAAGATACTGCTGAATTTAAGAATTTCTGGAACAACAATGTGTTTTCGTTGCCTCAAATATCTGTGAATGGCAACAAGAGAATTGCTGACATGGAATTATACGCACAGATGTTCTTTGTTGGGCAAGATGGAAAAGATACATCAACAATTTTTAATTCCGGATTCTATCATAAGGATAACTTCAAGGATATGGTTTGTTTCTATGCGGGAGAGACTGAATCTACGCTCTCGGCTGATGAGATAACTCGATTAAAAAATCAAATTAAGGAATTAGAAGCAAAACGTAAGGAGCAGCTGGAAATCAGTGAATTTTATAAAACATCGACACCGGCGAAAGAGTATTTGAGTCGAATTCAAGACAAAGTAGCATTTCAAAATAGAATATGCGAAATGGAAGAAATAACTGGAAAGATATCCGATTTGCGTAAAATGAGAAACAAGCTGGCAACAAAGAGAAGCTTATGGAATGGAACATTAAAAGAGCTTCGTTCCCTTAATCGTAATATTGAAGTAGGAGAACTCCGTTGTATGGACTGTGACTCTACGCATATTGCATATAAAGGCAAAGGAAAAATTACATACTCGTTTGATGTGTCTACCCCTGAAATGAGATCGCAGATAATTGCGTCTATTGAAGAACGGATTAGTGCGTATACTGAAGAAATAGAAAAGTATGATTTTGAAATTTCTTCTATGCAGCAACGAATTGAAGAGATAATGCAAGATGAAGACATTACAATCGAGAACATAGTGGCATATAAAAATGGCTTTAGTAGTATTGCTGAAATTGAAGAAAAGGTACAAAAACTTGATGAAGCCATTGATGACATAAAGCAAAAAGTTAAAGCAGGAAAGAAACAGACAGAGGATTCCAAAAAGGCACAGCAAGATTTTTACGAAGCGATAGTAGAAGAAATGAATCAGGTGAAGGGGAAAATAGATATCGAAAGCAAGCAATTGTACGATGATCTGTTTACCAAAAGAGGCTCAGTTGTATCTGGAAGTGAGGAAACAGTATATTACATTGCAAGATTGATTAGCATTGCTAAATTAACGAAGCATTCTTGCCCAATTATAATGGATTCTTTTCGTGCAGAAGATTTGTCAACGGAGAAGGAAGAACGTGTTTTGGCGTTGCTATCTGAACTAAAACGTCAGTGCATTTTAACGACAACACTAAAGGCCGAAGAAAAAGATAAATATGTAAAAATGGCTGGAATCAATGCGATTGATTATACAGGTCACCACTCTAATAAAATATTAGGAACAGAGGGATTGCCAGCGTTTATGAAGTTATTAAGCGGATTAGGTATTAGTCTACAATAATAATCCGAACGGGTATATTTTTGTTGCACGAGAGTTTGTGAAAGGGGGATTATTATGACCGATGTTAGAAGAAAAGCCTCTATGTCGCAGGTGCTGGCAGATATAAAGCCTTACATAACGAAAAAGTTCATGGCGGCACCGTGTATTAAGGAGCAAGACATTCAGGCTATCTGTCAAATCCTCCTGCCCAGATACAAGAATGTGCAGCTCATGCAAGGACTGACCAACAACAAGCCGGATTTCAGAATTCAGGTTAAAGGTTTGTTTGGGACAGAAGAGAAACGGTTTGAAGTGGTTGGTGGTGATAAGAAAAGATCAGCAACCAAGAAGAAATCTGACCTGGGCTGGATTGATCGGCTGGAAGAGATAGATGCTGCGCTGGATGATTTCTGATATCAATGCAGTGTGGAGAGTTATCTGAGGCAAAAATTTGTGCAACAGGTCGTTGCACAAACCGCACATAAAATAGTGGAGAAGCGATGGAGTGACACGACAAGAATTATTTACATGGATACGTCAGCAGTACGGAACAGAGCCGGAATACCCCTGGCATGACTGGAATGCTGTGCTGCGGCACAATGACAATAATAAATGGTATGGTGTAGTTCTGGAAGTATCTGCTGATAAGTTGGGATTGTCGGAGGCAGGCATCATTGATGTTCTTAATGTGAAATGCGATCCGCTGCTGATCGGCTCTCTTCGAGGGCAGAACGGCTATTTTCCGGCCTATCACATGAATAAGGAAAAGTGGCTCAGTATTCAGCTTGGCAAACCGGAATTGGATGATGCCATCAAAGACCTGCTTTCTTTGAGCTATGGGCTGACGGCACCGAAGAAGCGAAACCCAAAGTCATCAGCAAAAAATCCGGGAGATTCCGCAAATGGCAAAGAAAAAGAAATTGACGAAGGCTGAGCGAAAGGAAGCGCGCCTACGAAAAGGCAAGCAGTGGCTGCTCACCTATACCGGCTCACCGAAAAAGATCAACAAGCATTACCGGGAACGCTTTCATGTGGATGCTGTGACGGCTGCTAAAGATTTGCAGGAGCTTGGAGTCGATTATACACAGGAGCAGCTTGACCAGATTAAACGGGCCGAAGAACAGCGGCTCCGGCAGCGGAGAATGGAGCGGGAAGCGAAGGAACGGGAGCGGTTGGCAGAACTGTATAAGGACTGCGATGGTCGTTTTGCTTTTATCGCTGGATACACAGATGGCGGCGCACCGTATGGTGTGATGTGGGAAGAAGTCGGCATTGATCCGGGACTGCCGTTCGAGGAAAAAGTGAAGCTCTATCACATGCAGATGTTAGGCTGATAATTGTGCAGACGGCATCTGCACAATTTGCAACAAAAAGAGGAGCCGGTCAAGACTCCTCGAAGATACGTTATTTCAAAAAGTTGCTTTTATGTTCCAGTGCGTGCAGATTATAACCAAGTGTAGCCAAGTGTGCTACCTTCAGCGCAACCAGATTGATGTCAGTGGACATCGCGCTGGCGATCTGCTCGGCTGTGTATCCATATTCATAGATGTAACGAAGGACTTCGTTGCTGTCCATCAGAATCTCCGCTGCTACGATATTGGCTTCATATTCCGGTTTGGATTTCATGTCATAGAGCATGAACTCATGAATCGGGGTGGTTTTCGCCATATTCCGGTGAAGCTGGTCATGCCCTAATTCATGTGCGCACACGATGCGCAGCATATTTTCATCCAGACTGTTATTCAGGAAAATAAAGCGATTTCGTTTAATCACCCGGTACATTCCCTTCAGGGAGCCGAAATTTTCGCAAAGCATGACATTGATACCAAGCTGCCTTGCAATTTCAAAAGGGTCTCTGGAACCGCAGCGTTTTACCAGTTTCTCACCGACCCGTGAAAGCTGTTCCGCATTCATCATACCACCTCCAGTTTACAGTATAGCGAAAAGTGTGTACGATAAATATCACTGATCGGATTTTTTACGCCTCGTTTTCGGGGCGTATTTTTTATTGTTCTCTTTGGCAATCCAATAGGCATCGGTCAGAGCTTTATAGGCTCCTTCGATGGCATCTTCGCTTAATTCGCCGCCAGCGAACATACCGGTCACTTCGCTGACCAGTTCTTCAATATCTTTCGCTGCTTTTGCGCCGCCTTTTTCGTGAGCTTCTACGACATAGGTGCCGCTGCTTCCCAGCAGGTACTCAGTAGTAGTATTCAGCGCATCCGCAATCTTCTGGATCGTAACCATATTGGATGGTTTGCGGCTGCCAAGCTCATAATTCTGAATTGTGCGGGCGGTTACACCGGCCTTCTCCGCAAGTTCTACCTGAGTTAAATTGGCTTCTGTTCTTTTTTCTTTCAACCTTTCTTTGAAGACCATAGAAATACCTCTTTCTTTTTTGATAACGAACACGAACACTTTTTCATAAAAACCTATTGACACGAAAAACTGTGCTTGCTATAATGACGATGAAAACACGAAATACAATTCGTGTAATTATAGTATCACAAGAAATGCTGTGTGTCAATGCGTTCGTGAAAAGTTGTTCGTGCTTTCACGAACGGAGAGGAGGAATACAGGATGCAAAGAGTGATTCTTCACTGTGATATGAATAATTTCTATGCCTCTGTCGAGTGTATGCTGAATCCGGAACTGAAGAACAAGCCGGTGGCAGTGTGTGGTTCTGTGGAGGAACGGCATGGTATCGTACTTGCGAAGAACTATGCGGCAAAGGCGTTTGGTGTTTCCACGGGAGAGGCAATCTGGCAGGCAAAACAGAAGTGCCAGGATCTTGTGATCGTGGAGCCGCATTATGAGCAATATATGAAGTTTTCAAAATTAGCTCGTGAGATATACGGTCGTTATACTGATCAGATTGAACCTTACGGGATGGACGAATGCTGGCTGGATGTGACCGGAAGCGGCTGCATGGGAACTGGATTTGAAATCGCAGATGAGATTCGCAGAACCGTTAAGTTTGAACTGGGCCTTACGATTTCCGCAGGAGTGAGCTTCAACAAGATTTTTGCCAAGCTTGGGTCGGATATGAAAAAGCCGGATGCGATTACTTGCATCGAAGCAGATTCATTCCGTGAGAAGATTTGGTGTCTTCCTGCCTCTGACTTGCTTGGAGTCGGCAGAGCGACCGAGAAGGTTCTATCCGGTTATGGGATTCATACCATTGGAGAGCTTGCTGCAACATCGGATGATTTCTTGAAGTGCCGCCTTGGAAAGAATGGACTGGCGATTAAGAAATATGCCAATGGGCTAGATGATTCGCCGGTTATGCTTTCCGATTATGTTTCTCCGGTAAAGAGCATCGGACACGGGATAACGACCATGCAGGATTTGGAGAATAACGCCGAAGTCTGGTGTGTCATGCTGGAGCTGGTGCAGGAGATTGGAACCAAGCTGCGAACACATAAGAAGAAAGCGGGCGGAATTGCGATTTCCATCCGCAACAATGAGCTTTTCACGAAGGAGTGGCAGTGCCGGATTAGTATTCCGACACAAAGCCCCACCTATCTGGCGAAAACCGCATTTGTTCTGTTTGATAAGAATTATCAGTGGGAACACCCGATTCGTTCGGTGACAGTTCGGGCAATCAACCTGTTTGAAGAGGATTGTCCGATACAATACGACCTATTCACCGATATGAAATCACTGGATCGCCAGGAAAGGCTGGACGCAGCGATTGAGCAGATTCGATTCCGATTCGGGAAAGATGCGATTAAAAATGGGGTACTTTTTCAGAAAAGCAAGATGCCGACAGAGCGAAAAGTGGATTTGGTCATGCCGACAGGAATGATTGGTTAATACAGCACCGGTAGAATCTGGTGAGTTCTTTGCTAAAAGAAGTCAACACATTCGCCGGTTTACAGAGGAGGAGCGTAGAATATGTCGGAACAGAAATGTAGAAAAGTATATGTACCTGTGAATTTGGATGTGGATGCGGAGGGAAATATCCGTCCGCGTCTGATTCGGTGGATTGACGGACGGGTGTATGAGATCGACCGATTGAAGCATAAGTGCCGGGCTGCTTCCACGAAGGTAGGTGGCTGCGGAATCCGCTATACGGTCATGATCGGTGGGCATGAGAGTTTCCTGTACAACGAAGATGAAAAATGGTTCGTTGAAGCAAAGGAGCCGTGCCTATGATCCTTTCGCAGAAAAACATAGAAGAAATCGCTGTTGCAGTGATAAGAGATTTTCAAAAGTCCTTTTTCGGCAGCGAAGCAGATGATCCGGCAAGATTCGCACTTCCGACACCCATTGACCAGTTTGCATCCGATTATCTGAACCTGAAAGTGTCATTTCAAAAGTTGTCCTCGGACGGAAGCATCTATGGTCTGACCGCGTATGTGGATACAGAATATCAGATAGAGGTTGATGGAAGTCAGAGGAGCATCTTCCTGAAAACCAATGATGTGGTTCTGGACAAGAGTTTCATTGAACCAGCGAATATTCGGAAACTTTGCGGAAAACGCAGATTTACGCTGGCACATGAGTGCGCTCACCAGATACTGTTTCAGCTGGATTCCGATGACCGAAAGATAGCCTGCCATAAGAGACCGGAAGTGCGAGGAAATGGCTCTCGCGTCCTGAGAACGCAGGAGGATTGGAACGAATGGCAGGCCAATACGCTGGGAGCTGCGATTCTGATGCCTCAGTCAGAGGTGGATCGGGCGATGTGGTTCATTAACAGCAGAAAGCCTCTGACCTGTTATGGATGGCGTTTTTATGACAAAGACCAGGTGAAGATAGATACTTTCTGTAGTGTCTTTGGCGTTTCGAGATCGGCAGCTGCTATCCGCTTGGAACAACTGGGCTATCTGAACCGGAAAAAGGATTATGAATATCGTGATCCATTGGAGGTGTGGCCATGAGCAGGAATATCAGAGTATCGGAACCATCTGCGGAAATGCAGATTAAAATCATCCGGGCAAAGGATGCGATTGCTTCGCAAAAGCCCAGGATTGTCAGGTGCCCTTATTGCCGACACAATTCAATCATCGTCTTTGAGGATACCAGAGGACATGTGCAGACCAAATGCAAGGTCTGCGGACGCGAGACCGTCTTCAATGTTTTGGAGATGAGAAGATTACGGAGATTGCAGCTCTACTATTCGTCTTTGAATGGTTGAGATGACAATAAATAACCCTATTAACACAATTTTATAAGTCATAGCTGTGCTGTGGAGCCGCTGACAGGCGAAGTCTTCCGAATGCCGCATGAGACAGAATTATGGGATACCCATGTTCTGTTTTATCGGCACAGGATTTTTCTTTACCGTCATGCGGCTCTTTTTTTGACCTTCCGTCGATCCGGTTCTGTACCGGCTGTGCGGAAGGAGAAACGTATGTATTACGATCAGCATGTGTGTGGAGCAAGAATTCAGGAATTGCGCAAATCAAAAGGGTATACGCAGGAGGCCCTGGCTGAGGCGATTGATATTGATGCAAAACGCATTTCCAAAATTGAGCGCGGAGTAATATCGGCATCTTATAATGACATGATTCTGTTTTCGGAATTCTTTGGAGTAACGCTGGATTATCTGATCATTGGCAAGAGACAGGATGTGGATGCGTTGAAAAAGAGAGTGCAGGATGCCATTACGCAGCTTCAGGAAGCACTGATGTGAACTCGCAAAATTAGGTGGGCAAAGTCGCAGTTTCCGGCGTGTTATGTAAAACCGCATTCTTTTATACTTACTTTACAGCTAAGGCAACAAGGCTGATGAACTATGAAAATTGAATACTCATTCTCCAAGTACATTACTGACAGAACGAGCCTTCGACTGCACGCCATGATGCCCAACAGGGGCGAAGCGGAATCGCAGCAGCAAATGTCGGATTGCAACCGACGGTGGTGTAAAAGCCTGTCAGGGACAATGATACTTCCGTAATTCGCGGTCCGGCCATAAAGAAGGCGGGATGGTTAAATTCCAATGGAGCAGTGAAGCACACTGCCGCTTGTGAGAAATCCCCGATCTCTGGGGTGCCAAGAAAAAGTACAGAGAAACCATATTTTAAGAAAGGCTGTCAGAATAAAGCATTTGTATCATTTTCTGCCAGCTTTTATCCATAGATGATTATGGGATTGGAGGCAACCAGATGAAAGAAAACTGGGTTTACCGGCGAGGAGATATTTACCTTGCCAATCTTGGTGTTCCGATAGGATCAAAGCAGGGCGGTGTTCGTCCGGTAGTGGTTCTTCAGAACGATGTCGGCAACTTTTATTCGCCGACGATTACGGTTGCTCCGCTGACAACGAAGATTCAAAAGAAAAGAAGCCAGCCAACACATTATTTCCTTCGGAAGGCAAAAGGGCTGGCAAGATCTTCGATGGTATTGGCGGAGCAGCTTGATACATGTGATAAGACCTGTGTGATTCGGTATCTCGGCAAGGTAAGTAAGGGACAGATGCGCGGAATTGATGAAGCTGTGAAAGTGCAGCTTGGATATTATATTCCGGAACAGGCAGAGAAAAAAAGACAAGGCAAATGCCGAAAGGAAGTGAATTTTGATGGTGGATAAATTGATTAAGCGTAAAGAAGCCGCTGAGATGTTGGGAATTAGCCTGGACACCTTGGATCATGCAAGAATGGAAGGGCTGATCACTTACGTTCAGTATGTTGAGAATGGCTGTGTTTATTTTACTGAAGTTGGACTTCAGGAGTATATTGCAAGGTCTACACATCGTGCAAGGCCGAAGGATAACAATCTGACTTTCCGAAAGAAGAGAACAGCCAGGAGCGAAATTCGACATCGTTGAGTATTGGCAGGTTATTCGCAATAATGAATATATCAGCTAAAAGTTTGGAGGTGTCGAAGATGGCAAGAAAAAGATATGCGATTCCTCAGTACGGAACCGTCATCATGGCGGGTAAGGAATATTACCGGACTCGAATTGAGGATGCTGATGGAAAGCGGGTGGCGTTGTATGGCAGAACCCGTGAAGAATTATATGATAAGGTGCTCGAAGCGAGAGAGCAGATTGAGGATAATACATTTCGCAGATCATCCCCCACAGTAAAGGAGTATTGCGAAAAGTGGCTGTTGTTACAATCCGCACAGGTAAGAGCCACTACGTTGACGGATTACACATCGAAAGTAAACCGGCATATTATAAAGCCTCTGGGTCATATGAATATAGCAGATGTTACAGCGGATGATATTCGTCTGGCACTGGTTCCGGTATCCAAAAAATCAGCGTCTGTGTACAAATCGGTTAATATACTTTATAAGAGCATTTTTGCGGCGGCAAAGGAAAGCAAAGTGATTCAGGACAATCCTACAATTTATTTGTCTGGAAAGAACGGGGGCGTTCCTCAAAAAGAGAAAAACCCTTTGACTGATGATCAGGTGGAGAGATTGCTGGATGCGATAAGGGGATTACCACCGTATGTATTTGTGATGATTGGTTTGTATGCGGGGCTTCGGCGAGAAGAAATTCTTGCACTGCGATGGGATTGTGTTTTCCTGGATGGTGCCACCCCATATATTTCGGTACGGCGAGCATGGCGTTCTGTGAACAATCGTCCAGTGATTTCAACAGAATTAAAAACGCCAGCAGCTAAAAGGGACATTCCTATTCCGGGCAAGCTGGTGGAATGTTTGAAAGAGGCAAAAGAAAAGTCAAAATCGGAATATGTGATCTCTGACAGGAATGGTAACGCTCTGGCTGAATCCCAGTTCGTGAGGGTGTGGAAGTACATAGCAGTTCGTTCTACGGAAGAACGCTGCTATTACACCTA
>OICF01000142.1_pt1 | contig 26646 bp, 29 predicted proteins | sample 1581211 | NCBI WGS metagenome assembly OICF01 (sample SAMEA3882534, study PRJEB24775) | human gut metagenome | biome: human-associated habitat; feature: intestine environment; material: feces | place: Netherlands | collected 2009/2010
AACTGTATTGTCGGTGGCAGTACTGCCATCTTCTTTTGCTTTTTCATTCCATGAAATATACTTGTTAGGAATCTCTATAAATTGATCTCCATTTGTATTCGGCATACGAAACCATGAAACATCATAATTTGCTAAAACAGGTATATCGTCAATTCGCTCAACCTTTAGACTTTCATCCGCTGTGAACTTAAATATATTATTTAGTTCATATTTATCATGGATATTAAAGCCAAGTTGCTTCAAGACCTCTTTTAAATCATTATAGGACGCAACTTTTGGAAGAAAATAATATAATATTTTCCTTACAGCATCTCTTGGCTCATCAAATACAACTTCAGGTGTCGCTTCATCCACAAACGGATTCACCGGTACCCTGTCTTTATAATCGTTCTTATTTGTTTGTTCCTGCACTTGGTTTTGCACATAGCTGAATTCAGTCTCACGCTCCTGAGTATGTTCTTTGGTTTTATTAAAGATACGACTAACTATGTTCATTAACTTCGCATCTTTCAACCTGTTCATAAGTGATGGACGATGTGACAACACCTCCAATTCTCTGGTAATGACCTCCCATTTTGCAAGGTCTATTGAACATATAGTCAGCATATATTCAGCATCGTTGATAACTGGCATATCTGGACTTTCTGGATTCATGACAATCTGATTATTCTCATCTCGTATAGTAAATGCAGTTACTATCTTCTTTTCAAAATCAGTTAATGAATTGCCATCTGTAACAGCTTTCTTAACAAGTTCTTCAAGATCATCAGGTCGCCTCATTAAGCAGTAGTCAATGTTCATGTTGTGTGTCATGGATTCAATAATTTCCTTATCACGGGCACTAACAGGAATTCTTTCGACATCTGATTTTTTTACATCATACGCAACATGAGCAAAAGCGGATTCAGATTTAAATTTATGACCTTTGTTGCCCTTTAAATAATTTCTATAATGTGCTTCACCATATTTCACATTTGCATATTTCACAGAAGTTAAGAAACGTCTTAATGCTCTGGCAATATTTTCACCTGTATTGATGGCAATATGAAATACAGCAACACTTGCATTTTTTGAAGAAGACTCAGTGGACATTGTTCTTATCCTCCTTCTTTAACATTTCCTTAAAGCGTTTTATATCTACAATATGAAGAGCCATTAACAGCCCTGCAATAACAAAAAGACTGATCCCATTTGAAACTACCAAAGCAGTTAATAAATTCACCCAGTAGTAATGAATCAGTGGAGTCAAACGTACAAGTATACAAATTGCTAAAACTACAAGTATAGCAATTGATGCTTTTAGCTTTCCTGACTTCAGTTCAATCGTATAATAATCTTTTTTTACAGGCATAATCATTCACCAAAAGGATTAAACGTCTCATTTACATTGTTAAATTGAACATTGGCTTCTGTATCTGTGGTGGCAGTACTGCCATCAACAAAATCATCTTTTTTCTTTCGCTTCTTCTTTGTTCCTGTATTTAACTGTGCACTTAAACTTTCCCATTCAGATACTTCTTTACCAAGCTTTTCAAACGAAGCCGTTAATTTCTTTTCGGCCGATAAAATTTTAGTCAAGTTAGAATCTACAAGTCCAAGTTCCTTTTGCAGTTCCTCCTTTCTTTTTGACAATGCATCCTTTTCTTTATAAAGATTTTTCAAAATCTCATTCTGCATTCTATCAAAATCCATTTATATTTCCTCCTTGTAATAACACATAAAAAAAGTCCTGTCAGGGTACAGGACTAATAAGGTGAAATATACATAAATATAAATTTCACCTGAACTATCTGGACTTACATCATGTGAAAAAAGTCATAAGGGCATGATTGCCAGAATAGTTGGATAACTAATCAAATAAATATCTACTTATTAACTAAGTCTTTTAAAGATTTAGATGATGTAAATTTCACATACTTAGAAGCAGGAATACGAATTCTTTCCATTGTCACAGGATTGATTCCCATGCGTTCTTTACGTTCATTGACTACGAACTTACCAAATCCTGCAATTTCTAAAGTATCACCTACTGATAGTGTTTCTATCATTTTTTCAAAAACGCAAGATACGATTTTATCCATATCTTTTTTTGAAATGGTATCAAACTGTTCACTTACCTCTTGAATTAAAACTGCCTTATTCATCTTTAAACACCTCCTATCTGTCACTAACATCTATAATGTAGAATATTTATCTATAAAATACAAATTCTATCTAAATACTAACAAAACATAAAATTGACATAGCTGACCTTCACCACCATGTGAAAATGAGTTGCACTGCAACTTAACTTAAATTTCGATAGCTTAAATGACACCTTCACTACCATGTGAAAATGTGCGTACTGCACCGATTACCCGAAAGCAAAGGAATCCTATTAGCCTTCACTACGCATGGCATTACAGACTACTATAGAATTTTAACCACTCCACGAATGACAAAGGTGTGATTCTAATTCGTCTGTACTTTCCGCATTTCTGCCAAGGTCCGTGAATCGACCTTATATAAGGGTTAAGGCAATCTGCCTTGATTTATATATTTAATTGAAATTGGCTAATGAGTGTAGCCATATCTTCTAAATTCTTTTTGCTGATGTTTTTTTCTTCAAGCACAGGATTTAATTTAGAATAACTAATCTCATTGATGGATACACCATGATATGAAAGTTTTCTTTCAATCACAGATTTTAACATGGATGGACTTGCAGTCTGAATCTTTTTGCCTAAATTTCTTTGAAGAAATTTAAAATCCATTTTATTACAGTTAAATACATCACCAGATGCAATGACTTCATTTGCTAGGATTTCCTGCAATAATTTCTTTTCCTCACATTCCTTTCGGAAAATTTCGTAAAGTTCAGCACGATATTTTTTATAAGCTTTTGAAAAATTCCATCCATTGATTTCACTTTTTTCTTTGCTGGTTCCATCTTCATTGTAGTTGTCTGGATTTGTTGCACGTCTGGATGTATCCATCTTCTGCAACAATTCAGTTTTCTTATCCTCATGATTTTTGATTTCTAAAGGATATGTTTTAACACCATCTTTTGTCGAAACCGTAAGACTTGTACTTGTAAAATACAAACCAACATTACCTTTTCCAAGCTGCCTTTTCAATTCACCTGTCTGTTTATTAAATTTATCAGGCACATGTCCTTTCAACGTGAGCTGGATATAATATTTCCATTTTCCTTTGATCTTTTCACGTTTCACAGCACAGTAGCAGATTTCCGATTGCAACGCCTTCCATTCATACAACGTGCATTTGGCAAGATCAATTGAAAATTCAAGTCCTTGCCATTTGACCAATCCAGCTTTCTTTTCATCATCTAAGATGAATCGAATCCCTGTTGTGTTCTGACTCCCGCAAAGGCTTTTCAAAGCATCTTTTCTTTTATAATGCACACAAGGATTTGCCTTATCTTCGTCACTTCTGTATTGATCTTTGATAAGTTCTTCTTCCATCTTCTCAAAAGCTCTGAAACAACGTACTGCCAGATTATTACAAATCTGAGAATTCAGGTTTTTCTTATAATATCCTCGATATTTCTTCATATCCATTCCAAATCCGAACTCAGACCAATTAAACATCTTTTTGATGTTGTAAATAATATCATATTGTTCTTTTCTTTGCTTTTTAAAATCCTGAATCATCTTTTTTGTTTCTTTTGAAATATCAGACGCATTATTTAGAGACTTAATCTGGTATGTAAAATCCTTTATCAAGCTCTGGGCATTTCGATAATCCTTGCGTTTTGTCATTTCAAAATATTTCTTTTTTTCAAAATTCAAAAATTTATTATACAATTGCTCACCCAGTCTAAAACGTTTTTCTAAAATGTGTTCTTGATACAACTCTGTTTTCAGGGGCAATGTAAGTATATATCGCCCAGATGTATTTTCTGCATTGCTCATAATATAAATCCTCCTTTTGTATTGAAAAAGCAGACAATCCTAAGAATTATCTGCCTTTAAAATGGTTGCTGAAATTTTATCTTTGATTTTACAAATTTGAAATTTATAATTATTAAAACTATTGATGATTTCAATTGGTGCATTGGGTAAAGGCTCGTACATGTCATCTAAATATATCCTGTTCTGCGGTTCTCTCCAAAAAGTATCGAGTTTCAATTTACTGTAATCAATCATAGATACTACAACATTCCTTTTTGAGCTATTTAAGAAAAATCACACAGTCATTGACTGGCTGACTGTCTTCATCAAGTCCTGATATGATTTCTGAAGATACCGATACCCGTGTACTTTTTATTTTGCTATGTTTTATTGAGAAGTCTGATAATTTATATAAACCGTCCGGTAATACCACTGGAAGAACACACTCTCCTTTTTTTAATGTAAATGTATTTATCCAACGAACGCCATCATACATACTGATATAACCGTTTTTATCCGTTTTTAGATAATCTTTTTTATAGTTCTTTAGAGCCTTTTCATCATTCTTCAACATTTTAATTTTAAATGTTGCATTCTCGTCTGACACTTTGTCATTTTTAGATTTTAAAACGACTCTTGTAGCAGACTGTATAGATTGATCGCATTCAATCATCTTAACTGTACCTTTAGAATCAGATGAAATCTCCTTACCATCCTTCATACGAATGTATGTATATGGAGTATCTTTATCTCTTGAAACCACAAGTTCAAAAGGATCTAAATTTATTTTGTCATCGATCTTTTTAATAATATAAGTTCCTCTTAAAAAATCATTCGATTGAAGCACTCCATTATCATCGGACTCCAAAATTTGATAATCACCTTCTGAATCATTCTCTTTTGCAATTTCAATTGCTTTTTCTATATCTTCATTAGCCTCTTCATAATATTCTTTTTTTACACACTCGAATCTTGAATGTAAAGGTATTACATCACCATTATCATCGGTTTTGATAGATGTAATTTTAAAGCGTGAATGTATTTCTGTCAGATTTACAGATAAATTTGAATCTGTATCCTTTGTTTTATACGTAAATGTATAATCCTTCTTTTTGATGTTTTCCATTTTTTTATTTTTTTGTTTTAAAACCGAGTTGTTTTCTTTGATAGAATCAATACCATATTTAGAATGGATTGTAATTTTTAACTCAGTATCTGGTGTGAAATCAAATAAATCATCCCCTCCCTCAACAGGATAAGATATACCGTTATCTGTCACAACTTCAGCAGTTCCTAAACCGCCTGTAATCTCAAAATGTAGTGATTTTGAATTCTCATCCGCAAGAGTATTGAATACAGTTCCAGTCATTATTACAGACGCCGACACACACATATACAAAATGTTTCTTATCATCGACATAAAGCTTTCCTCCTTATACACCATGTCAGTACATCAAGCATTCTTTATACATCTTCTTTAACTTGATTTTTAGTAAAAGAATGCCTATGATTTGTAGTACAGAGCATATATCATGTCGTCTGGCAATTGCGACCAGTGGGACGTGATATATGCTCTGCTTTTACATTTCCCTAGTATTTATAAATTATATTTATATTGCATATGAAACTAACATTTAGATTTAGTTCCATATGCAATAAAAGGAAGGTACACCCCTTCCTTTTATTTAACTATGCCTCGTTATTTTTGCGAATCTTGCGAACAGTTGCAATGGAAGCACCTAATGCAATGACTACTACGCCTAACATCATATACATCATGTCTTTGTTTTTAGCAGCACCTGTGTTTACACTAGGCAACATGACATTCTGGTATACGATTGAATAACGATGATTATCATCTACGTGAACTTCCTTGTCATTTACAAACAAACCTTCGTCCGTAAATTTAACCTTTACAACTTCATCCGATAAGTTATATCCATGAGGAGCACTAGATTCTTTAATGTAAGTTGTTCCGTAACGAATCAAGAATTCAGCAGTACCAGTTTCCTGATTGCCTGCGATAGTTTCAAGTTTTGAACTTTCAGCACAGTTTTCCTGTGAATATGAAGTGAATTCAAATTTGTTTGACTTGATATTCTGTCCAGTTACACTGTCAACCTTGTTTACCAAGATACGTGGTAAAGCAGTATGTTTTGGATATACCGTTACATCATACTGGAACAATTCATCTTCATCACCCCATGTTGGAATTCCAACAATAAATGGAGTAATTGTTTCATAATCAGATAAATCTTCAACGTAGACTAAATAAACACCAACAGGAAGATCTTTGCAAGTTGCTTTTCCTTCTTCGTCCGTTGTCATTTCATAGTCAGGAGTCTCAACTTTTTTGGCCAGATCCTTAGCTACTTTGTCGATCTCATCTGCTGTTTTAATCTCATTCAAGTCCAAATCCTCGTCTGCAAAAGGCTTATATTTAATGATATATTCACCTTTTACGATGTCAGCAATCTGAACCACACCGAATTTAACATTTTCTTTGGAAAGGTATTTATCATATGGGTCTGTTAATTCCACTGAAATTGACCCTAATCCATTATCAGGTACTTTAGTCAAATCTTCTTCAGGTAGAATTGTTACATCCCCAACTTCGGGGTTATCAGTGATATCTTTAGCCTGTAAATTTAAGCATGGTACTAAAACCAGCATCAAGCTCAAGGCTAAACCGATTTTCTTTAATAACTTCATGACTTTAACTTTCTCTCCTTTCTCGTTTTAAAAATAAATCTAACAATCAACATAAATACAATCAAAAATGGAAGTGCTGTAAATAACAACTCTCGCCAGCTCATCATTTCTGGTTCAATGGCTTCTTTTTTCTTTTCACTGTATGGTACACGTTTACCAGTCAAAATCAGTCTGTGCGTGTTGACTCCATACGGTGTACAAGTCAACAAAGTCGCAAGGTCCTTGCCTTCTTCTATTCCAAGAACATCAGGAGCTTCTTCTTTTTTAACAATCTCAATTTTATAGATTTGGTAAGCTAATGTTTTGTTACCAACATGGATATAAAACAAATCGTCTTTTTTTAATTCATCAAGCCTTGTAAAAAGCTTTGCGTTTGGCAAACCCCTATGACCTGTCAAAACAGTACGAGTATTCTCACCGCCGACTGGGAATGATGAGTTCTGTAAATGACCTACACCATTTGACAATACATCATCACTTGTTCCGTGGTAAATTGGAAGGTCAACGCCTATCTTTGGTATCTCTATCGAACCCATGATACCTTTACCAGTCAGATTTAAAATGCTTTCGTAGTTTTCGTCTGAAAGTATTTCAGTATCAATGTTCCCGACCGATGCACCTCTGGTTTGAAATAACATATCATTGTACTTTTGAGCCGATTGTATCTGCTCTTTGACTTTTGATTTGTCAGTTTGTTTTACTTCACTTTCATATGTGGATATCATGTTGTTTTGCTGAATACCACTATGAATACTTGAAACAAGTGGAATCGAACATAACCCTATGCCAATGATGACAAGGATACGTACTGTCCAGCTCGTTTCTTTTATTGCTTTGATAATCGACTTCAAAATTCAGCACCTCCAAAAATGGAAGGTGGCAGTACTGCCATCCTAACCATTTTATTTATTTTTTAATTAGTCTTTTTTGTTTTTACGTTTTTTATCTAATGCTAATGCACCAACTACAGTGATTGTACCTGCGCCTAGACAAATCATTGTTAAGTTAGAACCAGTGATTGGCAATTTAGTACCTACGTAGTTGACTACAGTGATGTTAGCAGAACCGTCTGTTACATCTGTTTTTAAGTTAGTGTCGCTTTCTTTGTAAGCACCATTTAAGAATTCCTTAACATGAGCAGTTGCTTCTAATGTTTTCAAAGTCTTGTCAGTTGCACCTTCACCTGCGTTGTAGTTATTACGTTCATCAGTAAATGTTGGTTTGATTGTGATAACGATTGGGTCTTGCAATTCACGATATCCAGCTGGAGAATCCGTTTCTTTCAAGTAATAAATTCCCTGATCCAAGCCTAAGATAGTGAATACACCTTTTGCATCGGAAGCCATTTCTACTGCACTGCTAGGGCGTGCTCCACCAGTGTGGTCAGTTCCACCTAAAGAATCACGGTTCATAACAACATATCCGTTTGGAGATTCCTTAACATACACTTCATTTGTACAGTTTTCATCACTGTATAGACGGAATTTAGCATTCTTCAATAATTTGTTGTGGTTGTTGACCTTTAAACCATTGATCTTATAAGTGAAGCAAACTACTGTATCCCAAGGAGTTGTTCCTGTAGAACCATTTCCATCACTATCTGGGTTGTTGCTATATTCAAGGCGAACAGCATTTTCAAATCCTGCACGACCAGTTCGAGTCGATGCATTGTCATTCAATGTCGCATTATAGTTTAAACGAACAGATTGGCCATAAGTATTTTCGTTGTTGTTGTTCATTCCTTCTGGGAATTGTTTGTCAACGATAGCTTTTAAATCTGGAATTTCTGCATAGAATGTGTCTTCACCACTATTTTCAACTACTTTAAATTCATTACTCTTTAATGTATATGATTTCTTGTTGCTTGAAATTGTGATAGAAACAGAGTCTTTATTGAATGTCAATGCATTGTCCATCTTGTCATGGAAAATCATTTTATATGTTTGATATCCGTTCATGTCTGGTACATATGTATCGTGGTAGTAAGGAACTGTCTGTCCAATTTCATAGTCCCCAATATCATTCCATCCTACATTGTTGTCATCTTCATTGATTTTCTTAATCAAAGTAGGATAATCGGATTTGATATTAACCTGAGCATTAGGATTCGCTGTATTAGTCAAAATCAATGAAGCTGCCGAATGTGTATCCTGTACAGCAGTAACTTCATCTGTTAAATAATAACCATATCCCAATCCACTGAACTTAACAGAACCATCGACTGCATTTACAGCTGTAACATTAACTGTATTTGGAGAAAGACCTTCCTTAACGAGTTCATCTCTTAAAGCTTCTACAAAGTGACGATAATTGCTGTAACGGCCTTCTAATTTTTGATCGGCCTGAGCACCTTCCACTTTGTTAGTATTCAAAGTTTGAATATAGTCAATTACATCATATTCAGTAACTGAAGAAGCAGATTTGTTGATTTTCTTACCAACAACAGTCTGTAAAGCTGTTTTGTAATCATTGTTCCATGTATAGTTGATTGATTCATTATCCACTGCGTTTTCAGCGTCAAACAATTTATAGACTTGGAATTTTTTACCAACCAAAGATTGCCCTGCATTTGGTGTGATTGTAATCGAAGCATTCCCCTTGCCAAAATCAGCTACACCGTTAGGAGTCGCATAAGTTTGCGTTGCTTCAGCAGCGTAGACTGGAGTCACTAATTGGGCAACACAAGTTGCTACAGGACTTAAAGTCATAGACAATGCAGTTAATCCTGCAAAAACCACATTTTTTGTTTTCATTTTAATATCCCTCTTTCTTCATTATTTAGAAATCATTTTATCTTTTTTAGATTTATATAAAGCAAAAGCTATTACGGCAACACCTAATCCAATTAATAGGATTGTTCCATTTGAACCTGTTTCAGGCAATAACTGTGTTGTTTTGTTTGTAATATCTACCGCAACTACACGATCCTTTTTAGATCCTTCTAGTCGAACATTTCCAGATGTCTTAGATGTATCGTATTTTATTCCATCAACAGTAAATTCAAATGTGTTTGTCTGTGGTGTAGCGGAAACATAAACAGAATGTACATAAGCCTTTCCGTTTTCATCTACTGGAATTCTGTAGCCTTGAGGAGCTTTCGTTTCCTCGAAGTAGTATGTCTTTTCTACATCCAGATTTTTGAAAGTTAATAACCCTTTTTCATCAGAAATCTGCGTATCTACTACATTCTTGCAATCGGCATCGCTGTACAAAGTAAATTCAGCACCTTTCAAGACTTTGCCATGTTCATTTGTTTTTGTAATCTTCAAATTGAAAGGATTTACCTTATCGCTAAATGTAGCATAGCCGTCCCCTGAATCCTTTATGCCATGTGTTACAAGACTGTTTGTTCCAGATGTAAATGTGATTTTTCCTGTACCACTTGCAACATTAAATACAACTTCGTTTGGATTCAGCTGATATCCGTCAGGAGATTTGATTTCCTTGATTTTGTGTGTACCAGAAGCCAAACCTGTAATCGTAATTTCACCACTGCCATTTGTTGTTAATTCTTTCGTTGAACCATTTGGCATAGTGTGAAGGAATACAGCACCTGCAACTGGTGTTGAAGTTCCTGCCTGTACCTTCTTGATGTCAAACTTAATTACCTTTTCATTGACTTCAGGATAGTTGTATGTTTCAACTTTTTCAGCATTTCCTGATGTAGTGATTTTTCTCACAAATAATTCATTATTGATAAAATAACCAGTTGGTGCCTTTGATTCCTGAATAGTTATAGTTCCTACTGGTAAAACAACAGCTCCATTAGAATTTTTATAGAATACATCACCAGATACTTTATAATCATCACTAAGGCGACAATTTCCATCTGAATCTGTCTTTAACACCCAAGTTCGAGCCGGTGTCTGGCCTGATTTAGCTGGATCTGAATCATACAAGCCTTTATAGTACTTTACCGTAAATTCGGCATTTGCCAAGGAAGCAGAACCTTGAGGCTTGTGAGCGTTAGTTTCCTTATCAACTTTTCCTAAGAAAATAGCAACTGGATCGGATTGTGGATACTCCTTGAATTCACCATTTGAGCCAATCCAAGAACTTTCATTTGCTTTTACTACAACTGAAACAACAGAATTATTCAAAGCATAGCCTTTTGGATTCTTAGTTTCCTTTAGATAATATGTTCCTGCATCCAGTTCAATTTCATTTGACCAGTCTTTGTATTTTTCGGAATTATCGTACTTTCCGATAGTCAAAGTTTTCACTTTGTTTTTATCGGCTTTTGCATCAGCTTCCGTTTTGTAAACGCCGTATTCAGCTCCCTGCAATGAGTAACAAGGGTTGTTATCTGTGATAGCTGGGTTTGCAGAAGTCTTTTTAATGCAAAGTTTACCTTTAGACTGTACCTTGAAAGCAAGTTCAAAAACAGTTCCAACGGTTTGAGGTGTTGAACCAGCAAACTGATGTAGGTTTGTTTCAAATCCAAATACAACATGTCTGTATCCATTAATTGTACTCGCATCTAGCACACGTAATGTGCAGGTTGGATAACGCAAATCATAACGGCTGTCTACATTAATTGTGCCTACAGCTTGTTTGATATGGTGACAGAAAGCCTGAATTGCACCATTGAATGCAACTGGATCTGAAATATCAGTTAAATGATATCCTCCATTCACCCATTGTCCATAACTGTTTCCATTGATATCACGCATCGTAAAATCAACAGTTTGTCCATTCATAGTAATAGACTGCGGAACCGCTAGAGCAGACTCCGACATAGCACACTCTCCACCATCACCATCATTCCAGTCCACAGTATTGAAATATCCACCTGCTGTTGTTCTAGATTTGTTATATAATTCCAATGGACCGTCAATCGTCTGTACGTAGCTGTTATTACCAAATTTACCTACTACATCAATAGAGGAACCAACGTTAAACACATCCTTTGTGCCTTCTGCTAAATAAGCCAGTACATTGATACTTCCGACTTTGGCTGTACCTAAACCAACACCCACTGCTCTTCCCTTTGACTTGGAAATCACAATTTCAAGTGATTTTAAATTAGCACCCAAATAAGATAATGCCATATTTCCTGTTTCAGGGTCATATGCACCATATTCAGACTCCAAAGGAACATCTGAACCATTCACATATACTTTTACGTTTTTTGGAATAATGTTACTTGCGGTCTTTTCAGAAGCAAGCTGAAAACGTGTTGTCATGAAAGGACGTAAACTGATTGAATCCCCTACCACACTGTCAATAGAACCTGTCTTATCAACAACTGTAGTTTTAACTTTAACATCATTTTCTACATCAGCAGGAACTAAAAACTGTACCTGTAAATCTGAAAAATCCTCTTTTGGATTGTTATCTGTTTTTGCTTCTTTAGCCACAGTTTTGAAAACATCTTTATCAATTTTTAAGATGTGAGTTTTCTTATTATAAGAAAAGCCTTCTGTTAGCTGTTGACCATAATCATTTCCACGAGCCACATCATAATCGTATGGATAATTCTTCTTGGCTAAACCATTCACAAAAGGTGTGTCTGCCTGAATATAGTAAGCATCTCCATCTGTATATACTGTGCTTGGCTCCATTGTCTGCGTATAGATCGTATCCTTTGGGTCTTTATCAATCAATGCAGAAGTGATTGTATCGTTTTCAGATACAGCACTTGGAATTGCATACAAGTATTTTGTATATACGGTTTTAGATGTGTCTATATCCATCTTTGAAAGATCCACATCAAATGTGCCATATTTATCTGCATCTTCGGATTCAGCTACTGCATCATTTGAAGTAGAAACAGATTCATTGGAACTTTTGTCCTGAGAAGAATCATCACTTTCAGTTTTGCTTGAATTGCTATTTTCTTCTTTTTGTGTTTCATTTTGTTTGAACACTACGTTAAAAGAAGCATCAGCCGTCTTTGTTGTATATGCAAAGCTGAAAGATTTCTTACCACTACTAAATCCAGAGATTGTACTGTCATTTAAAGTAATATCATCAATAACTGCATTCTCATTGGATTTAGAAACAATTTTAACCTCTGTACCTTCGTCATAATCGGCATTATAACTTTCTCCATCAGACAGTGTTTTTGTGAAATCGCCTGATGAAAGTGTAACTGTACCATCCCCTATAACATTCACTGAAAAACCTGCCGTATTCACTGTTTGAGCAGTCGTTTCTTCTGCATAAGTAGGAAGCACCAGATTCAGTGAAGTTAACACAGTTACAAAAAAGGCGAGAAATGTATTCTTAATCTTTTTCATACTTTCATTCCTTCCTATTAAGGTAAATGACCTTAATTTAAATCGTTCCCCTTTATTTATTTCTATCCCTAAAAATCTCTAACGTTAGAAATCTTGTTTTTTGAGTTTTAATAACATCAATATTCTGAAAGGAAAAAACATTGACATTCTTTCAACTCAATTTAAGGAACATAGAATAAACTGTATTTGTTCATATTTCATCCCACCCTTTCATTAATTTACTTTCTATGGTGCAATAGTACGGTTACTACCCGCTTTATTGCGTGTAAACAAAAAAGGAACTCGCCTGAGTTCCTTTTTTTAACATTAATATATCTCTTTATTTAAGAGTTTCTTTTCTTTGATTGCGGACTGTTTTGAAATGTTGACTAGTGAATAAAAAAACACACTAAGAACAATCAATTCGACAAATAAAATCAATACTAAGCCAAATTCCATTTTTAATCTCCACATTCTTCAAACAAATCATTTCATCTGGTCTTCCTTCACTGCCATGTGAAAGCGTGCTAATGTTCAACCATTCTGTATATGTAAAAGCCACACCTCAGCCTTCACTACCATGTGAAATCACTTTGATGTGCAACCTCAAACAATGGCATTACAGACTACTGAAGAACTTTAACCTCTCCACGAATGAAGAAAATATGATTCCAATTCATCTGTACTTTCGGCATTTCTGCCAAGGTCCGTGAATCGACCTTTAAATAGCTGAATATAAAAGGCACTTCGTATCAATTTCGAAGTGTCTTGCTATTCATGTATTCCTTTACAGTCTACATTTTAGCACACTTCAAAAAAGTACACAAGATATTTTTTCAATTTTGCATACGCTTTCTATCTCAAGCTTATTATACAACCTTCTTAACACAAAGTTATAAATAATTGAATAAAATATGCTGTTCCATTCTTTATTTTAAAACATCATGGCTGATTCAGATATGTAATAACACATGCCTACCAACCATCCAATAATCGTCTGTGCAAACAATACAATTACCGTGATTACGATGTAGGCAACCAGTGTGAATGCATCTGAGAACATGTTGATTGTACCACTGTCCAACCCACATGCATGAAAACAGACGGTCGCAAAGAGTAACAGCATCCACACTCTAGAAACAAGTGTACTGATTCCTAATAAAAAGCTCAAGAACAATCCAATCATTTGAAATAAGAATGAAATCATTATTCTAAAAAACATTCCAATCAATTCTAATACTACCATCTTTGCACACCTCCTGTTATTTTCATTTCAATCAAACCTTATAACTTTTTGTTTGCTCCATCAATCAATCATTGCCAATTTTTTTTATAACATTTCTGATATTTACAAATGCTAAAAGAATCACAACAAGATCAGACCCGACCATAAGTCTATTACAAGTTAATCCATGCCAATCATAAATAGGAACACTATAAGGCAAAATTATAAAATTAAGAATTGCCAATATACAATAGCCAATTAATGAGATAATAACCAAAAATTCACATCTTTTTATAAGTTTCTCATCTTCGCTTTGTATACCATCATCATCCATACTAATCACCACCAAATATGCCACCAAAGCTATTACAAGGCACACACAGCTTCCATACACAAATGTATCAGTAACATAAAAGTTTTTTAACATAAATATCGTATGTTCTAACATTGGCATCACATTCCCTTTCTAAGTGGCAGTACTGCCATCATTTTAGTTTTCAAGTAAATCTGTCCTTTCCACTTCATATTCAAGCCCATGTTGATTTCCTAATTTATATGCTTCTACATTAGTTTCGTATCTACTTTTTGATTTTTTGAACGTGGTTTTCTTATTTGCCCATTCTTTAACAACAGCAGGCACTCCTACTACTGCAAGTTCATATTTAGGTTGCAGATTCATTTCAATTAAAGACTGTTCAAGTTGATGCTTTAAGCCATTCGCAAAACCTTTGCAATAGTCTTTTTTGAAAATTCTGAAATCGACATCTCCTACATAACATTTTTGAACGTCTTTTAACATAGAATTCAAGTAATAAACCATTCCCTCAGCAACTGGCACACAAACATCTACATCCGATCGTAATCCAATGATATAGAATCTGGCATCATTCTTATTTATTTTCCCTGCATAACTTGTTTCACATTGAAAATATTTTGCTAATACATTTAATACCCAATGGATATATCCAATACCTGTATGTTCTAATTGCATCCTAACGACATCTTCAAGTGAACCCTTTTTATCAAATAAATCAATCTCTTCAATCTTATATTTGATGCGAAGTTTATTTGCACGATATATGGCAAGCTGTATCTCTTGGTCACTTGCTGATGTATCTTCAGCAAGTGCCATAAGTTTTTTTATTTTTCTAATTACATCATTCTTTTCAGACATTATTTCATTTCCTTTTATCCTCCTCAAATTCAAATCTTAAATTGTGACTGAATCCATATGTTTTAGAACATCTGTCATCTGTTGGGCAATCCAATGTACGAAGAAGACTATCAGAAGTCTTCTTCCTACAATCAGACTAGCTAAGGCTAAATACTTCATCCACAAAGTTCTGGTAGTCCTCAGCAACACCAAACTTTGGAGTTTCAAGAAGAATCTTTCGATTCATGGATGCATCGGCTACAGGCTTTCCCTGATAACGAATCACTGTATCAAACATATATTCACCAAATGTCTCGTGAAGGATATCTGTCCATTTATTGTCTACGCCATTACGGTTCTTCATTGTAATCAGCAACTTGAAATCATAACGTAATGATTCAACTTCCTGCATCCATTGAAGAATCGTATGCAAGGTAGAGTCAATTCCCTGTATTCCTCCTAAACTGATTTTTGTTGGAGCAATAATCAAATCCCCTTCTTTATAGCATGCAGTAATACTATTGAAAGACAGCGAATTTTCAAAAGGCTGGTTATCTAAAAGGATAAAATCATATTCATCTTCCACTTTCTGAATAGCACGTCTTAAACGATTGTAAGGATTGATGGATCCTTTTAATTTGATATCTGTTGTAGATAACGCAACTGAACTCGGAATCAGATCCAAATTTTCAAATCGTGTTTTCTGAATTGCTTCATGAATATCCAGTTTCTGGTCTTCCAACACATCATGAATATCATACTTGTATGGAGTCTGTTTCAAGTATTCATGCATTGCCTCATAACATGCAAGGATTCTTGGCTGTCCTTCGCTGATGTACTTGTCAAACAGTTCCTTATATTGACTTGCACCCTGTTCTGACAGATTGTTGTCCAGTCCAAGGATAACGGATGTTGCGTTGGATGAAGGATCCATATCAATCAGCAGAACCTTCTTTCCTTTCACAGATAATCCATATGCTAAATTTAAACTCGTTTCTGTTTTTGAAACGCCACCTTTGTTCATTAGAATTGAAATTACTTTTGCCATTTTAAATGCCCCTCTTATTTCTATTATTCCCAGTATCCTTGGTCCGTGAAACCAAAGTCATGCAAAATCGTATATAAATCTTCCATCGCATCAACGTCCTTGTTTGGATAGAATGTTACAGAACAGTCTTTCTGATTGATTTTAACTTTACGACCTGTAGATGCTTTTAAATGTTCCTGAAGACTGTTCAATGTATCCTTGTCTGCTGACGACAGTTCAAGACCTTTTTTCTTTTCAGATTTTTCAGAAGTGGCAGTACTGCCATCTTCCTGTGGCTCCGTGTCGATTTCCTGATCTGAAAATTCACCTGTCAGATATTCCTGAACCTGTCTTGGTGACATGCCAATCTTTCCTGCAATCCAGTCACGTTTCTTTCCTTGAGGTTTCTCACCCTGAGCACCCATTTCTTCCCAACACATGCATAATGCATCAACTTCTGCTTTACGCACATCCTTTGATTTGTTTCGAATTCCATTGTACATGATGATACGAATCAGCTCTTCCGTTACATCTTTAGGCTTGGCCACTACTTTGACTTGAAACAATCCATCTCCGATACCCTTTTCATAATTCAGCTTGATAGCCTTGAAACGTCTTTCGCCTGCAAGAAGCGTATATTTCTTTCCATCTCCTACGGATTCATCCATATAGACAACACCATTTTCATCCTGTCCATATTCCTGAATCAATTCAGCCATATCTTCTACCATTTGATCTTCATTATCACTGATACTTGCATAAAAGTTTTCACGATTTGGACGAATCTCATCCACACTTACTTTTCTGAAGGAATTTCCTCCACTCATTACATCAATTAAAGCCATTTTAATACCCCTCTACTTTCTTTTAGTTCATTTGACTTTTATCTACACAACCAGAAGTAATTGTATTTTCCAATACATGCCCTGCACCATTGAACACATCATCCATACTTATGTCATTTTTGAACACAAAGTCCAATATAGCTGCCATCATTGCTGAAAGCTGTGCTACATCCACATCTTTATCAATCAAACAGTTCAATTGATCTGCATTATCTGGATTTTCAAACAGTCCCATCAACAATCTCTGATTTTCATTCATATCCTGCAACCTCCTCATCTTCATTCTTACGGTTTGGATTTTCTAAGGCATCAAGATACAGGAACAAGAAACTTAAATCATCCGTTAAAAGACTCATCGTTTCTTCTTCGTCCTTGTCTGTACACTTCAGCTGAGCAGTGTACTTTGACAGAAAATCCACCTGTTTCATGTTAAGCTTCCAGCTTACATGGACCTCATTCCATCCAAACAGTTTCTTCAGCTCTTCCGCCATGCTCTCAGCAAGCTTTTTATCCTCTTCGTTTTCTGTTTTGAACTGGGAAACATGCTTCAACAACAGACTTACCTGATATTTATCTAATTCCCAGTAAACACAATTTTCATTGTTTTCCATCTATATCCCTCTTTTCTATTTTTTAAATTACAATTTATTCAATTAACTCCAATTCCTTCATTTGTGTATAAATCGCTTTTATTAATTCATAATCTAAATGTTCGTATCCCAACTCATGTTGACTTGAAATTGCAACTCCTGTGTCAGAAAAGTTTATCCACGCATATGGGTCATCCTTCTTGAAGTACGAAGGATTTGTGCATTCATTACTTTTTGTGAAGCCACGCTCTTTAAACAGCTGTTCTGCCGTCTCGCTTAAAAGCATTGGTGTACCTTTCACAAATTTCAAGAGCTTAATTTCATCTTTGTTCTGAACCAGTTTTCTGTGCATAGACTTTGCCTTTCGTTCTATGTAGTTGATGCAGTCCAAGATGTTTTTGTCATCACCTATCATAGTTTCCAAAAATTCACAGCATTCACAAATCGTCATGGTATCTTCACTCATATTCTTTTTCATTTCTGCTGTACTGATTTTATTTAACTGCTTTTCCATCTTATTCATTGTTCCGTACCGTTTTCTTTCTTTTTAGAAGTCTTTGATTAACCTGCTTCAAATGCTCAATATCCTTTTCAAGCAGGCGAATCCTTTCTAAAAGCTTCATATTCTCCTTACGAAGGTTCTTCAATTCAACATCATTACGTTCCATTTAAATCATTCCTTTTCTAAGCTTTTCATGTTTCCAGCGGTAACATGCCAATGCTTTTTTATAGGATGTATAGCCATACCCCTTTGCACTGTCTACCACACGCCCTGTCATCGCATCCACGACCACATAACGTGTCTCAGATTCATTTGATAATCTATAGCTTACTTCTACACGTACATCATTCATTATTTATCCTCCTGTCTATGAATGGCATCCATAAAATAAATGTTTAATTTCATACCTGAATGGAATGGCTCAGATCTAGAGCCATCCATGTTCAAGCAAAACCTGATGAATTGCTTTGTGCAGATCCATGTCTACAATCGGATCCATTTTTTTCCACTCTCAATCCGTTTCAAACCAGTGAGTATGAGAAACCAAATAGTTCACAATACCATACGATTTGAAGAAACGAACTACCCAATGGTCATTTTCGGTAAGGCAGTAATACATCATTTTATCCTCACCCGTATTTTTATCCCATTTTTTAAATCCTAATTCATACATCATTTCATCTGCATTCATACTTGTTATCCTCCATTGCGATTGCCAACCTTGAAACTTTATCAAGTATCAGCTCATCGCCTTTACAATTTCTTCGTATCGAGGATTTTAGAAAAATACAAGGAGCAAGCAAAGCGAGACGCCGTAGGGCAGTCCTTGTATTTTTCTAAAATACTCGATAGTACAAATAAAAACAAATAAAAATAAATAAGAAAAAAATAAAAGAAAAATAAAAAGCGTCCGTATAAGCGGACGCAAAATTTGCCCGAGCATTCTGGATGCGAGGGCCAAAATCGCCTTGTCCTAAAAAAGATTCCTTCGTATCGAATGTCCAATCTTTTTCAGGATTCCAAATCTCGGACGTGATCCAACACCCTTTGAATCATCCGTCTCCTGTAAAAAATAGACACCATCATCCTGCCCAAGAACTACAAATGTCCTGTCCGCTGTAGATACCATCTCCACTGGGCTAAAATTTTGCAAGGCAGCGTTTTCTTCATCTCCAGATGGAACATAGCTGTTCATCACAGCGTATCCATCGGGCGTATTCTTCACTACTGCTTCATTCCTGCATTCCACATCGCTGTATAATATAAAACTTGGCCTTTGTGCAGCCTTGTTGACGGCGTACTGCTTGCCAATGCCAAAGCCAAGTCCAAAACTAACTACCAGTCCTATAAAGATCCACATTGCATGTCCTCCTGTGTCTGCTGTACATAAAAAGATGGCAGTACTGCCACCTTTCTTATTTGTATTTTGATAATACTTCTTCGCCAATTGTTCTTCCGTAAACATTCAATTTTTTAGAATCCATATCATTTACTTTGTCATTTTTGATGATATCGAATGTATTCCAATATGGTAATGGCACCAATGGTATCCAGTCTTGTCTGGTCATTCCAGATTCTTTAATACGTTGGTTCAAAAGTTTTAATTCCTCATCTGTAACACGGAAATAAACTCTGTTTGGTCTTGTTTTATTCATCGGATTTACCAGTTTCCTGCTCATCATCTAGTACTTTGAAATAGTTAGGCCACACCCCACATTCACGAATCTCATATTTCATTAATAGATGGTTTCCTTCGGCATCTTTCTCAATGCCATATATTTTATTTGGATCCATATTAGGAAATAATGCATCAAAAGGCTTATTTACTTTACTGAAACAGCTGAATGCCTCATAATAAGCTAAATTTTCGTTTTCAGGACTGCCTTTTTTCAAAGCTAAAACACAACCTCCAACGCTGATTAAATCTCGGTTATTTCTAATTAGCTTCATCCATCTGCCATGTGGATTGCATTTATTCGTTTCCATCTGCCACTTATCTCGATACACCGCTAAAACTGCATGTCCTTCAAGATAAATAAACCCATAACAATAATGCTCATCCTGTTTTGCATAATCATCAAAATGATAATAAGGAGCTGGCACATAAATAAAATATGTTTTACCATTTGAACCCTTGAATTTACCAACAGTAAAATATCTATACACTTCATCCATACTGTTTATCCTTCTTTCCTGATCGTGGCAGTGCTGCCACCTTCATGATTTAACGTCTGGATCAATATAATCCAGAAGAATATGGAAATGACAGTATTCTCTTGGCTGGTCATTATGAATGATGATGAGAATCGGGTAATAATGCCTGTTCTGCATATCACAAAGAATTTTCTGCATTTCCTGATGCATTTCCTTATTCCACTCAAAAATGTCGTCATTGCAACAATCCACTCTGGCAAAAAACAGATGGTCAACATCATGATTCCATTGACCATAAAAGTTGTTTTTAATCAATCTGCGTGTTTTAAAATCAAACTGAAAAATCCCTGTATCATCAGGATTCCCCATTGTATAACATTCATTTTCAGACGTATGAACATTTGTCCATTTCTGTGCACTGTCTGTACGAAACAGATTGTTCAAATGATTATTGAAATGGGAACCGTTTTTAAATTTATTGATCTTGATATCATCATCAAAATACATCACTCATCATCTCCATTCTGTAATAATTCGATATTTTATAATCAGACATCTTCTTTTTTCAGAATATCAGGGATCTTGCTGAAATCATCATATCTTCTAATGATTTTATCGTTCAGATCGAACAGATAGTGCATGCCATCATCCATACTGAGAAGATACAAATCATCTTCGTTTGATTTCACACCAGACAATCCCTGAATATGTTTATTCTCAATCACAACATCAATTCCCTTCGCAAATTTGATATTCATAATTTTCCTTTCTGTAGCCATTAAACTAGGCTTTCTGCATAAGGATAAGAGTCCTTTGAAATGCTCCTGCATCCCCTTTTTTCAAGGTTGCAAGAACACTTGTGATTCGGTTGCCATAGCTTCTTGCATCAATGATATTCTCTTCATATAGATAGATGGCAAGCTTCACTTTCTTTTTTGCTCTGTCCTTTGCATCTTTCTTCCGCTTTTTTAACACACGTCCATTCTTTAAAAGATAATAGTTCCATCCAAGAAAACCAATTCCATTCTTTAATGGATGGATACTCGTCTTATCGTTGAAGCATAGATTCAATGCATTCCTTAGGATAAAATCTATATCTCTGTATGCATCGATCAAAGTCTGCTTATCCTTTGCAATCAGTGCGAAATCATCCATATATCTTGAAAACAAGGCTCCGTAATCAAACATTACACCATACTTGTTCTGAATCAGTATATCCACTGGATGAAGATAATACAGTGCCAGTAACTGGCTTGTCTGATTGCCTAGAGGAAGACCGCCCTTGTCAAAGCTGTCAATAATATAAAACAGGAAGTCCTTGACTTCTCCATCTGGAAGGATTGGATGGAGCATACGCTTCAATATATCATGGTCAATACTTTGAAAATAATGATGAATGTCTGCCTTTAGAACATATCCTGAATTTGAACCGCCGTTATCACGATAATAATATTTCAAGTCTGCTTTCAGACAGTTGGCAGCGTAATCCGTACCTTTGTCCTTTCTGCATGCACAGTTTCTAGGCACATATATCTGTTCAAAGAAAGGTGTCAGAAAAACATCACAGAAACAGTGCTGAATCACACGTATCTCAAATGATGTCGCCCATACAACTCTCAGCTTTGGCTGTTTGACCACAAAGCTGTGATACGTGATTTCTGGATATTCTCCTTTTTTAAATGTCTTTTCGATTCTCCGAATATTCAGGTACAGATGATTCAAAAACTCCTGCACATCCTCTTTATGCCTGTGATTCGATGCTGAGCTTCGAAATGCTTTAAGCAGATTTTCAAATGTAAATATTTCAGTTAAATGTTTTGGTACGTACATTCATTCACTCCAATTCAATAAATAAAAAAATCACGCACGTGGTCAAGAGTAGCTGTAGTCTGCTCAAAATCCGTGCATGACTGATTTGCGTCAATTACGCAGGATACAGGATCCTTTATGTTATGCTCTGGTCTTTTCGACATACCGTCTTATTCTGACTGCTGGCACATCCTTTCTGGATGCTTACTAAAGCGAGACGCACGCCAATCCAAGTATTCGTTACATTGTTGTTGTTCATTGAACGATTGTTGTAATTCAAATTCATTGCGTTGCGAGGCGAGCTGGATACTAGACCCATAAAAAAGCCAAGCGTACAACAGACACTCAAGAAACCCAAAACGAACCGGCGTTTCTATCCTGTATCCCGACCTAGAGATTCTTCTTTTCTAAGTTCTTCTTGTCTAAGTTCTTCACTTAGTTTTTTATTTGAATCTGACCAGCCCGCAAAATATTCCTCTACAGTTGCGAGCTTGCCACCTAAGTCCAATTCCTCTACAGGCGTAATACACTGCATCCGTCTAGCTCTTTCAAGTCTTCTCGTCATCCAGCGGATGTTGATTTCTGCCTGCTTTGTATATTTTAGACATTTCTGAATATCGGACTGCCGATATTCATTGGCCCAGAATATACTTTTCACTATATTTTCCGATGTCATCTGCAAATCATGCACGATATTGTTGCGAAACTTCTTTGGTGCATGAGCACTTACTGTCACAGTTGCGTCATCAAACAGCTCTGCATGTCTCAACAGATGTAACTCTTTCTTCTTTTCTGCCATAATTCAAAATCATCATGAGGGGATGTTTCCCCTCATACTCCCCTCTTCATTCAGACATTTGTTTCTCATAAGATGGCAGTACTGCCACCTTCAAATGTCGGTTTGCCTTCATTTCTTGAGGAAATGAAGGCGTGGTTTTGAGCACTTGCTCCTGATTCATCCTATTTGTAGTTTACAGAATCCACCACGCTCACAGAGACGGTCGATAAATCGACCGTGAAAGCGGGACGCACGCCAATCCAAGTATTCGTGACATAGTTGCTGACCACTGAACGAATGTCGTAATTCAAAAGCATCGCGCCGCGAGGCGAGCTGGAATTGCTGTCTCTGAACCACATGTGGTATAAGGAGTTATTTGTGCCTTTCAAGAAACTATAAACCTTGTTAGCGTTGTTTAAATCCACAAGATTGGATACTTCTTCAACGCTTGGCAAGAATACATGTCTTGAAATCGTGTTATAAGTTGTGTTGTTATAGCCTTTTTCACTGTACTTCCAACAGTTCAAAGGATAGGCACCTTGTTCATCATCTGGGAAGTTTGCCTTATAATAGATGACCCATTTTGGACTCTCTGTAGTGCCTTCATTATAATACCAATCGTAGCTTGAACCTCCATTTGGATTAAAGTATTTCCATTTTGGATTCGACGCAAAATGCTTATAAGATGTCTGTTTGATATCTGTTGCCTGAATGGCTTTCTGTAGCTTCTCAGGAAGCTGTTTATACCACGTATTTTCTAGATATTTATCAATGTAGCTTCCTTCATAAGTGTTGGAATACTGGCCATCTGGACGCTTCTCATTCGGTGTTTCATATGTTCCAACTTTGTAGTTTCCATCAGAATCCACATTTGGCTGGTACTGCATATTTCCAAGACTTTCTCCATCAATCAGCATGTATGTATCATCATCTGTCTGAGACATGACTATGAACTTCATTCCTTCGATTTCCAGTACAGTTCCTGTTGCATATCCATTCTGTGCTTTGAATGTCAATGTGTCATTATAAGTTCCTGAAGTCATAAAGTTGGCTGGGTTTGCAGTAAATTTCAGGTCTGCTGTCGTAGTGCCTGATGATGTAGTCTCAAGAACAATGGAATTGTTTACGATTTGGTTTCCGTCTTTTGTGATCTTATAAGCACCCATACGTCCTGAGCTGGATTTCATATTGAATCCATTTTCAGATTTAACACTGATTTTCAAGCTGGCATTGGCTTCCTCATTGATTTTTGTAGCTGATACAGTCAAAGTATCCTGCTTATTTAAATTGATTTCTGATGGAATCGTCCATGTGTAGCTGCCATTGCTTGTATAGCTTACTCCTAAAGATTTTGAATCATGACTAGTCTGTACAGTTGAATTTGTCTGGACTGATGCAGGTGCAACCGCATTTTCGTCTTGCTGGACTTCCTCGTTTTCTGCTTCGACAATATCAAGTATCTTGAATCGAACCTGCTGAGTGTCGATCACTGTTCCTTTATCATCTTTAACATTCACATCAAAACAGTAGACACCATTTGAATTTGCCGTAAAATCTAAAGCATTCTTAGAAGAATCATTCTGAACCAAAAGTTTCTTATCAAACACATCCTTATAGAATTCACTCGAATCTTCCGTTAATTCTAATGCTTTACCAGAATCTGTATATTCCATGTGAAGTGTAGCTGATGTGTTGTCTGTAGAATACGTTGTCTCAGACTTTAATTCACCGTTTGTCTGTTGTTCGGTTGTTTCCGATGCAGAGGAATCCTCAGTATTCTGTGAAGAAGATACATTCTCATTTGAGGCAGGTTCACTTTCCTGAACTGTATTGTCGGTGGCAGTACTGCCATCTTCCTCCGTTTCCATTTCAGTATTCATTTTAATATTTGATGTAAATTTTAAATCATTGACTGGCTTATATGTATCCGTCTCGTTGGCCATGACTGGCATAGATAAAATTCCTGCCATCATAGACATACTTAAAATACCTGATAAGATCCTCGTCCCAGTTTTTAAACATACGTGTTTCATGTCTTTATTTCTCCTTTCGATGTGGGTGTACTCCATCCACATAATTCTTTAAACAAATAACAAGACCCATCTCAAACAAGGCAAGTACACCAATCCGAACCCAGCGTCCTGTATCCATATCTACAGATGTATTTACATTGCCTGACTGACTCGTTGAAGGTGCATGTGAACCAGATGCTGTTTCTAGTTTTCTGTACACGGCTTTCAATGTCATGTTTGTGTTCACGACATCATTGAAATTCCACATCTTTCCTGTTTCCACATTCATCCATCCAACAAATTCATAACCATCCTTCAAATAATGAGCTGGTTCACTGATTCGACCGCATTCATCCAGTTCTACAACATATGAAATGTCCCCATCTATCAGTGTGATTTTTGCGGAAACTGCATAGGTTAAGGGTACAGTGGTCTCATCCGCATATACAGGCATGTTCATACCCCATAACATCGGTATGAGCATCATCCCCAGTAATACAAAATGTTTTTTCATCAGCCTGTTTGGCGGAGACTCGTGACTTCAGTCGTGAGAGGAGCCAAGCTAACTCCTGTATCCGCCATCCTCCTTTCAATTAAATAAGTTTTGCTTGTTTCTTTTAGTTTCAATTTCTTAAAGCTGATAGAGCCTTTGTTGACCTTTTGTCCATCCAAAGTCCGAATGTCAAAGAAGCCTGAGGCCCTTCTGCCAAATACGAAATATTCGTTATTCTGATATTCTACTCTGTCAAAGAGCCTGAATCCTTTGACTGTATATTCAGCTTGGTTACGTTTTCGGATACCTCCTTTTAACGTATTGGCTTTATGCAGCTGACGGTTATGGCATCTGACCTTTTTGTAGTAGAAATATTCTCCATTGCTTTTAGCCTCTGGGTGACCACTGATACATCTTGCGTCCACATAATGAGCTTTTGGCAGATTATTCTCTATACGGGTATTTTTTGTAATATATCCATAAGTCATAGAAACATTTGGATAAATTTCCTTTAACCGATTGTAGAACGTCCATCTCATAACACCCATGAAAACTGCATGCTTGTAAGAGTTTGTTATCTTCGGTTCCCAGCCCCAGAGTCTGTTAGCTTCCTTTTTGTGATATTTGCTATCATTGCAGGTATTGCAGAGCGTAATAAGACTTGAAGGCTTGTTTGTATGGTCGCCTTTCCAGTCTGCATGATGGTGTGTTACAAGAACCGGGTCTTTCGATTTGCCTTTGCACCATTGGCAGGTATAGTTGTCCCGGTGAAAGATATATTCTCTGATGTTCCAGCCTGCAAGCTCGCCATTTTGGTAGTCTGTCCCCTGAGGGATGGGTTTGCCTTCCAGCTGTGCTTTAAGCAGCTGCGTATCAAACGACGCTGTTTCTACTACAATTTTCGTAACAGGTAATATCCTGTGCACTTTTTCAACCATCGCAAAATGAGACTGGATCTTATGCTCGATGCTTGGAGCCAGCCAGCCTTTGTGCTTGCTGGATACTCGATTATCAAATCGTTTCTTCCTGTAGCGGGTCTTTCGATTTCGTCTTGAACGACGAAATGTATATCTCGCTTCAAGCAGTTTACTTATATCATTACGAAGCTCTGCATCGGCTTCGAACAATACCTTATCTTCTGTAGTTGCAGATAATCCAATATGCTTAGAACCTGCGTCTACACCCAATGTAATGTCTTGAGTATGATTTGTCGTATCATACAATAACTGTAT
>OICF01000156.1_pt1 | contig 25619 bp, 21 predicted proteins | sample 1581211 | NCBI WGS metagenome assembly OICF01 (sample SAMEA3882534, study PRJEB24775) | human gut metagenome | biome: human-associated habitat; feature: intestine environment; material: feces | place: Netherlands | collected 2009/2010
TTCCCACAGATCAAGGTTGGAATGACCAAGGTAAACCTCACTCCTACTGTTGTGAAGGATGAGCGCGGCATTCCTCATACTGAGCCAAACGCTCCGGTTTACATCTACGATACCAGCGGTCCTTACAGCGACCCTAACTATCAGGTAGATTTGAAGAAGGGCTTGCCAAGAATGCGCGAGCAGTGGATTCTCGACCGCAATGATACCGAGCAGCTCAAGGAGGTTACCAGCGAGTATGGCAAGCAGCGCCTTGCTGACCATAGCCTCGACCACCTCCGCTTCGAGCACATCCAGTTGCCTCGCCGTGCACAGGCTGGCAAGCACATCACCCAGATGGCTTATGCCAAGGCTGGCATCGTAACTCCAGAGATGGAGTACGTGGCTATCCGCGAGAACATGAACTGCCAGGAGTTGGGCATCGATACCCATATCACCCCTGAATATGTGCGTGATGAGATTGCACGCGGACGTGCCGTTCTTCCTGCCAACATCAACCACCCGGAGAGCGAACCGATGATCATCGGCCGCAACTTCCTCGTGAAGATCAATACCAACATCGGTAACTCTGCCACTACCTCCAGCATCGAGGAAGAGGTAGATAAGGCTGTATGGTCTTGCAAGTGGGGAGGCGATACTTTGATGGACCTCTCTACCGGCGACAACATCCACGAAACCCGTGAATGGATTGTGCGCAACTGTCCTGTACCAGTAGGAACCGTGCCTATCTACCAGGCTTTGGAGAAGGTAAACGGCAAGGTAGAGGATCTGAACTGGGAGGTATTCCGTGATACCCTCATCGAGCAGTGCGAGCAGGGTGTCGACTACTTCACCATCCATGCCGGCATCCGTCGTCACAACGTGCATCTCGCCGATAGCCGTCTCTGCGGTATCGTGAGCCGTGGCGGTAGTATCATGAGCAAGTGGTGTCTCTACCACGACCAGGAAAGTTTCCTCTATGAGCACTTCGACGATATCTGCGACATCGTGGCACAGTATGATGTTGCCCTCTCTTTGGGTGATGGTCTGCGCCCAGGCTGTATCGCCGATGCCAACGATGCAGCCCAGTTTGCCGAGTTGGATACCATGGGCGAACTCGTTACCCGTGCCTGGGACAAGAACGTACAGGCATTCATCGAGGGTCCTGGCCACGTGCCATTGCAGAAGATCAAGGAGAACATGGAGCGCCAGCTCGACCACTGTCACGAGGCACCATTCTACACCCTCGGCCCATTGGTTACCGATATCGCTCCAGGTTACGACCACATCACATCAGCCATCGGTGGCGCCCAGATAGCATGGCTCGGCACCGCAATGCTCTGCTATGTAACACCTAAGGAGCACCTCGCATTGCCTAACAAGGAAGATGTGCGCACAGGTGTGGTAACCTATAAGATTGCCGCTCATGCAGCCGATTTGGCTAAGGGTCATCCAGGTGCAACTATCCGCGACAACGCCCTCTCCAAGGCACGTTTCGAGTTCCGCTGGAGAGACCAGTTCCACCTCTCTCTCGACCCAGAGCTCGCCTTGAAGTATTTCGAGGAGGCAGGTCATACAGACGGTGAATACTGCACCATGTGTGGTCCAAACTTCTGCGCAGCCAAGTTGACACACGATTTGAGAAAGTTTAAAAAGTAAGAAAATGTTTTCAGACGAATTAAAGAATATCAGTTGGGAGGAGACCACGGAGCGCATTGCTCGAATGACCGATAACGATGTGCGTCGTGCCCTTGCCAAGGACCATTGCGATGTGAACGACTTCATGGCGCTGATTTCACCGGCAGCCGAGCCATACCTGGAGGTAATGGCGCGTCTTTCCCGCAAATATACCGAGGAGCGCTTCGGCAAGACCATGTCGATGTTCATTCCTCTCTACATCACCAATTCATGCTCTAACTCCTGCGTGTATTGCGGTTTCCATCGTGAGAATCCGATGGCCCGCACCATCCTCACCCCAGAGCAGATTGAGAACGAGTACAAGGCCATCAAGCAGCTGGCTCCATTCGAGAACATCCTTCTCGTTACGGGAGAGAACCCAGCCAAGGCTGGCACCCCTTATCTTGCCAAGGCCATCGACATCGCCAAGAAGTATTTCTCTAACGTGAAGATAGAGGTGATGCCGCTCTCTACTGAGGATTACAAGACCCTCGCCGACCACGGTATGAACGGCGTCATCTGCTTCCAGGAGACCTACAACCACGAGCACTACAAGCTCTACCACCCACGTGGCATGAAGAGCAAGTTTGAGTGGCGCTGCGATGGTTTCGACCGCATGGGTATGGCAGGCGTTCATTCCATCGGTATGGGTGTACTCATCGGCTTGGAGAAGGAATGGCGCACGGATGTTGTGATGATGGCTCATCACCTGCGCTACCTGCAGAAGCACTACTGGAAGACCAAGTACAGCGTGAACTTCCCTCGTATGCGCCCTGCACAGAACGAAGGTTTCCAGCCAAACTGTTTCATGACCGATAAGCAGTTGGCCCAGGCAACTTTCGCCATGCGTATCTTCGACCACGATGTAGATATCTCCTACTCTACCCGTGAGCCAGCCTACATCCGTGACAACATGGCAACACTGGGTGTCACCACCATGTCGGCAGAATCAAAGGTAAATCCTGGTGGTTATCATACCTATCCTCAGGCATTGGAGCAGTTCACCGTAAGCGATGAGCGTACCGCCAAGGTAATCAATGCGAGATTGAAGGAATTGGGCAGAGAGCCAGTCTGGAAGGATTGGGATGCCTCATTCGATTTCTTCGGAAAACTGAAAGAAGAGAAAGTTGGATAAAAAAAATCCTCGTCCGGTTTCAAATATCGGACGAGGATTTTTAATTTTAAGGCTGCCTTTTGTCTCAGAAGGCTTTATTCTAAGCCGTCACCGCTGTCGGTATTACCTTCAGATGAAGAACTTCCACCAGTCTGACTGTTGTCTCCAGTAGTTGTATTGCCACCAGCGATGTTACTACCTGAACCACTGCCTGAACTTGCAACAAAAACATTACTTGCTCTTCTCACACTAGCCGAAGTGTTAAGGTTGGCATTGCTCAATGTACCAGTAGCACGGGCTCTGAGCTTCACTCCGGCAATATTGTTTACCGCAGTAAACTCAGCCTCGGTCTTGGCTCCCTCCTTGTTACGGATACCCACGCTGAAGATGGCAAGGTTGTCTATCTTCACATTTTTACCAGCCAGGAGCTGCTCCTTGATACACTTCACCATGGCAGTCATCATGCCCAGGCACATCGCCTCGGTGAATCCGGTATTGTGCTCCTCCATGTGCTTGGCAAGTTCAGCCAAATCCATCGTCTCTTCCACCAATGGGAAAGCATACCACTTAAGATAAGCAAGACTCTTCTTGTTCTTGTTCTGCTTCAAAACATACTTAATCATACCTTTCAGAATTTTGAGTTAATTACTGCCGATTCCGCATCTCCATATTCCTTCAGAAGGTATAGGATCCATCACCTCATCGGGTAGAGAGTTTCATCGAGTAAACCCCTTTGGTTTACACAGCAAAGATACAAAATTCCGTCAAGTCATTCATACGATACCATACGTTGCGTGAGATAGCATACTTTATCAGGATTTTCTTATGGTTCACCTAGATAATCGATGATGAGAGCTACCTCTCGGGGTGTAAAAAACTTTGCCGTCTTACGATAGCCGAGCTTCTGAAGTCCGTCAACAAGTTGCGGAATGCGATACACCCAAGCCATCAGATGGTTTACTGCCGTATGAGCCGAATTGGCTGTTGGAAAATAGAGCCAGGCAAGCTCTGATTTTCCATAGGCTCTTACTTTAAAATTTGTCATCATATTTACATTTTAAATTTGCATTTTAATTATTTTTCTAACCCTTATACTTACGCCCTCTAAAGATGATACTTACGGAGCGTAAACCTTATGTTTAGAAGGGGCAGACATCTGGAGGTGGTGGCAGCAGAAATTCGGGTTTCTGCTGAGCCTCACCCAACAGAATATCGGCAATATCGGTATTCGCCTCAAACTGCTCCATGAAGTCCACCACCCTATAATCCCGGCATCCGCTCCTTGCCATCTGCTCCTTCCACTTGTCATACTCTCCGCTGTCGGGATAAACCACGAGTCGCCGATGCTGCAAGGGGAGCAGCTTATCGGTCTGCAGATTGCCACATCCGCCCGTTGCCAGCCACAGGTACTGCGGATAGTGGCAGGCACAGATAAGCGATGTCTTCTCACTCTCCACGATGCATACCGTCTTATCGGGATAGCGGGGAAGCAGATGCTGTCCAAAGAGCACCTTTTCGGTATTCTGAAGTTGCGGTCCTACATGAGAACGTTCGCAGATGGAACGCATGGTGTTGGCCCATCCCTGCACCCGATGACCGTCATTGCGATAGGCCATCAGCTTGGCATCATGCACCCGCTGCTGTTCGTCTATCAGCCAGAACACCACTGCTCTGCCATAATTCACCCCCTGCACAACGACGTCTCGGGCAGTACCTCCCACACAATAATCGGCTAGCACCTGCCGGGCATCACCACCGATGTTCAGGCCTTCAAACCACATACTGAAAGCACTCGGTCTCAGCATCGCCTTCTGTACCCATTCAAGGCTGAAGAACTCGGTCTGTCGCCTATCCTGCGGTTGCATCATCAGTCCGTTCTTATGAACGTTCAGGGCGTTATCTGAGTCCTGTCTCCTTTTTCCCAATCCCAGCAAGGGCTTACCGTTTACATATTCCGCCTGGTAATCTTCCCTGCAGCTAAGTTCCGGATGATCATGGAAGTATTGACGCGGTGGATAATGATAGCCACACGATGCCGTATGATCGCATTTACCACAGTCCTCAGCCACATACTCGCCCGTTTCCAGGTCCACATATCGGGTAAAGCACTTCTTGCGTCCGCATTGAGGACAGACATAGCGGTTGGCTCCACCGGCATGATAGCGCTCCAAAACAAATCTTATATCATTCTTCATTTTTTCTGAAATTTAATGATAAAAAAAATGTATCAGAGTGTATCATTTCCGAATCGATACAAAACAATCATTAACCTATTGATATTCAGAAGGTTATTATGTATCAAAGATGATACATTCCCTTTGTATCAGATACAGCAGCTGTATCACTCATGATACAGTCTAACTATATCTATATCAATTAATTAAGTATCATTTTGTATCAAAAATCGGAATGATACATCCCTGATACAAATACTTACTTCTTGTAAGGCTTATTTGCCTTTTCTGTTCAAGTTATTGCTCTTGGCAACACGCTGAACCATACTCAAACTGGTACCCAGTTTGTCAGCAATTTCCCGATAAGAAGAACCGTTAGGCTGCTTGAGTTCACGAATGATATCGCGCTCCAGTTCTGCCCTTTCATCTCTTGATCTTGGCAAATGTGCCCGTTCTTCATCATAGCCTCCATATTCAAAATGGAGCCATCCGTCAGAACTGGTCAACGTAAGTTCCTGCACGTTCTTGAAATCAAGTTCGATTGGGAGAGAACGATACTTCAGCTGAATGAGGTAGCGCATGTTCTTGTCCTTCTTCGATTTGTTGAAACCAATTACGTTATCGGCAAGGTTACTGAGAAGCTTACTACCAGCCAGGTCGTCTATTGTAAGTGGATCGCCCTGCTTGCGCTTAGGCGTATGGGCAAGGATAAGCATTGTCCAGTTGTGAGTCAAACGCATAGCTACCAGTTTCAACATGATGTTTCCGGCTTCAGCAGCCTCCTTAGAATTGATACAGAGATTGGTAAAGTTATCTATGATTATCAACTCTATATTCCGTTCCACGGCCAGTCGCTCAATCTCAGAAAGAATCAGGTTCTGGTCGGTAACATCGTGCATCTTGGTATAATCGATGCCAGCGTGGTAGAGCGTATTAGGAAACTCCTTGTTGGGATATCTCAAAGCCAATTGCTGCTGCGAAAGCTCAAAGTTAACAACAAGCACCCGCATTCCCTGTTCTGCCAACTCAAAAGCTATCTGCGTGGCGAGGGCTGTTTTACCCACACCTGGACCGCTAAAGAGAATCGTTGTCTCATGCTCCACCAGAATATGGGGACAAAGTTCCTTCGGTGGATCCATCTTCAGTCCTTCTAACCGGTAGTCATTGAAAGGAGACACTTTGACAAAGCTAGGCTTGTCCTGCTGCTGAGCAGCCCCTGGAGCAAGAGCCTGAGCCTGTTTCTGGGATTCAGTCTGCTGCTGAGCTTCCTGAGCCATGAATTCATCCAATTTCTGTTTAGAATCTATATTAATCATACCGTCCTCCTTTCTTGATATAATCAACAGATTCATTACTTGCCATCATCTCCTGCACGTGCTTACGATAAGCCGCAGCCAGAGGGGCGTTGCTGTGGAGTAAATACTCATTGAGGATTTCTCCGATAGATAATACCTTTTGCATATTATATTTTGGTATTAATCCTTCCGTCTATGAAGCAATTTGCATTCAGATAGTCCAAGTCCTCTAGCTTCCTAGTCAGGATGCTTGTCTGCCTGCTGGACTTAAGTGAATACAACGAACGATATCCAATAAGCCCCAGAGATTTTCATTTTATCAGCTCCATTTGTCTTCAGTTTATTGAATACAAAAAAAGCCGATAAGAACTAAATCTCGTCGGCAAAATTACAACAGGCCTTGGTAAGGTTGCAAGCACCTTACCAAAACCTTACCAAAAATTTAAAATAAATTAAACTTTAATAGTAGATTTCCTATAACTTCCATACGCCCAGAACTGGCAGCAACTTCTAGTCCTGGGCAGCGTTCTATATCATTTCAACATAATAATAATGCGCCCTATAATTATAGGACGCATTACTAATAGTATATGGGCTAAGCATTTTTAGCTTTCAGTCTGTTCTTCAACTACTTTGAAGAGTTCTAAAACTCAGTCTTTATTGTTTGCTTTTTTAAGACAAACCTTGTAAAATTTTTCTGCTTTATCTTCCAACTCCTCGAAAGTTTTTAAATAGGTATTTTTTTAGCCTTAGTTGATTTACTTAAAAGAGATGAATATTTACTGCCTTTCAATTGGTCGGAGTGAAAAGCTTCACTCATCAGATCCATTACATCAACCTGATAAAGTTTGTCACCATCTTTTTTCTCAAAATAATTAGCATCACACATTGCTTTTATAACTTTCATGAAATCAGACAAACGTCCTTCCTTAATACATATATCAGAAGTTTTATCCGATTGTGTTTTGCTTTTCTGCTCAACTTGATTTGCTGAATCCGCAAAACTATCCTGTATATCTGCATCTGGCTCTATAAAACCTGGCACTTGAATATTTTTCTTCGATAAAGCTTCATTAACCTCATATTCTATTGCCGCAAGAAGTTCGAAACCTTTATCTGACAAACTGTAATAATTGAATTTTACTGCAATCCATTTATTTCGCCTCAAACAGGATAATCTTTCAAAAAAAGTGGAATCATCCTTAATTTCTTTGGAAAAAGCATTAGAACCATTATTTTTTAAATCGAGAAGAATTTTGTAGTCACATTCTCTTATGTCTCTTGCATAAAGAGCATGATTAAGGATTTTCTTTTCTAGTTCTTTTAAATTATCCAATACAGCACGTCCGGCCATCTTAATCTGTGAAGAAACGACTTTTCCTCCTTCTTCAAATGCTGCATATACCAAATTTTTCTGTTTGAGTAATTGTACTGCAATACAGAACTGAGCATCAGTTAATCCTTGTGGAGCTTTATCATGTTGCTCACCATCTGACAATGTTCGCAAAACGCGAAATTCATTAATGCTTATACTCATAATTGAAACTATTTAAAAATTTCTTCAAAGTTAATACTTTTTCTTGATAACAAAAAAGAAAATAACATTTTTTAAGCCACAGAGAAGAACAAAAGTCTACACTTTTAAAGCTTTATTGGACTATTTATGGATTCAGGAGAAAATAATAAAGTGCGGAAGAGATAGAAAATCGCTTTTCTCGAAAACTTTTTCAGAGAAACTTACAATAATCTCAATTATTCTTTGTACCTTTGCCGATGGATTTGGCGGAAGCCTTTTCCAAGACATCGTTGGTAAAAAAAGCATTCGCTATTATTTCGCGTTTAGCCAAGAGCGTCGGAAACTCATTTGGAATAACAAGCACGGAAATAATATGTGATAGGTGGCTCGTATATATACGTTTCGCATGAAGCCCCTTATCTACCAGGTAAAGCAATGCAAGCACGCTATAGGCGTGATGCATTCTTATGGTAGATCTGGGGCTCCATCCGACGCCGCCCCGTGCTAAACGCGATAAGAGGCATCACGCCCTTTTTGCGTCTTAGCGGATTGATAGTTGTTTGCAGATGTCTTGTCTTATAACTATCAATCAAAAGTATATGGCAAACAAAAATCTGAATGCCGCTAAGGTGGCGAAGAAGGATGAGTTCTATACTCAACTTTCTGATATTGAGCGAGAATTGCAACATTATTGGCAGCACTTCCGTGGGAAAGTGGTACTCTGTAATTGTGATGATCCCTACGAAAGCAATTTCTTTAAGTATTTTGCTCTTCGCTTCAACCAGTTGGGTTTGAAGAAACTTATCTGTACCTGTTATAATGGTTCTCCTGTAACGGGCAATGAACTCATGCTCCATTTTGAAGGATTTGGCGATGAAGAACCAAAGAAAATTGCCTACAAGGTGGAGATTACGGAAGTAAAAGATGAAAACGGAGATGGAGCTGTTGATCTGTCGGATGTTCGTTATCTTTTGGAGAACGACAAGAACGTGATGTCGATATTGCAGACTGGCGACTTCCGTTCAAACGAATGCATTGAACTCCTTAAAGAAGCAGATATCGTAGTTACAAATCCTCCATTCTCTTTGTTCCGAGAGTATATTGGGCAGTTAATGGAATATGACAAGAAGTTCTTGATAGTAGGACATCAAAATGCTATAAAATATAAAGAGGTGTTTCCGCTAATTAAAGAAAATAAAGTGTGGTTAGGCTATGGGTTTAAGGGGGCTGCTGCTCATTTTTATTCCCCATATGACGATGTTGCTAAATCGGGTAACCATAAAGAAAAAATGATCCGTGTATCTGGCGTCAACTGGTTTACAAACATGGAAATTGCCAAGCGTCATGAAACTATGGATTTAGTCTGTTCTTACTCGTCAGAAGACTATCCATCATATAGTAATTATGATGCAATTGATATAAACAAGACAGGAGACATTCCTAGAGATTATGATGGCTTAATGGGAGTTCCCGTTACATTTATGGACAAATATAATCCTGAGCAATTCGAAATCATAGGTAATGCTTGTGATACGGATTGGTGTCGAGAAGCGGGTATAAAAACTATGGGACAGGAAACAATAGACAAACTAAGAGCACAAGGAAATAAAGCGCATGTTACTGCAAATATGAATTCGCTTTATATTGAGAAAAATGGTAAAATCATATTACCATATGCTAGAATCATTATCCGTAACAAACATCCACAAATATTATGATGACAATTAAACAACTGGAAGTAACCGTTGGCGAGATCACCAAGGGTTACATCAACAATGAAGAACAAGGAGTACGTGGCTATAATGGTCTTCTGGATATCCGTCCACCTTATCAGCGAGAGTTCATCTACAACGAAGCTGAACAACGTGCCGTCATCAACACCGTGCTTAATGAATATCCGCTCAATGTAATGTATTGGGTGAAGAGAAGTGATGATGCAGAATGTCCTTATGAAGTAATGGACGGACAGCAACGCACACTTTCGCTTTGTGAGTACGTAGCTGGATTGTTTGCTTTAGATTTTAAGAATTTCTTTAATCAAACAGCTGATATTCAGAAGAAGATTCTCGACTATAAGCTGACTGTATATGTTTGCGAAGGCAAGGAGTCAGAAAAGCTGGAATGGTTCAAGACCATCAATATTGCTGGTAAGCCATTGAATGAGCAGGAAATCCGCAATGCAGTATATGCAGGTCCTTTTGTTAGTGATGCAAAACATCATTTCTCCAAAAGCAAATGCGGAGCTTATAAGCTAGGTAAGGATTTGGTAAATGGTTCACCTATCCGCCAAGACTTTTTCAAAAAGGCTTTAGAGTGGATGGCTGATCATGAAACTCGCAATGGAAAGCCACAAAGTGCCGTTGGTTATATGTCTGTTCATCAACATGACAAGAATGCCATTCCTCTTTGGACTTATTTTCAAAACGTACTGAATTGGGCTATATCTACTTTCAATATAAAGAAATTCAAAATCATCATGAAGGGAGTGGATTGGGCTTTGTTTTATGATAAGTATCATGAACAGCCATTGGATATCAAGGCAATGGAGGCAAGAATTACTGATCTTATCGGTGATGATGAGATTCAGAAACCGAATGGTATTATTCCTTACGTGTTAACTGGCGATGAACGTTATCTGGATCTTCGAACTTTCAAGGATAAGGTAAAGAAGGCAATATGGGAAAAACAGAACCATAAATGTGCCATCTGTGGCAAAGAGTTTGACTTTGAATTAATGGAGGGCGACCACATCAAGCCTTGGCGAGAAGGTGGAAGAACCGACATCAAAAATTGCCAAATGCTTTGCCGACAGTGCAATCGCAGTAAGGGAAGCAAATAAAAACAAACGTAACCACTCTGTCATCTTTTTAAATATGGCTGAGTGGTTACTTTTATCCTTATCTAATGACTATCATCTATAGTCAACATCATAACGTGGCATTAATGAGAAAAGAAACAAAAAATAAATTTCTAATCTCTCAAGCACCCTACCGGCACAACATATACGCCGTCCTGCGGACGCTGGTAGGCATATTTACCGACACCAGTCGGCACCATTTTGAAAGACGGAGACTTCATCTTATCGGTATCGATTTTACTTAATTCTTGCTTTATATTCTTTCCTAAAAACTCATTTTTAATTTCTGATGCAAAAATAATATATTTTGCTGAATATCAAGCAAATAAAATAGTTTAACCTTGTTATTTTCCTATTCCGTTATGGCAGTTGGCGCTTTTTCGTTGTGGCAGTTGGCGCTTTTTCATTGTGGCAGTTGACCCAATTTCGCTGTGGCAGTTGACCCAAATTTGTTGTGGCAGTTGGCGAAATTATTGCTTCTGATACATGTTTTATCCTGTTTCATGGACCATCACCGGCAACATAAAGAGCCGCAGCTACGGCACCTGCAGAGAACTGGGCTTCAGCTATCCCAACCATTTCGCCCGCCTCTTCAGACAAAAGACGGGAATGTCTCCTAGTGCTTTCAGAAAACAGCTGTTAAAAGAATAATCCTGCCTGTATCAGGAAGCAACGATGGAATGACTGAACTTATGATGCTTGACCATCCAGCGGTATACAACCACACAGATGATAACAGAGAACAGCGAACCGAACCACGTCGTGATACCCATAGGATAGAGCGTTTCCGGATACATCTCTGAGGCAAGATAAGCCAACGGAATTCTTACCAGAATGACCGACAGGAAATTATAAACAAAAGAGATGATGGAATAGCCGCAGGCTGTAAACAAGCCTGAGAAGCAGAAATGAATGCCGGCAAAAAGACAATCATAAATATATCCCTGCAGATAAACAGCTCCTTTTTCTACAACAACAGGATCATCGGTAAAGATACCCACTGCCACCTCCGGGAAAATCTCCCAAACGGCAATCATCAGCATGCCATAACCAAAGATGATGACAAGCGAACAGCGCAAAGTTTTAAGCACACGGTCTACATTGCCTGCACCATAGTTTTGGGAACAGATGGCTGAAACGGTAGACAGCATGGCAGAAGGAAGAATAAAAACCAGACCGATAAACTTCTCTACGATGCCCACAGCACCGGCATCATACACGCCTCGTCCATTGGCAATTACGGCAATGACAAGAAAGCCCAACTGGATGAAACCATCCTGCATAGCTATCGGGAAGCCTATCTTCAGAATACTTTTTACCGTCTGACGGTTTGGACGGAAATCATGTCTGTGAACATCAAATACTTCTCGGTGACGCCTGATGGCAATGAGGGCTACGATCACACTAAACATTTGCGATAAGGTAGTGCCCAATGCAGCACCTCGGGCTCCCCACCCCAGATATCCGATAAAGAAAAAGTCGAGAAGGATGTTCACCACACAGGCTACAGCAACGAAATACATCGGACTCTTCGAATCGCCCAAACCACGGAAGATAGAGGCTATCACATTATAAGCCATGATGAAAGGAATGCCGATAAAGCATACCATAAGATAATCACGGGTACCTTCCACAGCCTCAGGTGGCGTATCCATCAATCGGACAATACCATCACGGCAACAAAGCAACACCAACGCCAACAATATACTCAAGGTAAAGAACATGGTAGCAGTATTACCAATAACCCGGGAAGCCCGGCGCTGATCCTTTGCACCGATGGCATGAGCCGTATTCACAGTAGTACCCATAGCCAGACCAATGACTACGCAAGTAACAAAATACATTACCTGCGCACCATTAGATACAGCCGTAGTACTATCTACATTACAATATCTACCTATCACGAAAAGATCGGCCAAACCATAGAGAATCTGTAGGAAATAAGCCAGAATATAAGGTAACAGAAAGGTCGTGATATTCCCCCAAATGCTACCTTGTGTCAAGTCTGTTCTATTCATCGGTTGCAAAGATACTATAAAAAACAGAAAAAGCAAGACTATCTTACTTATTTTTTTCTCAAATTCTGCAAATTTGTGATATATCACCAACATTCACGGAGCCGTGGTTACCTCATACCGGACATAGATAAAAAAAACTCCGAAGAACCAAGATTGATTCTTCGGAGTTTTTTGTACACCCTTAGGGATTCGAACCCTAGACCCACTGATTAAGAGTCAGTTGCTCTACCAACTGAGCTAAGGGTGCCTCTGCAAAAAAATTTGTTTTCAAAAGCGAGTGCAAAGGTAATACATTTTTCTGAAACCACCAAACTTTTATGGATATTTTTTGATAAAAACTTTTATTTTATCCATTATGATTGGTTCATGGAAGCATTATTCCTTCAGCCAACCACCTATCAGACTGATGATTTCCTGTCTTGTAGGCTCTGGGAACGACAAGATGCGAGTTTTGTGCGAACCGCCATGACACATATAAACATGCAGGTTCTTCTTGTTCTTGGTGAAAGGCAAGCCATAAATGCCCGAAGCTCCCCAAGGATCGATATCGCCATAAATATAAACCATCTTCGGATCATTCTTGGTCAGGAACTCTACCGTATGATTATAGAGTACTGGCGAGAACTTCACGTTTTCTGCCCCCTTTGGCACCATCAGTTTCTTCAGATAACCCTTAGCTGTCTTGATACTGAGATATTTCTTGAATGGTTTGGTATAATAGCCGTAATAACCCAACTCCCGGGCTGCCTGCACATCAAATGAGGCTGTGGCATTATAATTGGTGAAATAGTCAGGTTCACACATGTTGATCCAGTAATCAAACACCGTCTTGTCATCTGCCTCTCTTGCAGGAATCTTGTTGATGTCTTCTCCCCACTGCCAGAAAGCAAAGGCGTATTCGAATACAGAGTAATCAAAAATCTCTGCCAGCGGAGCATTGAATACATATTTCTTATCGTTGCAATATTTCTCGAACATTGGCAGCAACGCAGCCTTTCGCTTGAAGAGGAGCAACTGGAAATCGAGCACCTTCTGTCGGTTTTCCTTGGTTGATACCTCATATTGCAGGAACTTCTCATGTCGTCCATCCTCCACACCCTTGTTGAGCGGAGCTACGTATGGCACAGAAATATCTACATCATCAGGGAAGTAAGAACGGTAGAACATCGTAGTCTGTCCGCCCTTGCTGATGCCGGTAGCAATCCATTTTCCCTTGTACATCGCATGCAGGGTCTGGTTTACATGATGCAGATCATAGAGCGAATTCTCAACGGTAAGATAATCCCAGTTGCAAGGACTAGGCATCGACTTGTCGAAATAACGGTACTCTACGGTAATGATATTCGTATCGAAGAGTTTGGAAAGTTCTTCAATATATCCTTCACGCAGCGCATAGTTGGCATTATATCCTTCTGTCACGAGCACGGTAGGACGGTCGAATCCTCTATGGCAGAGCACCACCCTCTGTTCGAAATAGCCCTTGGATGCATCCTTGGCATCAAGCTGCTGCTTGATAAAGAACACATACTTTTCCGGGAAATGCGTACTTTTCAGCGTTTCCACGTTACTTACTCCAGGCAAAGCAGCCAGTTGCTTACCAGCCACGCCCAGTTCAGCCGCCAGCATCTGCAATGGCAGGATGAAGAGCAGCAGCATCAATTTCAAAAATCTCAGTTTCATCTGATTCTCTCTTTTTATTTATTATATTCTAAAATTCAAGATCGCAAAATACATTCTATATGTTTTCTAAACAGCTGCAAAGGTAATGATTTATTCTTGTTCGGCAAAGAGAAACCCCACCTTATTTATTATATGGGCAGCAATTAAGGAAATCAGAACAAGAATCCTGCATTGATATAGAATCCTACATTCTTACCCAAGCTAGAATAATTAGCCTGAATGCTTACCGGACCCAATACGAAATCATAGGATGCTCTCAAGGCTCCTCCCCACAAATCATCACCGATAAGAATATGGGAAAACTTGCGGGCTTCCTTGCCATACTCTCCCAGAGCGGTAAGATAGAACTTACCTTTTACCCGATAGCGGAAACCGAGCTGACCAGTCACCACATTGCGCTCCAGCAGATGAACATGCTGCGCACTCTCCCATGCCACTTGCCAAGGCAGATAGTAACCGTCAGCTACTCCACCTGCATAATTCTGATAAATGGCTGGTACGGAACTGCCAAACAAGAAACGGCTCTTGAGCTTAGGAAGCAGATAGAATCTGGAATTGAGACGTACGGCACATTCTCCTTGAAAAACAGCTTCACCGAAAGGATTACCATCAGCATAATGTATTCCGTCATCCGTATGCAGAATGCCCTGAACCTGAATGCGGCTACCACGGGTCGGGAAATAGCGGCGGTCGTAAGTATCCATCACAACAGATGCAAAGTAGTTCAGAAAATGGTCTGACGAACGTGTCTGGATGCTTCCGTCGCGTTCGAACATATCAGAATGATAATGATAATAATCAAACTGCACTCCCGATTTCAATCTGAAATTACCGATATCGCGGGTATAGAATCCAGCGAAAGAATGCGAAAGAAACTCCAGGGCATCCAGCTTATGCTTATCAGCATAAAGGTCGAAATCATAATGAGCCATACGATAGGAAATGCCTATTTTCGCTCCGAAAAGGTTGCCATAGGCATATTTCATTTCCAGATATGGATTACGGGAAATGCGTCCTGTAAAGGCATAGTGATGACGGGTAGAAAACTGCTGGTTGTTGGATATCTGAGCAATGACGCTCGCCAGATCCTGCGTATCAAAACGTGCACCTACACTGATTCTTCTCGATTCGTTGGGTTCCAGCATGAATACCAGGTCATAAGGTTCCTCGTTAGACTGTCTGTATTCTACACGCGAAAAGATATTCAGTCCCCTGAGCATAGCAAGTGTGCCATCTATCTCCTCAGGACTGACTTCCGAATTCTCCCGTAAAGCAATTTTCTTTCTAATCCACTTTTCCTCCTCTCCGCTGATGCCTTCTATCCGGATGCTTCCTATATGATAAGCTTCCGTCTGAGAAGGTTTCGGCTGTTTGAGGCGTTTATCCTGTAATGTATCATCAGAGGCTACTGAATCACAAGCATCAGCATAGATATACTTTCTCAGAGCCATCAGCTCATCCCATTTCTGACGGGCAGCCTGTTCTCCCCGCTGTATCATGGTATCAATGGCTTCAGATTGGAAACTGGCTGCCGAATAACCTTTCAGAGAAGGATTGATATAAAGATCGGCTTCAGCCATATTCTTCCGGTATTTGTTCTGCCCCATCATACTTATGAGCTGTTCTACAACAGAAGAAGCTGATTTCAGCTCTTCCTTCTTCTTCCAACCGGTACTCAAATCTACACAGATAATCACATCCGCTCCCATTTCCTTTGCCACATCAACCGGCAGATTGTTCAAGGCGCCACCATCCACCAGCATCTTCCCTTTCCATTCTACCGGAGCAAACACGCCCGGTATCGACATGCTGGCACGCATCGCCAATGGCAACGAGCCCGATGAAAACACCACCTCCTTGCCTTCTACCAGATCTACCGCCACGCAACGGTAAGGAATAGGTAGGTTGGAGAAATCATCCACCTGATGATACCCCACGGTAAGTTTAGAGAAAAGGTTAAAGATATTCTGCCCCTTCACATAACCGGTTGGTAACGAGACCTTTCTCTCTTTGGAAAGAGGAATATGAACGATATATTTCTCCCTTTCTTCTTTGGAAAGAAAAGTCTCCGATTCACGTTTCACCTGATCGCTCAAAAGGAAAAGCCAGTTCTGGTTACGGTAGAGGCTATCAATATCCGCAGCATCGTAGCCGATGGCATAGAGTCCGCCTACGATGGCACCGATACTGGTTCCGGCAATATAATCTACAGGAATATCAGCCTCTTCCAGCACCTTGAGCACACCTACTTCAGCCGCGCCCTTGGCACCACCCCCACCCAACACGAGCCCCACCTTCTTGCGTGGCTGCTGGGCTTGCAGAGGAGTATATGCAAAGAAGCAGCAGAATAAAACCAAAAAACATAATATCTTATCTCGATGTACCATCATATTGCTCCTTTTTAAAATGAATAACTGACACAGCAAATACTCTTCACTCTTCACCAACCCCTCCGGAATACCGATAAACAGGGCGGTTATCGGAGGTGAAGAGTTCTCTGAAGCTCTTCACCCACTCTTCACCACTCTTCACCTAAATACTTTTTCAAGAATCCGACAGAAAAGAGAAGAATGATATTTCTTTTCCTCCATAATTCTTTCGCTTTTAAAGTTATATAAAATCACTTGTATTTTGAGACAGAGAACCTTTTTGGATTCTGTCTCATATCCCAAATGTCAACAATATGCACCACATCCAAGGATTCATCATAATAATAAACCAACTTGAAATTACGCATAAAATTAGCACCCCGAAGCAAATAGCTAAACTTTGGAGCACCAAGAAAAGGGGGCTTACCTTCAGGATATTTTCTCAGGAAGTTCTGGATTTTCATCAGTTCCTTTTTCCATCTTCGAGCTGTTTTCTTACCAAAATTCTCATAAGCATCGATAATATACTGGCGTTCCTTTTCTTCATACAGTTTGTGAACAACTATTTCAGCCATGGGAATTCCTCATATAAACGTTCGTTAAAGGCATCAACAGATTCCCATTTAGAAGGATCATCCTTAATGGTTTCACAATAATCGATACTATCCAAAAGACCCTCATAACTAAAATGATTTTTAAGAACAGGTATTTCATCTTCCTGCTCTATCCCAGAATCAATCACATGATGAGACACAGACTCTGATGCAACAGATGCATAAGCAGGCGATGGCTCGCAGACCTTATCCCCTGCTACCTTAGATTCATCGATATGATATTTCCTTTCCTCCATATTTCTTTTGTTTTTAAAGTTCCACGTTACTTATTGGTGCAAAAGTACGAAGAAAGATTGGTATTCGCAAGAAAAATACTATAAAATTGCGGAGAACACTGAAATTTAACGGATTATGCGGATTAAGTTGGATAAAAAACGACCCGGTATATTTTTTTCTTCTTAAAATCTTTGGAGTATCAATAATTATCTGTATCTTTGCAGCGTTAGTTCCAGCCGAGCCTCTTGACAAAGCTTAAATAGGCTGAGCTTTTTTCATTTATAAATTATGACTATGAGTAAGGTAAACTTCTATGATATATATATTCATTTCAATGATGATATAATGCTGGAGCCATCCTTTTCCGTCAACTATAAGGATGAGAGCGCATCATATAATTTCAAGAAATTAAAGTTTGATTATGCATTTATTCCCAAGGATCAACAACGTCTGGTGAATTATTGGGCACACCTTCATCAGCGTGAGCTGATGGACCACTATCACTATATCAAAAAAGTGAAACCCCTTGCCAAAATTGAGAATTTAAGCAAGATAAGGGAAATCCACATAAAGCCATTAGATACAAAAGACAAACTGGGAATCATATTTGTATGGTATCAGGAGGATTACAAGCTGATTATCTGGTTTAGCAATATGGAACGTAAACTTATAGACATCAAGAAACTCATGCTTTCTGATGAAGAAAAGTTCAAGCGTTTTTATGACATAGATTACTACGAAAGCTACAAAGTAAATCCATATAGCATAATATGGGATACAGAAATCAAACTGACTGCAAAAGAACTCTATAACATCGCTGAGCCACTTCCGAACAACGTAGATTTCAAGGAATTGGACAAAGGAATCTTGGATGAGATTGCCGAAGAGCAAGAAAGATTAAAACGGGAGAACCATTCTTTCACCTCAGACGTAGGATCCTGCTTTTGGGGCTGTCTCGCCTTTCCTATCACACTTCCTGCACGCATCCTCTGGTTTATTTTGAGAAAAGCTAGAATTCGCTAGATTGCAATACTTATTCCTACCCAATACACTTTGGCTAACGTTCAAAGTGTATTGGGCAGTTTTTTATATTACCGAAAATCATAAAATCTATTTTTTGAAATTCTGCAAGAAAAAGCCTTTCAACTTTAATTTCCACTATTTCCATCCCGGTATTGCCTTTCGCATCTGCTCTTCAAATTCATCTATGGAAATCCAATAGTCAGGATCATCCAAGTATTTCTCTACCTCTTCACAATGCTCCATCACCTGCTCCAGCGAGCGTCCCATAGGATAGGAATCGGTATCGTAAGCCTCATCCCATGATACTGATGATGCAGATGATGCTGCCGAACGATAAGCAGGCGATGGCTCACAAACCTTATCCCCTACTATCTTCGATTCCTCGATATGATATTTCTTTTCCTCCATATTTCTTTCGCTATTAAAGTTCCACGTTACTTATTGGTGCAAAAATACGAAGAAAGATTGGAACTCGCAAGAAAATCTACAAGAAAATGGCAGAGAACGCTGAAATTTAATGGATTATGCAGATAAATTCCCCACGCAAAGAACAAAATAAAGCCAGCCTTCTCCTGCAAAAAGGCTGGCTTTATTTATCATTATTGCAGCATTTGCTTCATTTGTAGCAAATGCTCTTACATATCAAACAGATTTCCCGTTGCCACAGAATACGATACCTTGCACTGGTTGCAGATATCAGTAATCGTAGCGCCACTTCCACTCAACGAGTAGAACACGCTCTCGCCTATCAAAACATACTCCCAGGTGCGGTTCATTCTATCCTCAGGCTCCAAAGCGTTGATTTTCTTTATCCACTCAATGGTTGCCGTCTGTTTCTGACGCACATTCACGTCATCTACCTTGTCGTCGCCCTTGGTTTCAATCAGATAAACCTTATCAGCCGTAGCCACGATGAAATCAGGATGATACGTTGCCATCAAGCCATCCTTCCTTACATAGAAGATGATGGCGAAGGAATGGCCACTCTCATTAATCTTCAGAAATCTTTCTACCTCGGCATCCCTATCAAGAAACTTAATGAATGCCTTTTCCAAACCTCCGCCATGAGAAGGATAACCCAGTCGGGGATAGATACATTTCTGCACATCTAACGAGTAAGACTCTCTCATCTTGATAGCTTTGAGCGAAGAGAAATCCGTATGGCTCACCTCTGCATCTACCATAGTCAGGCGGTTCTGCATTTTATAGATTGCCACCGCAAACTGCTCCACGATGTGCTTCGTCACGATGCCATCCTTCGCCAGCAAAATCTTCCAGTCGCTTCCCTGGAACGGGTCGAAAGGTATTGCGAAAAGTTTCACCCTGATGTACCAGTCCATCACCTGCACCGTTTGAGCCCCATTGATCTGAATGGTAGGGAAACCCTGACGGCGACAGTTCTCAAAGCGCAGGGTTACTACCCTTAGCAACTTCTGCAGATACTCATTATATCCATTGGCATTGAAGAGATTAGCCGTTACCTTATACTTGCCAAAGGTTGTCTTGGTCAAAGATTCCTGCGATACGAAGGTCTCCCCCTCCTTTGCCAGGAACTTACGGAGCAAAGACAGCGGATACATCGTGAATGGCTGTAAATCATCTAAATCTATTTCTGCATCTTCCAACTCTTCTAAGGAATCATGCAGAATAACCGGCCATTGGAAATCATACTTTTCGTAATCCTCACGAAGTCCCACGGTCAGGATATCGCCAGTGGCTCCTCCTGTACCCACGTCGCCTTCATCCACTGCAACCAAGCCTTGATCCTGCAAGTCATCATAGAACTTGATGAAAGCCGGATGCTCAACGATGGACAAGGTATCGATATAAGTGCGAGGAGGTTGATGATTCTTCAATACCCTGAGGCGGTCTTCACGCTTGATGTCGATGTAGTCAGGCTCTCGCCACATCAGTCGCAAACCTCTACCAACCAACTGCTCCAGCAGGATTGGCGCCTGCGAAGAACGCAGCGGAACGAGCACACAGATATTGTTGACATCGAAGCCCTCACGGAGCATCAGCACCGAGATGACCACCTTCGGACTCTTATACCTATCTATATCGAAGAGCTTCTTCTTGATTTCCTGCCATTCCTCATCCTTCACCTCGCCCTGCTTGTTGCTGTCGATGGTAACGATGTCTTCATCTTCCAGACCTTCCGACTTCAGAAACTCTTCTACAAAAGGAGATACGGTGGTATCCTGGCAGACGATGAGCATCTTCGGGTTCTTAGACGCATCATTTTTCAGGAATTCCTCTTCCAGTTTGTTCAGCTTGGTCAATCCGGCACGGAGCATCATGCGCTGGCCCTCGCTCAGCCCTACTACCTTTCCCTGCTCATCACGCTCGGCGTTGTAATCCAGGTTCTCCAGGTCGGTGAGTTCCTGGCGGCGGTCGAGCAACAACAGTTTCACCAGTCCCTGCTTCATCGCCATAGGCAAGTCGAAGTCAACAATGATATGCGGGAAGAAGAGTTTCACCTGCTTCTCTCCGGCACCCTTCGTATCAAAAGGAGTAGCAGAGAAGTCCACCTGTATGAATTTTGTACCCTTGGTGGCACTGATGGCATTCAGGCCTCTTTGCCATTCCACCTCCTCGGTTTCGCCATTACGCTTGATTTCGTGAATATGATGAGCCTCATCATTGATTACCATCAAATCCTTTAAACCCGCCAGATATTCCAGTTCTGTGCCACCCAGGGCACGGCGGTCTAGCATGCCGAGGTCGTTGCCCGCCGACTTGCCCGGACGAATAGGCAACAGGTCGCTGATGATTTCAGCAGGTGTCACCGTGCTGGAATCGTCCACATCCTCATCCTGTTCCTTCTCTTCCATCTGGTTTTCAAACAGATGCCAGTTGGTCAGGGCAATCAGTCCCTCGCCGGTGGTCTTCCTGCCGATGCCATCCTCCTTGGTCACCACATTGTTCTGTATAAACGAAAACACCTCGTCACGATAACGCTCAGGGATGAATATGTCCTGGTTCATGTAGTAGTCGTTGGTCTGATGGTCACGATATTCTTCGTCGCGCTTCTTTCTACCGCAGAAGGCATCCAGCAGACGGTCGTAAACGATCAGACCCGGAGCCACTATCAGGAACTTCTGCGTAAATCGTCCGCTCTCCACATCCTCATGCCGGGCATTCAGCATCTGCCAGATTATCAGGGCATGCATCACCCACGTCTTTCCCGTGCCCGTAGCCATCTTCACTGCATACTTAGGCATCTGATATTTAGGCTTGGCAAGCTGAGCCAGGTCGGCCCTATCCATCAGCTCCGGAATGATGCCCTGATAGGCATCCATCACGCAGTTTTCTCCCATCACTTCGTGCAGATAGATGATGTTGAGGATAGCCTGTCGCTGACCCTCATGGAAGTTTCTCGCACGCTCGTTGCAGAAACCCTCTCCAAACCAGTAGTTCAAGAGCGAGGCGGTGGTTGGGGTCACCTTCTCCAGCATCTCCCCACTCTTCCAGGCGGCATTGACCACATCGGTGAGCCGATGGGCCAATTCCAAAGATATATTACTTGAATTGATAGCCATAGTCGTAATCTCCTATTCGTTCTTAACACTAACACTTCACATCCAGGATAACCTGACTCTCGAATCCGAACACATCCACCGCCTTGACGCAGACTTTTCGCTCGTCCTTATGCGGCATGGCAATTCGGGTGGAATATACGCAGTGCAGCGGGTCGCTGTCGTTATCCACGTTTTCACGATAATCCTGCCAGGTGCTGCGGAAGGTATCGCCGTCATAATCAGGGTCGATGCTCCAATATTCTATCAGCGAGAGAGGGTCCTGCTCCATCATCTTCTGCAAATTCTCCTTGTCCTTATCGTCCAGCGGAATATTATCTGGCGAGAGCAGCACATAGTTGCTGAGACTGATGTCGAGTTCATCCTCGCCATTGCCGTTCACGGTTACCTCCACAGGGTTCACCACCAGATACTGCAAAGAAGAGAAGCGGACGGTTTTGTCGGCGATGAGCTTCTTGAAACCCTTCTTAGATAGCTTGTCGAGCAGATCGGGCGGAATCACCAGCACCTCTACATTGCTGTTCTTGTATTTCTCGATGGCTTGCGAGATGTCGAAGGCGAAGTTCCAGCCGAGCACGATGACTTTATCCCAGTCGCCGCCAAGCAGAGAAGCCTTGGCTTCTACGGCACGGCGAACGGTAGCAGCAGTGGTCAGGCGGTTAGGGCTATCCACCATCACCAGATTTCGTGTGCCCTTTACGTAACCGAAGTTTCTGTCACTCACCTGCTCTGGAGAGAATGGTAAGGCACCGAAGAGGCCTAAGACTACCTGAGAGAGATCGCCCACTCTGCGAAGCTTCTTGTTGTTATGGAAAGCCTCTTTCTGATAGTCGCCGATGCTCTGATAGAGAAACGGATTTACTTCCTGGTCGATGAAACGCTTGCGCATGACGAGGGATGCCGGCTTGCCGATGTCACAGGTAATCCAGCGACGGCCAAGTTTCTCGGCTACGGCTGCTGTGGTGCCGCTGCCACCGAAGAAATCACAGACGAGGTCACCTTCGTTGGAAGATGCCTTGATGATACGTTCGAGGAGGGCTTCGGGCTTTTGGGTGGCGTAGCCTACTCTTTCTGTCTTGTTTTTAGGATCCACAGCTTTTAAATCCCAAACAGAATCTATCGTATTTCCTTCTATTTTTAAAATAACATCATTTGGACCTGGCTTGCGATGATTTTCCTTGACGAAACGAGAGTAATAGCCTTTAAAACGACTATCATTTTCCGGGTAATTAGCTCCTGTTATCTCGTTATTTTCATTCAAATAATCATTCCATCTAGTAAAGTCTATAGTCTCCTCAGCATTATCATCTTTTAAAAGATGAAAAACAGGATTATCACCTTTGGCATAAATAAATATATTATCATGTTTTCTAGGAAAATAGCTCTTTACTTGACCTTGAAATGTCTGATAATGCCATATAATTTCATTTCGAAACTTATCTTTTCCAAAGATTTCATCCATTACTAATTTTACATATGCAGCAACATGCCAATCAATATGGACACAGATAGTTCCTTTATCTGACAACAACTCTTTCATCAACACTAATCTTTTATAAATCATTTTCAGATAAGAGATTGTTCCTTCTTCCCAAGTATCAGCATAAGCGAACTGCTCTATAACAGTAGGCTTCTGTTGTAAATTCAATCCAGGTAAAACAACCTTCGTTCTATAATCCGCCTTAGAATCAAACGGCGGGTCGATGTAGATCAAATCCACTTTGCCTCTTAAAGAAGGCAAGCCCGTCTGAGGGTCTCCGGCAAGCAGCGCCTGCATGGTCAGGAGATTATCACCATACACCAGACGGTTCATCCAACTCCCCCCATCCAGGGCGGCATTGAATGCATTAGGGATATTGGGAACTTGTCCACGGAAGAATCCGGAGACATCCTTGCGAGGCAACACCAGCTCATTGGTTTGCAACCCAATGCGTGTGCCACTGCTCAATCGCTCAATGATGCGCTGAGCCTCTTGCCTACCTTCGCTTGCAATGCGAGGTAGTTCTTCAATCAATGATTTTGCCATAGCATTAAAGCTTAAATATAGTTTTAATGCGTAGCATGTTATTCTTTAAAACGAAGACTCCACCAAATACCCAAAAGTAAGAACGTGGACAGTTCAACTCATCCACGTTCAGAGGTACTTGGCGGAAACCTATGTATACAGACAAGTCGAACGCCCACGTATATCGCAGGCGCTCGCACATTTATTCATGTATACATTCTTTCCACCGCCAAGTTTCCTGAACGTTTATCGAATAAACAGCAAACGCTATTATTTTAACCCACAAAAACAGACGTCATCGCCTTAGGGCGAATCAATCCGAATGCAAAGTAAATGCAAACGAGCGCAATGAAAGCTTGCTTTCAAATTGCCGAGTGCAGCTTTGCTTCTGCAAAGATTATGAAAACGAACGCAATGAAAGCTTGCTTTCAAATTGCCGAATGCAACTTTGCTGCTGCAAAGATACGTTTTTCTTCTGAAAGATGCAAGGAATTATTGGAAAATGTTTGAGGGTGAGGGAGATAAAAAGAAAAAGGTGTATCCCGCTTGCCCGATATGTTGGGCAAGAAGGATACACCTTATTATATTATAGTCCTTTAATTTCCTGCTCTGTCAAACCAGTAATTAAAGCAATCTGCTCTATGCTCAATCCATTAGCCAGCATTTTGCGGGCAATGTTATTTTTCTCTTCAGCACGACCTTCAGCACGACCTTCAGCTTTGCCTTCTTCCATACCTTCCAGTCTTGCATTTCCCAAAACATCATTTTGAATCATAATGGCATTGATGTGCTCATCGTATGCATAACGTTCTGCATCCGACATGGAATAGTATTTCAGTTTCTCACGAGCTTCCTGCAGACCTGGTGCCTGGGTGTCTGGAGAGATGACTCCATTTTTCAGGTATTCAACCCATTCTTCCAATGGTGATTTAGCCACCTTATTGAATTCATTAACTCGAACTAGAATATAGGTTGGGAATATCTCTGAAGGCGATTTTCGTACTATCGTATCTTTCTCCTTGGTGCTGATAACAAGATGGTCTTGGGTATGCAAGCCCACGAAGTTGTTCTGTCCCACATAAATATAGTCAGAACCCTTGCCCAGATCAAAGTACAGAATGCTGATGGAATATACCTTCTTCACCTCTTTGTAGGTATTTCCCAGATTGATATGTTCTGTGATGGCTTTGGCTACTCCATAGAGCACACGCTCCAGGTAATATAGTTCACTTGTGTTCTGTATCTCGACGATAATGATTTCTCCCTTGTTATTTTTCGCCTTGATATCAACCCTGTTGAACTTATCATTAGCCTGCTGCTGATTACCTTCGCTTTCCAGAATATCAACAATCTTGATAGGTTCATTCAGAAACACCGTCAGGAAGCCCTCAAGCACCCCAAAGTTCGCCTTCTGGCGAAGCAAACGCTTGATAGCCCAGTCAAAACGTATGTATCTATCTCTTAGCTCTGTCATATTTGCCTCCTTGTTTTAATGATTCAACTTTCGTGCTGCAAAGATACGCTTTTCTTCTGAAAGATGCAAGGA
>OICF01000167.1_pt1 | contig 24502 bp, 29 predicted proteins | sample 1581211 | NCBI WGS metagenome assembly OICF01 (sample SAMEA3882534, study PRJEB24775) | human gut metagenome | biome: human-associated habitat; feature: intestine environment; material: feces | place: Netherlands | collected 2009/2010
CTTGCATGTAAGCAGCAGGTTTTATTGTTCTCTAGGTGGCTCGAATAGAGCCACCCCACACATATGAGCAAAATTAGCTGCACAGTAGTGGCGCTAAACGTCCTGTGGACGTTTGTTCAGCGCGGACCGAAACGGAGTGTAGACAAAGCACGAGTATCGTGCGGTTTTGCGAATGTGCGTGGGATGGTTCTTAATAGTTACAAAACAAATATAAGGAGGCTCATATGACAAAAGAAAAATTAGCCATTGAAGTAATAAAAAGACTAAAAACCGCATATCCTCGCACCGATTGCACTCTTGAGTACGACGAGGCATGGAAGCTCCTCGTATCAGTCAGGCTCGCAGCCCAGTGCACTGATGCCCGCGTAAATGTAGTCGTGGTGGATTTGTTCAAAAAATATCCTTCCATCGAGGCTCTCGCCGATGCTGATGTTTCCGAGATAGAAGAAATTGTACGGCCATGCGGCCTGGGAAAGAGTAAGGCACGTGATATAAGTGCCTGCATGAGAATGCTTCGCGATGATTTTGGCGGTCTTGTGCCTGACAATATGACCGATCTGCTGAAGCTGCCGGGAGTCGGCAGAAAGAGTGCCAACCTGATTATGGGTGATGTGTACGGCAAGCCTGCCATCGTCACCGACACACACTGCATACGCCTTTGCAACCGTATAGGACTTGTAGATGGAATAAAGGATCCCAAAAAAGTGGAGATGGAGCTTTGGAAAATCATCCCACCCGAGGAGAGCAATGACTTCTGCCACATGCTGGTTGATCATGGACGCGCCGTATGCACTGCCCGAACCACACCGCACTGTGACATGTGTGTGCTGAACGATATATGTGGAAGCGCTATGCATAACTAAAACAGTAAGGCTGCGGCTCCGCAGCCTGCATGCAAAACGTGAGAAAGGACCGCGATGTTACACGCGGTAACAACGCGATCCTTTCTCGAGGAGTTTAGTTATGAAAATGTTTATTAATAAAAAGGGAATAATGTAAAAGGTTTTGTTCCTCTTACAAGAACAAGTATATGTGGTAATTATGTCCTAACAATGTACATTTTAGAAATATTTTATTAAAAAAGTCGTGATTATTTTATACTTTTTTTAGATTTGTAATATTCTGTAAATAACAACTAAATTTTTTTGTTAAAAAGCGTCTTACAGAGCTGTATTTTATCTTCGTGGCTCTGACCGGTCAGGCTGTTTTGAAAATCCACAATACCTGCAGCGGTGCTGTCTGTCAGCAGACCTTTTTCTGCGAGACGTCTTTTCATCTCACGCGCTGTACCGTTTCCTCCATCGAACACACGCACCCTATCTCCAAGCACCTCCTGTATCATTTTTCTGACAAACGGATAATGTGTGCATCCCAGCACAACCGCATCTATCTCATTATGCGAATATGAATACAAAAGTTCCTCGAGATACTGTCTCACATCATCACCGTACAAGTCACCTCTCTCAACGAAATTCATAAGCCCCGGACAAGGCAATGGAATAATCTCACCCAAGTGTCTGTATCTGTCCATAAGCTTTTTAAGTTTTTCCTCCCTGATAGTCATAGGTGTAGCCATCACAAGCACTCTCGGATTTTCCATAAAAAGCATCGCAGGCTTGACTGCAGGCTCTATCCCTACGATAGGAACATCGGGATATTGCTCTCTTAATATACGCACTGCCGCGCTGGTGGCTGTATTGCATGCGACAACAAGCCCCTTTGCATGCTGATTTAAAATCAGCTCCTTTGCATGCTCACAGGTCAAAGCTCGCACCTGCTCAAGTGTTTTTGTACCATAAGGCGCATTTGCTGAATCACCGTAATATATAAAATCTTCGTTAGGCATCACTTCAACCAGGCTCTTTAAGACGCTTATTCCGCCGACTCCTGAATCGAAAACTGCAATTGACATTATAAAAGTCCCTACTTTCTTTATAAAATCTGTTATGATATAGTGAATAAAACAAGCTTAAGGCGGCACCCATGGATAATCCTAAAAGTCTTTTTAACACCAACACAAAAGTATGTGAAAACTGTAAAAGTCCTCTGCCATATGACTATAAAGAGAATCTCTGCCCACGATGTCGGCAAAACAAAATCCAAAATGTACCATTTGGAAGGAGAGGAGTAATTACTCCTCTCTTCTTTTAACCTTTGATCTGTATTTTTTCTCCACCTCTGTGAGGAACTTGTCATCAAGCTCCGCCTTTATAAGCACATTCTCTTCAGGCGATTTGATGACGATATCATAATAAGGTACATCCTTCTGACCTGAGGTATAGTCTATTTCCTTGAGCTCATTTCCATTCTCGTAATTGTATACGCTTCTGTCTCCTGCCGGTGCGATTGCTGCTACAGACTCCATGCTGTATATTCCAAGACGCTTTCTGCGGCTCTTGTTTTTAATTTTGGCAAAACGCAGCTCTCCGTCAAAATATGAATATTCAAACTCGGTGTTCTGTGCCATTATCATAAGATATGCAATAAGTCCAAATACTACTGCAAATAAAATACCCGGTGCAAAGCCGATGCAGATAGTCAGAAGACTTATCGCAGCAAGAGCCACAAGCAGGTACGAAACAAATACCAGCGCCACATTTTTTTTACGTGCAATCAATGTAAATACTTCCATTATAATTCTCCTTTGCATATTGAAAATATATATCTTTATAATGATAACAGATTTTTGCCGTTTCGTATAGATTTTTTCACAGTTATATGTTAAAATATTATAAAATTTTAGTGAAATTTCGGGGGATTACGATGCAATTTAACATAAAAGTACAAAACGATTTCAAAAACAACATAAGAAGGGAGTGGGCTTTAACCAACGGCCTTGGCGGATATGCCGGCGGTTCAGTCACCGGTGCGATAAACCGTACGCATCAGGGCTATCTGATTGCAAGCCTTCATGCTCCTGTGCAAAGATACGTCTGCTTCTCAAAGACAAACGAAAAAATAGTCACAGACAGCCACACCTACGACCTCTCAAGTGACCAGTTCAAGGGCGGACGCCACACAGACGGTATCCAATATATAAGCGATTTCACATACGATGGAACCATATGCTTTACATATGAGGCCGGTGATATCACCATAAAAAAACACATCGCACTGGCACAGGGAAAAAATCTCGCTGCCGTGGCATATGAGGTTCAAAACAAAGGCGAAGCGGCTAAGCTTTTGATCACGCCTCTTATGAACTTCCGTGAGCACTCTGAAAGCTCCACCGTCGATTCATTAAAATTCGAGGTCCAAAAGCAGGAGCATGGCTTTACACTCATTCCAAAAGCTCAGGATGACCACTGTATCCGCATTGCTTTTTCAGGCGGAGAGCTTATTGAAAGAGACGACAAATATATCTGTGACCTTGAGGCTCAGACCGAGGTGGACAATGAAGTGCCTGGCCTCGACTGTGCATTTTGCCCATATGACGTGAGCGTGGATATTCCTGCCGGTGCATCAATGCATTTTTCTATAATGTGCGATATCGTACCGCTTGAAGCCTGTAATGACAACTCAGGCACAGCCTTCGCCAAACACCTTGTTTCTGATAACGAAAGTGCTTTTGAAATACTACGTGCGCAGCTTGACTACACCGATGAGCTGATTAAAAGAAGCGGCTTCACTGATGACTTTGCCGTGAAGCTTACTGTGGCTGCAAACCAGTTCATCGCACACAGACAGTCAACAGGCTATGACACTGTGCTCGCCGGACTTCCTTGGTTTACAGACTGGGGTCGTGACACTATGATTTCATACACCGGCCTGACACTTTGCACCGGCCGTTTTGAAAAAGCCCACGATATACTACTGACCTTTGCCAAGTACTGTAAGGACGGGCTTATCCCGAATATGTTCCCGGACAGCGGACTTGAACCTCTCTACAATACTGTAGATGCATCACTGTGGTATTTTTATGCTGTCTACAAATATCTTGAATATGTGGTCACTCCCGATGCCTATGAATTTATAAAGAAGGATATTTATCCATGCTTAAAGGATATCATATCTACTTATAAAAAAGGCACTGATTTTTCCATATATATGGACACGGACGGTCTCATTCATGCCGGAAGCGGACTCGACCAGGTAACATGGATGGATGTGCGTGTCGGTGACTGGGTTGCTACGCCTCGTCACGGCAAGCCTGTCGAGATAAATGCACTTTGGTACAACGCACTGTGCACCATGGATATGCTTCAGACTAAGTTTGGCGATAACGATGACAGCTACAGACAGCTTGCTTCTCTCGTAAAGACTTCCTTCAACAAGCGCTTCTGGAATGAAAACACAGGCTGCCTGTATGATGTGGTTGACGAGGATGACGACACAATCCGTCCAAACCAGATTTATGCCGTAAGCCTGCCATTTACCATGCTTGACAAGGAGCGTGAAAAAGCAATTGTGGATACGGTAACGGATAAGCTGTACGTAGGCTGCGGACTGCGTTCTCTTGATCCTGACCACAAGGATTACCATCCGATTTACATCGGCTCTCTCTCAAAGCGCGACCACGCCTATCATCAGGGAACAGCCTGGGGCTTTCTGCTCGGTGGTTTTATCAGTGCCTATGTAAAGGTAAACGGCCGCACGAAGGCGACCGCTTTATGCGCTGACAAGCTGCTTGACCCTGTAAGGGAGCATCTGCTCAACAACTGTATAGGCTCAATATGCGAGATATTTGACGGCGATGCCCCTCACAACGGCCGTGGCTGCTATGCGCAGGCATGGAGTGTAGGTGAAGTGCTTCGCTGCTACTGTGAGGATGTACTGCCTATGCTCCCACAAGCTCACTCATAAGCTCGTGTACCGTAGTCATCCGGTTTATGCGGCCCACATTGGCACCGCAGAATACCAGACCATTTTGCATATCTCCTTTAACCGCTGCAATCAGTGCCTTCGTAATACAGTATGGCACTGTTGCAGGGTTACATTTCTCAAGACAATTATAGCACTTTGTGATAGGCTGCTTTTCCTTTTCCAATCCCCTGATAAACTCATTTCTGACAGCACGCCCCGGCATTCCGACCGGGCTTTGTATAATCTGCACATCAGACTCATTCGCGTTTAGATAAGCATGCTTATAGGCATCAGATGCGTCACACTCCTCTGTCGCCACAAAACGGCTCGCCACCTGCACTCCGTCGGCTCCAAGCTCCATGCAGTGCATGACATCCTCATGTGTAAACACTCCGCCTGCTACAATTACCGGAATGTGCTTTTTAAACTTCTCCTCATATGTCTTTGCACAGCTGATAATCTCCTTAATCTCGCTGTCATAATCCATATTCTCCATATCTGCAAGCTGTTCATTGGAAAATCCCAAATGTCCTCCGGCCTTTGGTCCCTCGATAACAATAAAGTCCGCTGTGCGGTTGTATCTGTGTGCCCACATTTTAAGAATCAGATTTGCTGCTCTCTTTGAAGAAACAATCGGAGCAATCCTTGTATGTGACTTTTCATCAACCAGTTCAGGCAGTTCCATCGGAAGTCCTGCCCCGCTTATAATAACATCAGCACCTGCTTCAACCGCAGCCAGAACATGCTCCTTGTAATGCTTTAAAGCCACCATGATATTGACACCTACCATTCCATGTCCACAGGCAAGCTCCTTTGCTTTCTTAATATGCTTCTTGATAGCTATCAGATTAGCCTTTGCCTGGTCCTTTTCAAACTCCGGCTCCTCAAAGCCAATCTGCGCGGTGGAAATCACTCCTACACCCCCCTCCTTAGCAACAGCTCCGGCCAGTCTGCTAAGACTCACTCCAACTCCCATGCCTCCCTGAATGATAGGAAGCTTTGCAACCATATCTCCGATTCTCAGTTCTCTCAACATAATATGTACCTCCGAACATATATAAATTCCGTTTTTCTGTTTGATATTCAAATTATTTGATAATCAAACATATACACATAGTAACCCTTTATGGTATTCATGTCAAGGTAAAATTATATCATTTTCTATTTTATATGGTTTTTAATACTATATTTCTTGTTTATTGTAACTATCCAATTTTTCTCAATTTTAATATTGACATCAACAGACAAATCGTGTAGAATAACTTTTGTTGTGAGACAAGCCCAGTTAGCTCAGTTGGTAGAGCAACGGACTGAAAATCCGTGTGTCTCTGGTTCGATTCCGGAACTGGGCATTTTAATTTATTATGGGATATTAGCTCAGGTGGTAGAGCACTTGACTTTTAATCAAGTTGTCCGGGGTTCGAATCCCCGATGTCTCATTTCTCAGTATTCATACTACTTGATACTGATTTTATTGCGTATAACTATTTCGCCAAGAAAGTGTAAGTTAAGCACACAGAAAGCGAGGTTGTTATATGTCACAACAGATTCAAATGAATCATCAAAAAGTTCTTAAAGTTGCAGACGCTTATGATTTATTTATTCGTAAGTGTAGAGTTAAAAACTTATCTGATGCAACAATCCAATCCTACAATACTAAAATCAAGCCATTCATTGATTATTGTAATGGCGGTAATATCGTTTCAGTAACTATTAATACAGTCGATGGATTTACTGATATGCTTAAGACAGAACATCATGTTAATGACGTGTCCGTTGTATCTTATCTGCGGTCAGTAAGAGCGTTTCTGTACTACTGTATGGAATGTAATTACATGGCTACATTTAAAATCCATCTTCCAAAAGCACAGAAAGCTATCAAGGAAATCTATTCAGACGAGGACTTAGAGAAGCTACTGGTTAAGCCAAACACAAATACTTGTTCTTTTACAGAATATAAGACATGGGTGTTTGAGAATTACATGATAGCCACAGGAAATCGTCTCAGTACGGCTTTAAACGTCCATATTAAGGATTTAAACTTTAATGACGGACTAATTACCTTGCGTAAGACAAAGAACCGCAAACAGCAGATTATCCCACTTAGCGCAAGCCTAGCAGAAATCCTACAAGAGTATTTGATTGTACGTGGTGGTGAGCCGGACGATTATCTCTTTTGTAATAATTATGGTGGACAGGCAAGTAACAGAACATGGCAGACATTGGTGTATCGCTACAATATTAAACGTGGTGTCAATGTTACCTCAATTCATGCTTTCCGTCATTCGTTCTCACGTTTATGGTTGCTCAATCATGGAGATATTATGAGACTTAAGACCATACTTGGACACAGTAATATAGCCGTGACAAATGAATATCTGCAAATGTTCGGGCAAGACTTACAAATGGATTTTGAAAAATTCAATCCACTAGACAACATGAAGAAGAAAGAAGCACAGATTAGGATGTAGAAGGAGAATATCATAATGAAGAAATGGATTAAGGCAGATAACGGCAGAGTAACACAGGTGATTGAATTTGATGATAGCTCAAAGATAGAACTGCCATTAGATAATCAGGGAAAATTAAAATGGTTTGATGATGACCCTTTTAGAAAGGAATGTAAATGAATTATGCGAATATATTTGGTCGTACACAGAAACAGTTTGATATGACCATGAACAGAGAAAAAATCGGTGTTGTAGATTTCTACAACTCCGATATTAAATATGATGTATTCTTCCGTAGGAATCAGCGTAGCACCACACCACAGGGCAAAGTAAGATTCTTTTACGCTCAGAGTACACCTATTCATATTGGAACAATCTTTGTATTGAATGGAGAAAATTATGTTGTAACTTCTCAGGACGGAATCGAGAGTGATATATATTTTACATCCATTGCAGTTAAAAGTGATATGACCTATAAGGTTAAAACAGATAAGGGTACTGCCAGTATTCCATTTGTTGTTGTATCTGACAAGTGGACTGTGGCTCATGGAACTATTACACAGTTGAATGGTGCAGTTGCGTTGTACACAGGTTATAACAGTGCAGTGGATAATATAAAGGTGAACGACTCTTTTAAGGGATTTGGCAACTATTACAAGGTTGGAAACACCTTTAAGAATAATAATCTGTTCTATCTGTATTTGGAGCAGACGCAAACACCGATTGACAACTATAAGATTGAATATACTGGTGTAAGCTCATTTGATATGAAGAAGAACAACACATATCAGTTGACTTATTCCGTGACAAATAATGATTCAGTAATAGTCAATCCGACTATTACTTATCAAAGCTCAGCCAATGATGTAGCTACAGTTGACGAGAATGGTCTTATGACTATGCTCAAAGAGGGTTCAGTTGATATAACGGCTACGGCATACGGAGCTTCATGCACTACAACCATGACCATTGCAAATACATCAGCACCGGCATATACACTTAGCCTTACAACATCATCTTATACAATTAAGGTTAATGGTACATATAAGACAATGACCTGTAGATTTGCAGACAAGGATGGACAGGACATAACAGATAGTTTAGTCACTGAACTTTCAGCCAATGACTTTACATGGACTTGTGCAGTTGGCTCAACTGATTTGACAAATAACTCAGCCGTTGTTTGGGCAAATGGCTCAGCCGTTAATACAAAGAAGCTTAAGCTAACTGATGGAGCTTATGATTATCTTGGACAGATACTCACTGTCAAGGTTACAGTCAATGGTGTAACGGCAAGTAAAGATTTGGAAATAACTGAGTAGAATAAACAGAAAGGACACAAAAAGTGTATTATACATTTTATCTAAATGAACGCATGGCTCTCGACAACTGGGAGTATTATGATGATTGTAATTGGTTGTTACGATTGTTCTTAGTAAAAGACAGAACAAAGAATATAAAGACCAAGATGGACTTTTATTTAAACCATAGACACCAATATAATGAGATGGATTTTTCTGATGATATGAAAGCCGTTGTGGATGATTACATAGACAAGAAAATGATGTATGAGGATTATCTTGAAGATCCAGATGGATGTGGAATGGTGTATCAGCCGTTTAAAAAGAATAAGATGTTAGAATATTATGCAAATGAAATTGGCGGTAATGATAATATTGAGATGAAATTCAACTATCTAAAAAAGCGTTGCGAAACTATGAACGCATATCTCAGAGAGATAAATGAGGTCGTTCTTTATGAGTCGGATTTCAAATACTTGGAAGAGACAAGGAAGAAAGAGAGATTAACAGTCAAACAAGTTAAGCTACTTTTTGGTCTGATATTTTTTAGCCGTATGAATGATTGTGAGTGGTGTCGGGTTGGAACATCATATAAGAGAAAGAGTTTCTATGCCTGCTTTGATGAATATTTCGAGCCAGAAGATTTAGGTGTGATTAACGAAATGTTTGAACCTAAAGCATTTGATAAAGTAGAAGCTCAAAATCTAGGAAATAGATTTCAAAGGTATCGTCATGTAGAAGATGAATTTGATTTTAGATACCGAAACTTTATGAATAAAGATAAAGTAGCTTATGTTTTTCAAACAACTCTTGAAAACAATCGTCTTAATCTGTCTGTTCTGGCAGAGCAATTAATCCCTAATCTAAAAAATAAATATTGTAGAGAGTGTGGACAAGAATTTGTTCCCAATAGTAATAGACAATGTATTTGTGAGAACTGTCGTGAAGAAGTAAAACGAATACAGGCAAGAGAAAGAAAAAGAAAGTCACGCAATAAAGAAAAAATTGCTTAGAGTGGAAAAGTGGAAAGGATTCTCGTAATTAGAAAACTGGAATGTTTGATTTAGAAAAGTGAAGAAAAGCTAGTAAAATCAAGGGTTTTAGCGATTCCCAAAAAATGAGAAAACGGACTATGGGGGACGAGCAAAATGTGTAATTAGAAAGGACACAGTATGAAGATAATAACACATGATGAAATAATGAAAGAACTTATTGGAGAGATGGAACGTCAGCATATTTCAAAAGTTGAAACAGAATATATAATGCGACATTATGAAGATATAGTTAATTGTTATCTCAGAAATACAGATGATAAGGAAGAAGATTTAAAGATAAAAATTATGAGTGGTATTACTTTAGAGCGTCAGTATATTCCTGAGCAGGAGATGCAGAAAGGAATGTTCAAAGGGAAGATTATAAAAGAACATTTTAATATAAAAGCGTCTGTGTCGAAATATCTAAAGGATTTTACGAATAAATTGTGCTTTAAAGAAGGATTCGGCAAATAATTGCTATTTTCATCCGCTGTTAATGGAAGAATTTTAAATTACATAGGAAAGAGCAGTTTCATGGTGTTATATATCATATATGGAAATCAATGTGAATGTGAAACTGCTTTTACTAGACTTTTTACAATTCGTTAAAACCCTTAATTTACAAGGTTTTTTGGTACATTTTCACAAAAAATTCGATTTTCTTAAATGTAGAAAGAAGAAATTATTAGGAGCATACTTCGGTATGTTCCTTTTTTGATGCAAGGAAGTTGCGTAGATTTGGTCATCCGAAACTTTCGGTTCACCAATTTACATATATAACAAACACACAATGTATTGTGGGGCGTAAACATGAACTCAGTGAGGGCATGATAGAGCAACACAGGAAGGAGCAATTTAATGGAACTTAATATTGAAGGATTAACACAGGAGCAGATTGAAGCAGTACAGAAAATCATCCAGTCGGAAACAGATAAGGTCAGAACAAAGTACAGTTCGGAACTTAAAACTGTCAATGATGAATTAGCACAGTACAAACCAAAGCAGAAATCCGATTCTGAACTTGCTTTAGAACAGCGTATAGCTAATCTTGAAGCAAAGGAAAAGGAAGTAGCCAATAAGGAAAGAGCAATGACGATTGCCGACAAACTTAAAGCTAAAGGACTTCCGGGCGAACTGGCACAGTATCTTAATGTTGGTGAGGATATTGATGGCTCAATAGATAAGGTAGGTGACGCACTCGGCAACTACTTTCTCGGACAGGTATCAAATCCCAGTGGCAATCACACTACCAACAAAGGAATCACCAAAGCCGATTTCGCCAAAATGTCCTACTCTGAAAGAGCAAAACTTTTTCAGGAGAATAATGAACTTTATAAAGCACTTAGTAAATAGGAACTGTTAAGCAGTTCTTTTTTTATTGTGCGGAAAGGACTGACGAATGGATGTAAACACAATCCAAACTGCCATAAGTACGCTTGGCTTTCCTATCGTGTGTGTTCTTTTCTTGGGTTGGTTCATCTGGAAGATCTGGATGAGTCAGCAAGACCAGAACAAAGAGCGAGAGGACAAGCTCTATGAGTATCTTGGCAAAGCACAGGCGGTCAATGAACAGTTGACAAACACTAATTCAGAATTTGTAGAGGTTTTACACTCGTATAAATCTGATTTGGACACTATCAAAAATGATGTAACAGAAATTAAACAAAACATGAAAGGTTAATAAGGTGAATTTATATGGCAACAATTAATAACACAACAACTAGCGCAGTAAATAAAAACATGATTATTCCGGAAGTGTACTCAGCACTTGTTCAGGAAAAAATTGCAGGAAAGTGCCACGTAGCAAATATGGCAAAGGTACTTGGTGACTTACAGGGTAAGCCGGGCGAGACACTTACTGTACCTTCAATCGTATATGATGGAGATGCAACTGATTGGGTTCCTGGCACTGCAATGTCAGCAACAAATCTTAAGACAAAGACAAAGAGTTTTACAATCAAAGCAATCGCAGCACCTGCATATGACATCTATGATTTCGACAATGAAGTTGAGATGGGTAACTCTATCGAAAATGCTTCTAAGAATCAGTCAACTGCAATCGCAAGAAAGATGGATGCTGATGCTATCACAGAAGCACTTAAAGCTCCATTCAAGGCAACAGTAGCTACAAGCGGTGTGATTACACAGGATGAGTTACTTGACGCTCTTGGTCTGTTCGGTGACGATAGAAATGTTGAGGACTTTGCAGGAGCAGGTATCGTAGCACACTCAGCATTTGCGAAGTCATTCTACGGCATGGATTTATTCGTTAAGAGTACATCAACAACTGCACAGGCAGGCAATGGTATCGTTCGTGGTGATTGCATAGGTTCGTTCCTTGGAATCAACGTATACCTCTCTGACAGATGTGTAGAAGCAAGCAAGCCAGTAATGTTTATCATCAAAACTGATGCTCTTGGCATTATTCCAAAGGAGACTCCATTCTCTGAGGTTGCTCGTGACGCTTCTAAGAGACTTAATACAATCTACTGCTCAGATGCTTATGCAATCGGTGTAATTGATGAGACAGGAATCGTTGTTATTCGTGAGAAAGTAGGAAAATAATTTGACTTAGTGGGGTGGTGTCTTAAATGACACTGCCCTTTAAGGAAGGACAAGACAAATGTTAGACGGAACAGTATTACAAAGATTAAGAATGAGGTCGGGCAAGACATTAGTGCAAGTGGCTGATTGGTGTAATGTATCTAAGAGGTACATCATTTATATTGAACAGAATAAAGAAGTGCCAAGCGAAGAAACATATGAAGCTTATCTGAACTGTGTCTACGGTCTTGGAAAGCCACTGCCACATGAGCCACGATGTAATCAGACCTCTAGGAAAAAGAAGTCAGGTGAAGAATAATGGGATTATTCAGTAGAATTTTTGGCGGTAAGTCCGTTCAATCAGTAGCACAAAATGCTTCATTTCTCGATGCATACAGAGTAGCAGGTGGACAATCCTACGGTGGTGGTGGATGGGGATTAGACCGATTCAACAGTATCATAGATGCTCATTCATCTGTAGACGATATGATTGAAGAATGGGGACTTGCTGATGAAGGTTGTCGGTATCAATCCCTAGATGGATATTCTAACCCATATACACAAGCATACCGTGAAGAAAGAGAACGTGCAGAAGAAGAAGTAGAGGTTCTTGCGATGTTCGGAGAAGAGATAGATGTAGAACTCTTAATTGATTGGGACACTGTAGAAGAGAACGCTTATGAGTATGCAGAAGATTTAGTTAATGCTTGGCTTGATGGCTCTGAATGGATTCCAGAAGAAATCATGGATTGGGCTTGGTATGACTTATCAGATCATAATGGATAAACAAAAGGAATAGAAGGTGCAACACAATGACAGGAAAAGAGTTTCGCATTTGGCGAAGATACAAAGAGATTTCTCAACAAGTAGTTGCGTCATTTGCGAATTGCAATAAGAGCACAATCTGTCGTTGGGAAAAGGAACAAATCAATTTATATCCAGACCTCTACAATAAGGTTATGGAATTTTATGAAACAAGTAACAAATAAACAAATAAGCGACTATAGGTCGAGAAAGGAAGGTGAGATAATTTGTTATGTAATTATTTCGCCTTCATCTTGATTCGTAGTGGGTTATCTCACTATGGATTAAAGAATGAAGGAAGTATATAGACAGAAATTATTAAAAGGAAACGAATGGATTGATGGCACAGATAAATTTGGTCTTACATTAACAGACGACTTAGATTCACTTTTATCATGCTTCATATTAAAACAGATTAAAGGTTGGAACATTGAAAGCGCATTTATATTTAATGACAATAAAGTGCATGAAAAAGATAAGCAGAAACTTGACTGCTATTATAAAATCGCTGATACAGATAATGAACAGATTGGTGTAGACTTTGCTAAAGCACAGGGAAAATGTTTCGACAATCATCTTACACAGTTTACATATCACGAAGAAATAAATCCACAAGCAATCAATTTAAACAGAGTACAGAACATTTACAGAGAGAAATACTGCAAGAAGTATAATCTATCAACTGTACTACTTCTATGGTCATTATATGATTTACCAAAAGAAAAATTAACAGATGAATTAATGATGTTGCTCATAGCAATAGATTCAAGTGACGCTGGCTTTTACACAGATAAGAGATGGGTTGGCATACATGAATACTGGATAAATGAGGTACTTGATCTGCCGGAATTATTAGAGTTTGAGCGCAGTCATACAAAGGAAGATTTTAACAAATTTAAAAGAGAGCTAGGCTTAGTAAAAGGTCGTAGCAAGATTTGGGTAGAAGATAAAAAGTTATGCACTGACATAGACCTTGAAGCAGTAAATGAAATCTTGTGGTGGAACACTGATATAGAGATTAAGCTACCAGAAGTGGACTTCTATCGTAATGGCATATATAAAGATAATATCGTAAACATACAAGGATTTCCAAGTAGTATTAATTCTATTTGTGACAATCCTTTTTCTTATGCCATGACAAGTAAATATGCAGTAGCAGTTTCAGAACAGGTGATGTAATGAATTATTCAAATGAACATAAGACAGAGTGCTATATATTCAGTGGATATGTAGCCAATGAATTGCTGAGACGTGGGTACAGAATAACTCACGTCAAGGCAGACAAGAAGAACAAGCAACGCTCAGTATTCTTATTCAAAGTGGAGAATAATATAGAAAGAGCTATTGACTCTATTACTGAGCAGATGAATTAGCTATCTATTTAGGTAGAGTATTTTCCATAATACTCCTTAAATTTTTTGCATAGTTATTTAACATTATTTTTAGCTTTTCTCCATTTGGAGAAGAGCTAATCCTCCCAAAAGAAAGGACACAGAAAGATGAATGAATATTTTTATGAAATGACAAAGAGCTTAAACAACAGAGAGTTTGAGAAAGTATATAAATCATACAGAAAGGGGAATAAGATTCATGAAAGAGAAAAATACAGTGATAATCTTCACAGCGAAGAAAGCAAGAGCTTTATTGAAGATGGGTTATACGCTTGTGGATATTAAGCCGGACAAGATGGATGTAGACCATAAGAGAAGTGTATTCGTTTTTAAGAATGATGATGGAATTTTGGAGAATATATAAGTGGCTCAAAATTGAATCAAATTTATCTTTATCACTTAAAGGAATAATCGTCTGCCCTGCCGGGCATCCGTTCCTTGAAGTAAGAAAGAGAAGTTTGCAATTTTTCACTTGGAAGATACATATTCATTAACTGTCCACTTGCGTGTCCAGTTCTATCACATATCAACTTACATTTTGAAACACATTTCTTAATGGAAACCAAGTGAAGAAAACAACACAGGCGTATGCCACTCGTACCTACAACTTTCCAAAATCGTCCACTCAGAACACACATATTAGAGAGAGTAATAGATATGTACTTTCTGACTGGTCGAAAATGGAAAATCAAAATGTGACAAAAGTGAGGGCGTAAGCACTCACTAATCAATATGTCAAACAAAACACAAAAAAGGAGAATTAAAGAATGAAGACAGTAAAAATTATCAATCCAGTACAAGCAGGTTTTTATTTTGAGAATGGATTAAAGCCATTAGATATTTATTTCAGTAGAGGTAAATGGGTTTGGGAGTTTGATAAAGACGAAAGCAATCCATTATTTACTCGTTGGCTGAATAACGAAAACAAAATGAAATATTAACTTGAAGGAGATTATTAAATGAAGGAAATTATATTAAATAAAGAATATACATACAAACAGTTGTGTGAATTATTAGGATGGAAAAATTATTCAGGTGGTAATGGCAAGAAAGCACAAATCAAAGAGATAGAATCTTCATTTGAATTTTATCATCCTATAAACAAGAAAACCCACAAGGAGAAGAAGTCATATATCTTTACAAAGCAGTTGAAAGATTTGGTTGAGCCATCAGTTCAGAATAATGGTGGTAGTAATAATAATAAGAATATTACACCTATGATAGATTACCTGCTTCGTATTGCAAGCGAAAAAGAATTTAATGTTGGTACTGATATGACATTAACTCATTGGTTCTGTGGCAGTGCAGGTCTTGACTTAATGGATAGGGATATATATGTTGAACAGTTTGGCTCAGATGAAGAGTTAGCATCATTTTGTGCTGAGTATCATATCTCCAAGCCGAGATTATTTCGTGAGTACATGGGAATTATTAGAAAGCATACAAAGGATATATTCTTAAAAGCTTTAGAGGTCATGGCTAAGAAAAATTTAGTCGAGTACATAGATGGCTATGAGTTCTATTACAAGATGAATAAACGTGGTCGCATGGGAAATATATTCACAGATGAGTTGAATGATACAGTGCATGGTCTTGAAGAGAAGTATTGTAATGAACTCAATGATGCTTACAATCTCAGTCAGAAGATGGCAGGTAGACGATTACTTATGTGTATAAATAGAAAGCCAGAGATTAAGGAACAGTTTGATGATTTTATGAATAATGATTTGAATGTTGTTCCGGTGTGGGATATTCTCAACGTGCGTATTGATGAAGAATATAAATATAGTTGTCATGTAGATGATGAACATAGTATTCAATCATATTATCGTGCAATCGAAATTGATATGATAGAAGATGCAATCAATCAGGACTGTGATAAAGATGGTCTTGCAACAGCCGTTACAAATGTTATTCGCAGAGTGAGTCGCCGGGAATTACTCAATAAGAAGTGGAAAGATAAATATGGAAATGTTCATATGACTTATGACTCATGGGAAGATGCTACTGATATAGTCAAGATTGAGAAATTATTATTCACACATTTTGACGAGAATTTTGATGATGGAACGTCACTTGATTTAGCGGTGCTTGATAATGAATTGAAAGATTTTCTATTAGAGAACGTTTCCCAAAATGGTAAATCAGATGGGTTTATGGAGATACCGACATCTCCGGAAGATGAGGAAGAATTGAACAGATTATTTGATAGGGTGTCATAATATTGGCACCCTTTTTGATTATACGAATTAGAAAGTGAGGAACATAAAATGAGAAAGAAATATTTAATTGAAGAGAACAAAAAATTAAAAGAAGAGGTTGAAGATTTAAAGCGTCAGTTGACATATGCAAAGACACAAATAGATATAAAGGATATTTGCTTGATGCTTAATAAGGAAAGAGAGGTATATCATGGCTAAATTAAAAGATAAAACACTTATGCAGAAATTGTCTGAGGTCATGAAGCCGTACCTTGCTATGTATTTGTGTTGGTACTATCAAGATCCGGAGACAAGATGCTCATGGGATGAGTTATGTAATTATGATGCAAACTTTAAGCAGCAGGGCGAAAATGCCGGGAAGAATAAAACACAGGAGTTTTGTGAACAGAACTGGCTGATTCGTGATGATGTCCAAAAGGGCATGATTATCTATATGCAACATATGAAGCGTTATAACTTTATGAAGCGTTATCAGGAGATGAATAAGAAAGCATTGTCGGGAGATGTGAACAGTGCAAAGTATGTTGATGAAATGGATAAGCTACTCGACAAAATGTCAGTTGATAAATCTACGGAGAGTGAAATTGATAAACTCTTACAGGGGGTGAATATCAATGCAGATTAGTTTAGATACTGCCAAGAAATTAAATTGGTTATGGAAAGACGAAAACAAGATTGCATGGATAGAAACCTTTATTAAGATTGCTGATAAGGATGGAAATATTGTTCCTTTTATCTTGACTGATGAACAGAGAAAACTTGTTGAGAATTTGGCTCATCAGAATATCATAAGCAAGTCCAGACAATTAGGAATTTCGGTAGTAACAGTAGCCCTCAGTATTAGGGCTTGTGTTGTAAATCCAAATACTAACTGTGTGCTTATATCACATAATCAGTCCAGTACAAATGCCGTGTTTGATAAATTAAAGCAACAGTTCTATTCATTACCCGATTGGGTAAGACCTAAATTGATACAGAATAATAGACAGGCACTTACATTTGAGAATGGTTCTTCTATTGTGTGTATGACAGCAGGTAACAAGGATTGTGGACGTGGCAGCACGTACTCTGGTGGAATTGTTCATTTATCAGAGTTTGCATTTTGGAAAGACCAACAGAGACAGTTAAAATCTATTATGCAGGCGGTTACATCATCATCTACAGTCATAATTGAGTCAACATCAAATGGCTATAATGAATATTCAAATTTATTTTTACAGGCAAGGAATGGGGAGAATGCGTTTAAACCATTCTTTTTTAATTGGATAAATGGACGTTCATTATTTAAGTCACAGTACGATGAATCAGTGAAATTGTATAAGGCACAGCATGAAGGTAAGATGCTTACTGAGGATGAATATGATGATGAAGAAAAAGCACTTGCTAAGTTAGGTATGACACCAGAACAAGCGGTGTGGAGAAGAGATAAGATTTCTATTAGTGGATTGGACGCATTTCATGTGGAATATCCAAGTACACCAGAAGAATCATTTCTTGCTACAGGTTCATCTGTATTTGATAACAATAAGGTCATTAAATTACAACAGGCATTAGTAGAGCGTAAAATTATGCCGTTAAAAGTAGATAAGATAGTTGGTCTGCCACAGATACTTAGGACTTATGTGCAGAATAAATCACTTGATATATATAAAGTGCCAAGAGTCGGCATGAAATATTACATAGGTGTGGACGTATCGGAAGGACTCGGAGGTAAACATGACTATTCTACTATGTTTGTAATGGATAAGGATGGAGAGCAGGTAGCGGAGTTCCATAATAATAAGGTACAGCCGTATCTCTATGCAGATATATGTAATGCAGTCGGACGCTTCTATAATAAAGCTTTGCTCTGTGTCGAGAAAGCATCAGGCGGTCATTCTGTTATTGAGAGATTGAGATATGAGCATAAGTATATGAACATGGTTAAGTATAAGACCTATGATGAATATAATCGTGCTATATGGAAGGTCGGTTTCGACACCAATAATAAAACAAAGAGCATTGCAGTCAATGATGCTAGAGAGTGGTTTGACAAGGGTATGATTCGTATTATGAGCAATAATCTTTTAGAAGAAATGAAAACATTTGTTGCAGAAGAGAATGGTTCATTTAATGCGGTTGTCGGCTGTCATGATGATTTAGTGTCAGCATTTTGGCTCTGTATTCAGGGCATGAAGAGTGGTTTCTGGTATCCATTCTAATCAGAATAATTATTAACAGAATAGGGAATTTAGGACTTTAATGATGTTAGGTATAGATTTATATGCCTAGCTTTTTTTATTGTCTATTTTCCCTATTGCAACAGTAAATAGAAAGGAAGAAATATGACAATACAAGAATATATAGATAAGCAGTATGATGGTTCTGCTACTTGGTTCATGGAAGAAGTTAATCAGAAGAATCATGTGGCTAGAATTGCAGGTGTTGTAGCAAATATGGATTATCTTGCAGGACGACACAAAGTATTAGGCAGAGAAGATTGCTATTACAAAGGTAAGGTGCTAAAGACACGTAAGACTATATTGAATTATGCTAAGACAGTGCTACGATTCCATGATACATTTCTGCTTGGAAAGAAGGTTTCATTAAGCTCAAAGGATAATGAGACAGTTAATACATTCAATGATATTTATAGGCTTGGTCAGTACGAGACAGTTGACTATCAGATACTTGACAGAGTAAATAAGTTTGGTGACGCATATGAGGTTGTGTATATTGATAATGGAGTGATTAAGAGTAAAGTGCTTGATAGTGCTTGCAGTTATCCTGTGTATGATGAGTTGGGCGAGTATCTTGCTTTCATTGAAACATGGACTGATGTATTCTCTAGTATCACTTATTGGAATGTATATTATCCTACATATGTTGAGCGTTGGAGTAATGAGGGTGCAGATGAGCATTTAGTATCTACTACTATGGCTATTGGTCTGCCAATCCACTATCATAATTTCAGTGATGAGGACTATAATTATGGTGTGAGTATGCTTACGGACATTAAACCTATACTTGACGAGTTAGAGGACATTATGAGCAAGATGGGTGATGCTATATATGTTAATTCACTCAATCCTATGAATGTAGCTATCGGACAGAGAATAGAGAGTTCAATTCCGGCTGATGCGGTGGGCTATGTACTAAATTTGGATGCAGGAGACTATAAGGTAGTCAGTGCGTCTATGGATTATAATACGATTAAGCTTTATTTGGATAACCTTAAACAGATGCTCAATGATATTAGTTGTATTCCTAGTGTATTAGGCTCTAGTACCAATATAGCTAATGTTAGTTCCGTAGCTATGCAGATATTGTATGCTATGGCTCAGGTCAATGCAGATGAGACTAAGAAGTGGCTTAATATTGGATTCAGAGAGAGATTTGAGAGATTTAAGAAGATACTGAGTATGCAGCACATTAGTGTAGAGAGTGACGTTGATGTTATCTATAATGTGAGTATGCCGGTTGCTACTACTGAGATGATTGCTAATCTGAAGGCATTGCAGGAAATGGGAGCAATCTCAAAGGAAACAATTATGGAAAAGAGTGATATTGTCAGTGATGTAGAGGTTGAAAAGAAGAGGTTGAGTGGTGAAAATGTTTCACAAAATGTTTCACAGAAGGTTGATAATCCTAGTAAAGAAGTAGAGATTAAATAAATGTTTCACGGAGTGAAGTTAAATTAGCGTCTATATGTGGTATTTCCAAGGTAATATGCACACTATATATAGACGCATTTTGCTTGCCGTTCCGTCCAAATGGACACATCGGACGCATCAAAACTGGACAAATTGACAAATCTAACAATAAATTCGGTCTGATTTGCGATATGACACTGTACTGTACTAAAGTAATCTGAATTGTAGATACATCAGACACAATTCCATATCCATCAGGCAGAAAAGAGTGGTTAATAGTGTAGTATTGTACACTGTTCCAAACTGGTGCTACGGTATTTCCACATTTTTCCGTGGGATTATGGGGTATCGGATGGGGATATAATCAGAAGAAATCTCGATTTCCTTGGCTTACATTCACTTGACTATCAATCAAGTGAGCGTTTTAGGGGTAATTTGAGCTAATTTTGGGGGTTAAATGTGACCAGATGCAGGGGAATAGAGCGTAAAAATGCTCTGTACTAATCCATTGTGCAATATGTACAAAGGGAGAGGATAGGCTCGTTGTGCAATACGGAGAAAATACAGTGATATTTTTGTGCAATTTTTTATTGCATTATGGAGAGAATTTGAATAAAGATTTGTGAATTTGTCTCTTTTTGAAAAATCTGGTAGGCATGACTAACTGATGATTTTATAAAAAATTTACGATTTTTTTTCGCGTTACCCCTTGACAACGAAAAATTTTTTCCTTAATCAGAAAAATTCCCACAGTAAAATTTTAGCTTGCCGAATAATTCTAAACTGCAAAAGGAAAAACTTTTTACTTTTGCTAACTCAGAAAGACCATCATGGACTAATTACAGGTTACACCAAATTTGGTGGAAGGTGGATCAAGATTACGGTAAATTTACCACAAGCATCAAAAAAGCCTTTTCAGAAATCTGAAAACCCTATTCAGATATGCACACAATGTACTTCCTACGAAATCGTACCCAGTATTTTCAAAATTTCTTCTTGTATTATTCTTTATAGAGCAGTAAAATATTCCTATAAAATATTTACAAGGGGGAACGTTTATGAAGAGATATTTGAGCTTATTTTTAGCAACAATAATGTTATCAGCGACACTTATGGGTTGCACAGTTACATTTGGTGAGGATGATGATAAATCAGTCGATAATAATGATACTGAAAATACAACACTTGTAGCAGGTGATACATTCATCGAAGATGATATAGAATATACTCTTAAAGAAGTTGATATGTGTAGTAGTAAAAATAGCCAATATACTTATTTAATAAGGGTATGGTTTGATGCAACAAATAAATCAGATGAGCCACAATATATAATGAATAATATGGCAACATTTTTTGCTCCAGATGGTGTAGAAGCAGAGTGGGCTTCTGATGATGATGTTCCATATACTGATTTAAGTAAAACTGCTTGTAATAAACAGGTACAAAAAGGAATAGCTACTTCTTGCGTAAATGTATTTCAATTTAGTAAAAGTGGTGAATACACGATGAGACTAGAATCTGGTAAAGAGTTTAAATTTAACGTAGAGGGAAAAGCTCCGGCAGATGGTGGAGTTACAATAACTTATCCTTCTACGGATGGAGATAAAGTGTATCAACAATATCCTACAAATTAAGGGGGAATTATTATGGCTGATAATAACAATGGTTCAAGTGGAAAAGGATTTGGAATAGCATTTGTCATATTTTTGGTAGTATGTGCATTGAGTTTCTGTGGTTCAAATGGCAGTAGCTCATCTGATTCAAGTGATTCACACAGATGTTCAGTTTGTGGTAGAACATATACAAATAGAGAAGATGTTCATAGTATTTCTTGGAATGGTATGTGTGTAAATTGCTACGATAATTACAAATATACTCAGAAAATGAAAGATGAAGCATTAAAATATAAAGAACGATATGGAGATTAAATAAACCCCAAGAGAGGATTACCTTAAACCAAGGTAGTCCTTTTTTATTGCATTAAAATAAGGAAAGGAGACACACATGAAAGTATTAGACAGATTAAAGATGGAGTTATCCAATCAACAGTATTTCTCTGATGAGCAGTACATTCAGTTCCTTACAGAGAACTCATTAACTCCGGCAGATGAATATGATAAATCAACAATGCAGAAATCATTACTGTTCACTGTTGTTGATATACTTGAAGCCGTTACAAACGACATAGATCTTATGACAGGTATCAGCACAGAATTTTCTGATATTGGACAAGCATATAGCTTCTTAGAAGCAAGAATACAACAGGTGAAAGATAAGATTGCATCAATCCCAGAACCAGAGGAAGATTACTCTTGTTTCTCATTAATGTATACAAGTGGCGATGGAGTACCGCCTAAGAAAAATACATCAACTGGTGGTTCATGTAATTGTGAAACTGTTGGTTCTATTCCTAATTCAGAGATTGACTCATGGTTTTAGAAAGGAGAGCAAATGGATAAGCAATATTTAGATATAGAAGGTAGCAAACATCTTACAAATAAATTGAAGGAATATATTCAAAGTAAAATAAACAATATTCCTAGTGGTGGAACAGTTGATTTATCAAACTATTACACAAAAGCAGAAGTAAACAATATTGTCAGCAATATTTCTGGTGGAAGTTCTGGTACAGGCAAAGATGGTGTTGGTATTGCCAATATGAAATTAGTCAACTATGAGCTTATCATTACGCTGACAGATGGCACAGAGCATAATCTTGGCAACATACGTGGCGAAAAGGGCGCACAGGGCGAGAAAGGTGCAGATGGTATTAATGGATTTTCACCTACTGTGGAAGTTACAAATATAACAGATGGACATAAGGTTACTATTACGGATAAAAATGGTACTAAATCATTTGATGTAAAGGATGGTAAAGACGGTACAAGTGGTAGTGGTTCTGCTGATTTATCTGGATATTATACTAAGAGTGAGGTTGATTCTAAGTTAAATTCTATAGAAGTAGAACCTACTAAGGATTTATTGTATGAAACTGTCGTAGCTAATGGTGGTGCTGTTAAAAATGTTGAAGAAGTAGATGTTCCAGCAGAATCAAAATTATCAGATGTTATTATGGCTACACAAAATGGTGTAGAAATAACCAGTACAAACTATTTAGTTGGCTTTAATACTAATAAAACACAGGAAGAGTTTGATGCAGAATTCTCTAATTATAGCTATGTTTTAGCAGCATCACATAGTATAGAAGAACTAAAAAAAATAAATTATAAGAATGATAAAGAAATTGTATATTTGCTTATCGCATATACCAATGATGTCACATATAAGTTGTATTTTGTAAAGCAATATTATAAAAGTGCATCATATGGTACTGGTATGTATATGTGCGAAAAGAAATATTTAGATCCTAAAGGCTATAAGATGGAAGTTTCAGAACATATGAAAAAAATAAAATATATATATTCTGCTAAACTGAGTCATATGGCGGTTAGTGAACATGATATAATTGAAGGGTTTGTTTTAGATTCATCTATTGATCCAATACATATCATTGATACATATATAACACATAATTATTCAAAAGCACTAAAAACCAATCATTACTCGCTTGCTGAGTGGGGAAATAAATTAGATACTATAAAGAATGGCGAAAAGGGTGCAGACGGATTTTCACCTACTGTTTCTGTTACTGAGACAACTAACGGACATACAGTAGCTATCACAGACGTTAATGGCACACAGAGTTTTGATGTTCTTAATGGCAAGGATGGTAAAGATGGTGCTAGTGGCGGTTCTTCTGGTGGTGCTAGTGTTGTTTATTCAACAGATGAAACAGCCATTGGAACTTGGATTGATGGAAAAACAATTTATAGAAAAGTATATCAAATTCCTAAATTAGATTCCGTTGATGGAGATTTTGATAGGACAGATGTAAATTTAAATTTGGAAGTTGATTCGATTATTAATATTCATCCGATATGGAAATATGGAAACAATTCTGGAACAGTTATAGTAGGTAACTATTGTACACTTGGGGTATTTAATGATTATAATACTTCTTCTATGGCTTCAACTTTAAATGAACAAAAGAAAAACGAAATGAATGTTACATATGATTTTGGTGCTAATTCTAAAAAAATACAAATATGGCGAGGTTCGTCAGCAAGGTCATATTCATGCACGTTAGTTTTAGAATACACAAAATTGTAGTTGACAATCTAAATCTGATGGTATACTATAATGACATAGCGCAGATGGTTAAGCGCAATAGAATCGAAAAAGTTAAGTGAGACTATTGATTTTCTTGGATATTAGCTCAGGTGGTAGAGCACTTGACTTTTAATCAAGTTGTCCGGGGTTC
>OICF01000196.1_pt1 | contig 22003 bp, 18 predicted proteins | sample 1581211 | NCBI WGS metagenome assembly OICF01 (sample SAMEA3882534, study PRJEB24775) | human gut metagenome | biome: human-associated habitat; feature: intestine environment; material: feces | place: Netherlands | collected 2009/2010
CCTCAATATTGGGGTGAAGCCCGTTTTTTTATTTTGGCAATTTTATTGAATCTTTTTCTTCCCCTTCTTTTTCTTTTCTTCTTTGTTCTTCTTTGCGTTTTGCTTCAAGTTCGCGTTCCTGTTGCCATAAAAGAAGTCTTTGATATGCCTGGTTAATAGTATCTGCTGTATCTGTATCAGGATAATCTTTTAATGCTTGCTCAAACTGTTTATGTTCCTTATATGTTTTACGAATATCACGGACATCTTCTCTTGATAATTCATCTTTGCCAACTATTTTCTTTAATTTTTTTATTTCTTTTTCAAAAACTCCTTTTTCTTTTTTGAAATTCATTTTTTCTTCCAAAGAAACCCCTTTTACTTCTACATATTTCTGGCGTTCCTTTACTATTTGATTTCTGTGATGGATGCATTCCCTTGCGTAGATTTCATCCGCACGTTTTTTGTATTCAAGAGCTGTTTCTCCCTGCTTTACATCCGGAAGTTTTGCTTCGACAGTTTTTTTTAACGCATCATAATACTTATTCATATCTTCAGCACGCGCGATGGAATTTTTTGTGCCTCGTTCCAATCCATGTACTTTCATCTTCTCAGCATAAGTATTTTGCAATTCTATTAATTTTTCTCTTTTACCAACATAATAACTTCCATTTAAACAACCTTTGTCATCAATCGGTATGACATAGGCATGAATATGCGGTTTAGCTTCATCCATGTGCAATACAGCCGATACAACATTGTTAGTCTTTATAATATCCCCATTACTCGTTATAGCTTTGTGTTCTGGCGGATTGAAAGACTTGTCCAGCCATTCAATATTATCTTTGGCCCACGTTTCTAAATCTATTCGGTCCATATCCTCACGAGAAAATTCACAAACAATTTCAATTCCCCGTATTGCATCGCCCCTTATTGTAGGCTGAACGGCACCATTTTGTTTCAATTTTAACAGTGTATCTTCATAAGCATCCTGGTATGTTTTACCGTTTAATTCTATCAATTCCCTATTAAGGTAAGATTTTGACATATCAGCATTATCAACAGAGTATTGTCGGTAATTGTGCTTATATCTAGTATTTACACTGTTTGCATGTGCTTTTTCTATTCTCATTATTGCGTATCCCATATAATATTACCTCATTTCATTTTATATATTTAATATGTTTGATTTTGAATTTTATTTTTTTATTTTATTTTTTTTTAAATCGTACATATTGTGTTTGTAAATAAATAATTGAAAAAACAGGAGGAATTAAAACATGAACAAAGTTATTTTAATGGGACGTTTAACAAGAGATCCTGAGGTGAGATATTCTCAGGGAGCTACCGCAACAGCGATTGCTCGTTTTTCCATAGCAGTAGATAGAAGATTTAAGCGTGACGGTGAGCCGGATGCTGATTTTATTAACTGTGTAGCGTTTGGTAAGACTGGTGAGTTTATCGAGAGATATGGCCACAAGGGAACAAAGTTCGTTGTGGAAGGACGTATCCAGACCGGAAGCTATACCAACAGGGATGGTGTAAAGGTCTATACAACAGAAGTTGTTGTTGAGGAACAGGAATTCGCAGAAAGTAAGAATGCTAGCAGTGCTAATACACAGTCTTATCAGGCAGCCCCGGCACCGGCGCCAAGCGCTGATGCAGGTGACGGTTTCATGAACATTCCAGACGGAATTGATGAGGAGTTACCGTTTAATTAAGGTTGAAAGGAGATGTGTACAATGGCATTCGAAAAAGGAAACAGACCGGATTCTCCAATGAAGAGAAGAGGCGGACGCAGAAGAAAAAAAGTTTGTGTATTCTGTGGTAAAGAAAACAACGAAATCGATTACAAAGATACAGCAAAATTAAAGAAATATGTTTCTGAGAGAGGAAAAATCCTTCCGAGAAGAATCACAGGAAACTGTGCAAAACATCAGAGAGCTCTTACAGTAGCAATCAAGAGAGCACGTCATCTTGCTCTTATGCCATACGTTTGCGAATAAGATAAATGTATGATAAATCCCGACTACCGGATAGTGGTCGGGATTTTTTAGGTTAAAAATGTTTTATGTTTAAAAAATTAATATTTGTTGCATAATCAAATTACATAGTATAAAATGAATATAAAACAAATACTAATAAAAAGGGAGGGTTCAAATGGATACATACATTGTTTTCTGGTTGGCAGCCACCGTAGTTTTTGTTTTAGTTGAGCTTATGACAGTCGGGCTCACATCCATATGGTTTGCGGCAGGCTCATTTGTAGCGTTTATAATCGCACTGCTTGGCGGCAATGTCGTGGTTCAGGGAATTGCATTTATACTCGTTTCAGTCGTGCTTTTAGCTCTCACAAAGCCATGGGCCGGGAAGTATATCAATTCCAGGACAGTGAAGACAAACGTGGACAGTCTGGTAGGAGAAAGAGCTGTGCTCACCGAGGATGCTGACAGCATGAAGCAGACGGGAAAAGCCGTTGTAAACGGTCAGGAGTGGACAGTCAGACCGCAGGACGAGACCCAGGTCATAAGAAAAGGCGAGCTTATCGAGGTAGTGAAGATAAGCGGAGTAAAACTAATTGTAAAAAGGGTAAAGGAGGCTTAACCGCAAATGGAAGGATTAATAGCACTTGCAGTGTTACTCGTAATCGTACTTATAGTATTGGTAAACTGCATCAAAATCGTGCCACAGGCACACGCGATGGTAATTGAGCGTTTGGGAGGATATCTCACCACATGGAGCGTAGGACTTCACCTCAAGGTGCCATTTATCGACAGAATAGCAAAGAAAGTCATCTTAAAGGAGCAGGTGGTAGATTTCCCACCACAGCCTGTAATCACAAAGGATAATGTAACAATGCAGATAGACACCGTTGTATATTTCCAGATTACAGATCCAAAGCTCTACGCATACGGAGTAGAGAATCCAATCATGGCAATTGAGAATCTCACAGCCACAACACTTCGTAACATTATCGGAGACTTAGAGCTTGATGAGACACTCACCAGCCGTGAGACAATCAACACCAAGATGCGCGCAACACTCGATGTGGCGACAGATCCATGGGGCATCAAGGTAAACCGTGTCGAGCTCAAGAACATCATACCTCCAAAGGCCATCCAGGATGCCATGGAGAAGCAGATGAAGGCAGAGCGTGAGAGACGAGAGGCCATTCTTCGTGCAGAGGGTGAGAAAAAATCAACAATCCTTGTTGCAGAGGGAAATAAAGAGTCAGTCATCCTCGACGCCGAGGCTGAAAAGCAGGCAGCCATCCTTCGCGCAGAGGCAAAGAAGGAGGCAACAATCCAGGAGGCAGCAGGTCAGGCAGAGGCTATCCTCAAGATACAGCAGGCCAATGCAGACGGACTGCGCATGTTGAAGGAGGCAAATCCGGACAACGCAGTGCTCCAGATAAAGAGCTTGGAGGCATTTGCCAAGGCAGCAGACGGCAAGGCTACAAAGATAATCATCCCTTCAGAGATTCAGGGGATTGCAGGTCTTACAAAGTCAATTGCAGAGATAGCTGCGGATAAGACTGAGAAGTAATTATAAATGAGGGGCAAAATACCTTTTGACCCTCATATCATTAAAATGAATACCGGAAGATGAGAGCACACAAAAAGCATCGCATGTATCATATCAATATCAGATATATGTGGTGCTTTTTAGATTGCATAGAATTGTGCTTAGATTACACATAATTGCCCTGAACTCATGTAATTCCAAACTGATAAATATAGTACTAGGAATAATCCCCACAAAGTGGTATACTCTCTAATAGGTATATCAATCGATGCGGGCTGCACAAAGGTGTGGCCGGTAACTATTAATTTGTAGTACATTCTCGAAACCGCAACCGTTGCACCGGCAGCATCATCGCAACGCACCGGGGATAAGGAGAGTAAAATGAAGAAAAAAATAAAATTCAAGGGCAGGCTGAAAAGCTACATGTGCTGGCCGCTATATCTGACGTTTGTGTGGATATGTGCTGACGGAATAGCACTGCGCTATGACAGAAAGCTTGGCTATGGCATGGTAGGCTTTACAGTGTTTTACTTTGCGTTCGTGCTGCTTTTGTATGTCAGAAGCAAGTCAGTTGTTGCCAATGAGCTGATTAGCTTTGCAACCCAGTATTCATCGGTGCAGAAGAGGCTGCTTAATGAGTTTGAGGTGCCGTATGCCCTGCTTGAGTACTCCGGCAAGATACTCTGGGTAAATGACAAATTCGCAGAGCTCATGGGTGTGGATAAAAGCTATCACAAATCCATCACGACACTTTTCCCGACAGTGACCAGGGAGCTTCTCACCAAGAGTGATGCGCCGACAGATTTCAAGATAGTAAACGAGGAAGAGGACAGCATAGTCAGACTGTCCGTCAAAAGAATATATTTCAACTCTATCGCAGAGGAAAATGAGATAATCGACACAAATGAGGCAGACGAGTTTTTGACGGCGCTGTACGTATTTGATGAGTCGGAGCTTTATCGATGCAAGAAGGAAATCACAGAGCAGAAGCAGGTCTCAGCGCTTGTGTATATTGACAACTATGATGAGGCGCTCGACAGCATAGAGGACGTAAAGAGGTCACTGCTCGTTGCACTTATCGACAGGCGTGTAAACCAGTACTTTGCCAAGTATGACGGACTTGTCAGAAAGATAGAAAACGACAAATACTTCGTGGTGTTCAAGTACAAGTACCTTGACAGCATGAAGGAGGACAAGTTCAAGGTGCTCGACGAGGTCAAGGCTATAAAGGTCGGCAACGAGATGGCGGTCACACTCAGTATCGGAATCGGTATAAAGAGCGATAAGTATAATGAAAACTACGTATATGCGCGAAATGCCATAGACCTGGCCCTCGGACGAGGCGGTGATCAGGTAGTTATAAAGGATCACAATGATATCCTGTATTTTGGCGGCAAGTCAAAGCAGGTGGAGAGCAAGACAAGGGTAAAGGCGAGAGTCAAGGCACAGGCGCTTCAGGAAATCATTGAGACCTGTGAGAATGTGCTTATCATGGGTCACAGCATCACAGATGTAGATTCGCTCGGAGCGGGCATAGGCATATACTGTGCAGCCAAGAATCTCGACAAAAAGGCACAGATAGTAATAAATGACCCGACAAGCTCAGTCAGACCTCTCATGGAGACATTTTCAGAGGCAAAGGGCTATCCAACAGACATGTTTATAAATAGTGAGGAGGGCCTCGAGATGGTGAGCAAGGATACGCTTGTCATGGTGGTGGACACCAACAGGCCAAGCTACACAGAGTGCCCTGAGCTCCTCAGAAAGACAGGAAAGATAGTCGTATTTGACCACCACAGACAAAGCAGCGAGATAATAGAGAATCCTATACTCTCATACATCGAGCCGTATGCATCAAGTGCGTGTGAGATGGTCGCAGAGGTATTGCAGTACTTCAACGACGGAGTCAAGATCAATGCGACAGAGGCCGACTGCATCTACGCAGGAATCCTCATCGACACCAACAACTTTATGACAAAGACAGGCGTGCGTACATTTGAGGCTGCAGCCTTTTTGAAGCGCTCAGGCGCAGAGGTAACACGCGTCAGAAAGATGCTTAGAAACGACATGGCATGCTACAAGGCAAGAGCCGAGGCAGTACGTCATGCAGAGGTATACAGGGGTTCGTTTGCCATATCGGTATGCCCTAGCGAGAATGTGGAGAGCCCGACAATCGTCGGCGCACAGGCGGCAAATGAGCTGCTCAACATAATAGGAATCAAGGCATCATTTGTGCTCACGGAGTACAATGACAAGATTTATATCAGCTCTCGTTCAATCGACGAGATAAATGTCCAGATAATCATGGAGAAGCTGGGCGGTGGCGGACACTTAAATGTGGCAGGAGCACAGCTTGAAGGCGTCACTATCGTGCAGGCAAAGCGCATGATACAGGATACACTGGACGAAATGCTAAAAGAAGGAGACATAGAAGAATGAAAGTAATCTTATTACAGGACGTAAAACCATTAGGCAAAAAAGGCGAGATAGTAAACGTAAGTGACGGTTACGCCAGAAACAATATCATACCTAAAAAGCTCGGAGTAGAGGCTACTCCAAAGAACTTAAATGACTTAAAGCTTCAGAACCAGCACGCTGACAAGGTGGCACAGGAAAACTACGAGAGTGCACTTGCACTCGCAAAGGTAGTAGAGAACACAAAGGTAGTAGTAAAGCTGCGCTCAGGAGAGGGCGGCAGAACCTTTGGCTCCATCTCCACCAAGGAGATCTCGGCTGCAGCAAAGGAGCAGCATGGCTTAGAGCTCGACAAGAAAAAGATGCAGCTTAACGAGTCAATCAAGGCACTCGGAAACTATGAGGTGCCTGTCAAGCTTCATCCAAAGGTAACAGCAAACCTCACAGTATCAGTGGTTGAAGGATAGGAGGAATCCCCTTGGAAGAAGCATTAATCAAACGAATAATGCCAAACAGCCTTGAGGCAGAGCAGTCCGTGGTCGGCTCCATGATTATGAGCAAGGATGCCATAGTGACCGCCAGCGAGATGCTCCTTAGGGAGGATTTTTATCATCAGCAGTACGGCATCATATTTGAGACCATGGTTGAGCTCTTTACAGAGGGGCAGCCTGTAGATCTCGTCACACTCCAGAACCGTTTAAAGGAAAAGGATGTGCCGCAGGAAATACAAAGCCTTGACTTTGTGAGAACTCTCGTCACCAGTGTGCCGACCTCTGCCAACATCAAGTACTATGCCAATATCGTAAAAGAGAATGCCATAAAGCGAAAGCTCATCCATGTGACAGAGGACATAGAGAACGAGTGCTACGCCGGCAAGGAATCGCTCGAGAGCGTGCTCGACAAGACAGAGCACGATGTATTTGAGCTGCTTTCTACAAGGCAGACAGGTGACTACGTGCCAATCCGTACTGTAGTCATGAATGCCCTCGAGAAAATCGAGAAAGCAGCACAGCAGGAGGGCACCGTAACAGGAATCCCGACAGGCTTCATAGACCTTGACTACAGGACAGCGGGACTTCAGCCGTCAGATCTCGTGCTCGTGGCAGCCCGTCCGTCAATGGGAAAGACAGCCTTCGTGCTCAACATAGCACAGCATGTGGCATTCCACGAACATCTGTGTACAGCCATATTCTCACTCGAGATGTCGAAGGAGCAGCTCGTAAACCGTCTTTTCTCACTCGAATCAAAGGTAGATGCGCAGGCACTGCGTACAGGAAATCTGTCTGATGCCGACTGGGAAAAGCTGGTCGAGGGAGCCGGAATCATCGGAGACTCCGAGCTCATCATAGACGACACTCCAGGTATCAGCATATCAGAGCTTCGAAGCAAGTGCCGTAAATACAAGCTCGAACACGACTTAAAGCTCGTCATCATCGATTACCTGCAGCTTATGACAGGCTCAGGACGAGGCTCAGAATCGCGTCAGCAGGAAATCTCAGACATATCACGTTCACTTAAGGCGCTCGCCAGAGAGCTTTCAGTCCCTGTGGTGGCACTCTCCCAGCTATCACGAGCCGTAGAGCAGCGACCGGAACACAGACCGATGCTTTCTGACCTTCGAGAGTCAGGAGCTATCGAGCAGGATGCCGATGTCGTCATGTTCATCTATCGTGACGACTACTACAACAAGGACACCGAGCTCAAGGGCATCTCAGAGATCATTATCGCTAAACAGCGTAATGGTCCAATCGGCACCGTAAACCTTGCATGGCTGCCTGAGTACACGAAGTTTGCAAATCTGGAGCATTAAGACTAAATTGCAAAGAGAATAAAGAGACAATCCATCCCGGCTCACGTCATAGGATAAAGCTAAGTATCCTGATGTGGGCCGGGATTTTTCAAAATCTCTTTATACTTAAAAAGAGTGGATGATATCAACAAGAGCGTAAAAATACAGAGTCAGGAGGCCCGCAACAAGGACCTCATGACTCTGAAATTTGCATCCATAAAGAAGCAGGCCCGCGAGGTGCGTGTCGGCACGCAGGCCGCAAGCCGCTACTACAAGTCCATGTCAGGAACCGGATATATGGAGCCGCAGTTTATGGACAATAAAAAGTGAAAAGTTTAATTTAATATTTCACCACAATATCCCCAAGCCCTGAGTCGATAACCAGGTGTTTTTTGGCATGCTCATTTACCTCATACTCATCATCATAGTCATTGCCGTTGATTGTGATATCGCCTGTACCTGAGTCCAGGTCCATCATGTAACCGTCAAGTGACTGTGAGGATGTCACAGTGATGTTACCTGTACCGCCGTCGATATCCATCTCGTCAAAGGCACAGTTTTCAAAGCTAAGATTGCCGGTTCCGCCATCCACATCACATGTGGCGAAGCTGCAGTCTGTGACATATAAATCGCCTATGCCGGTGTCAAATTCTGCATCGGCTGCGGTCAGGGAATTAAGGTTTACCTCGCCTACACCGGTATCAAGGGAGAGCTTGTTCAATGCTGCGCCCTCAGGAATGGTAACAGTGATTTCACTTGTGGTGTTTCTTTTGTAGTTGGCTCTATTGCTCTGTGATATTGTGAGGGTATCGCCGGAGCTCTTAATCTTTGGAACCAGTCGCTTGTTGCATTTGTATGAGACCATGTAGCTGTCACCGGTTTTTACGTTGATGTTCGATATGGTTGTATCAAATACCAGGTTTGAAAATTCATCGACTGAAAGCTCCTCTGTGCATACGTTTCCGAGAGACTTGTCTGAGCGCGGAATCAGATTGTCAAACAGGCCTAGGGCAAAGCCCCCGATATGGTAGAGACTCCCGGCGATGATGCAGACCACTGTAATTATTGTAATTATTATTAGATATATATTCTTTTTCATGACTTGTCTCCATTTCTGAATTATCTTGTTGCATAATTTGTTTTGTGATTATTCAAAATATGCTACACACATTTTTGACTGTCTTGGTTTCCATTAATTTCCATGTTTATCGCCGAGCAGATTTTCCACCAGCGAATTGATGATTGCGGCTATTGGCCAGATAATCCATGTGATACCCCAGTCAAAGGTAATAAAGCTCCAGCATAGATAGATGCATGTGACAGTTGACCAGTAGACTGACATGATTGCAGCCACAACAGGGTTTTCATAGTGCACCTTGCCATCGTGTGAATTGGCAAAATTACCGCCCATAGTCTGTGCTCCGTTCAGGGAAAGAAGCTTGTCAAAGCTAGATTTCTTCATGTTTGTGAATACTATCATGAATACACCGATTGCTATAAACACGAGCACGAGTCCGCCTGAAAGTGAGTCTGCGAAGGTGCTTTTGGTGTTCAGTGAGCTGATTATGATTGCCGGCACTGCGCAGAGTATGCAGAGCATGATACCCACTGTTAAAAGCATCGCATGTGTGGAGCGGTAGCTTTCCTTTCGCTCGATGACCCAGTTTGCTGTTTCAAAGTCTATGCAGTAAGGCTCTTTTTTCAGGTAGCTCCATTTAGATGAGAGAGAACCTGAGAAGATAAAGAAGCCGACTGCCACAGCGATACAAACGAACAGGAACGTGATGCCGATTGCATCAGATGCGTCAGGTGAAGCGAGTGAACGCGGAATGCATTCGCTGAATATCGGTCCAAGGCTTGCGATTATGCAAAGCAGCACTCCAAACGCTGTGAGATATGCTTGTTTTGCCGAATCCCTGAGGAATGCGGCAGCAGTCTCGCGGGAGAGTGTTTTGGCAGCAGGCATTGCCTGACTAGGATCCACGAAGCTCTTGATACCGAGTGAGTCGGCGAGCTCGTCAAGATTTCCAAACTCTGATATGACTATGCCTATGGCTTCGTTGTCAGATTTGCCCTCTGATATTAATTCGTTGTATTTATCCTCCATCATCTGATAGAGCTCATATTTGGCTTTTTGCACCTCGGGGGTATTCGGGAGGTGCGAAAACATATTTTCCAGATAATTCTTTATAGTTTCCATAAAATGTCTCCTTTAAAATCGTATAAATTTGCTTACTACATCAAGCGTCAGTTTCCATTCCTCGCATTTCATCCTATAATACTCTCTGCCGGCATCAGTAATCTGATAGTAAGTCCGGCGCTTTCCACTTGCATTGTCACTAGAAGAGAATGATGTGATATAACCGTTTTTCTCAAGGCGGGTAAATGCAGAGTAGAGAGTTGTTTCTTTTATGACGTATTTTTCCTCGGATATTAGCCTTATCTGCTTTGAAATCTCGTAGCCGTAGGATGGTCTGTCGAGGAGCAGGTAGAGTATGATGGTATCGTTGTATCCGCGGATGACATCGCTGCTTATATTTAGCATTATTCACCTCCTATATCAAGTGTTTAATTTCATCTTAAAATTATTCAATACTACGAGTAACATACTACGAGTGTCATACTATGTCTGTCGTAGTAAACATATCACATGTTGTTTTTCGTGTCAACCATGATTTTAAAATAATTAGTTGTGTAAGTCTGTATAAAATTTGTTTTGTAAAAAATGTTCCGGGTAGTTTTGATTATTTTAAAAAGTTAGCCACTCCGTACAAAGATTAGCGGTAAAATACATTGACACAGCCCATGTCATTTGATATATTTTTTAGAAGCAAAGGCGATTAATTAAATACACACTACCTCTGAGGGAGTAGTTCGCGTATCATTACATATACGTGGTTTGTCAACAGACCGGTCAATAGACCTGGCAAACATTAAAGAATGAGACTCAAGTATGCAGCACACAATAAAGCTATATAAGCCATAAATTATAGCTTTATAAGGTTTCGTGTCTGCATGCGAGGGTCTCATTTTTCATATGGAGCGTTCATGTTGCTGATAACACTGTTAGGTGTGAACAGTAACGCATTCATATGCTTATCCGGGAGAATTTAATCGCCGCACACTAGGCAAAAGGGAGAAAAATATGGTATTATTTATTGAAATCCTGCTCATAGGAGTAGGTTTGTCAATGGACGCCTTCGCAGTATCCATCTGCAAGGGACTTGGAATGACAAATGTAAACAGAAAGCAGGCGCTGACAATCGGTCTGTATTTCGGAGGCTTTCAGGCGCTCATGCCGTTTATCGGCTATATGCTTGGCATCCGCTTTGAGAAGTACATCACAAGCATTGACCACTGGATAGCATTCATTCTGCTGGGCTTTATCGGTGGCAAGATGGTTTATGAGGCCGTGAAGGAAAAGGATGATGACGCGGTCGTGGAAAAAGACCTGGCGCTCAATCAGGGAGAGATGCTTCTGCTTGCAATTGCGACAAGCATCGATGCGCTTGCAGTCGGAATCATGTTTGCATTTACCTATGACAGCTTAAACATCTACTGGGCTATTGCAATCATCGGACTTACAACCTTTGTGCTCTCAATCATTGGAGTCATAGTCGGAAACTTTTTCGGCAATAAATATAAAAAGAAATCAGAGATAGCCGGAGGAATCATTCTTATACTCATAGGCGTGAAGATATTGCTTGAGCACCTGGGGATTATAAGCTTTTAAAAAATAAAAAATGGAGGAATCAACATGGAAAATTTCATCAATAATGCACCGTTTATAGTGGTGCTGCTCTGCCTGATAGTGGGCTTTGTGTTTTTGGTAAAGGGAGCAGACCTGTTCGTGGAGGGCAGCTCAAGCGTGGCAAAGCGCTTCAAGGTGCCGTCACTTATCATTGGACTGACAATTGTTGCGATGGGAACCTCACTTCCTGAAACAGCGGTCAGTGTGGCAGCATCGATAGCACACAACAATACGCTTGCAGTCAGCAACGTGACAGGCTCAAACATATTTAACCTTATGGTAGTAATCGGCGTGTGCGCTTTGATGACACCGGTCGTGGTGGACGGAGCATCCTTAAAAAGAGACTTCCCATTCTCGATGATATGTGCCATTTTACTTCTTGTCATGGGAACAATCGGCATGACACTCGGCAGAGTGGACGGAATAATACTGCTCGGCTGCTTTGCAGGATATATTTTCTATCTTATCAGACACACATTAAAGCAGAACAGGCAGTCATCAGATGAGGAGGTCGATGAGATACCTCTCATCTCAATGCCAAAAGCAGTGATTTTCATTCTAATCGGAGCTGTCGGCATCGCAGTAGGTGGAGATGTCGTAGTAGACAGTGCAAGCCGCATAGCGATTGATCTTGGAATGAGCCAGACACTCGTCGGACTGACCATCGTATCTATCGGAACATCACTTCCGGAGCTTGTGACATCAATAGTCGCAGCCAGAAAAAACGAGGTCGATATGGCACTCGGAAATGCAGTCGGCTCATGTATTTTCAACATACTCATGGTGCTTGGAATTGCATCAGCCATCAGCCCGATAGCATTCATACAGGAAAATATCATAGATATCATCGTGCTTGTGGTATTTTCACTCATCGTGTGGATTATGGCATGGACAAAACGTGAGATAAAAAGAGGCGAGGGTATCATCATGCTGCTAATGTATGCGGCATATACAGCGTATATTATCATACGATAAGCTTACGGCAAATGGTTCGAAGGTGTTGTAGAAGTGTATCTACAACATTTGGACTATATATTTTGCGTAAGTTTTCTGTAATTCCGATGCACGACGTCTGCTAATGGGAATTTCTAAACCATTCTTTAAAATGACACACTTGGAAGTAATAGTGCGTATATATCTTAAATTGACAAGATAACCTCTTGAAGGAGAAACAAATCCATATGGCGTAAGCTGTTTTTCAACATCAGATAAAGTGGATCTTGAAACTAACTGATCGCTTGTCAGTTGGTATCTGATGCGGGACTTACTCTCTTTCATGGAGGTTATAAAAAGTATTTCATTTATTGATACAAAGTTCTTTTCTCCGTCGGAATCAATTACTACAATATTTCCGGAACGACGGTTAAACTTTTTAAAAATACTACTGAACAGCCGGGATACAGAGGCATAATCAATAGGCTTTGTAAGAAACTGGAAAGGCTGCACATTAAAGCTTTCCTGCATATATTCAGGATAAAATGTGGTAAAAACAATAAGTAGATCGTCATCTATATCTCTAAGCTGCTTTGCCAGCTCCATTCCACTCAAATCAGGCATCTCAATGTCCAAAAGTACGACATTGTAGGAATGATTATTATATTCTGAAATTAATTCTTTGGCTGATGTATATGAGGAAACCGTAATATTATTGTCGGTTTCGATGGTGTATTGTAAAATATGCTTTTTCAAAAGTTCTATATCTTTTATTTCGTCATCGCATATTGCTAGGTTAAGATTCATTTCCTGTTCCTCATAGTGATTTGATATGGATAGTATACCATAATTTGTGTTTACGTGTGAAAAATACTGTTTAGCTGCTCATAGGCACGATAACTGTTACGGAATATATGTCATTCTCATGCTGTATGACACAGAAACCGCCACAAGTTTCAGCAGAGTTTTTGACATTTTTAAGACCATATCCGTGAATGAAATCAGTACTTTCAAAATCCTCCGGAGCCTTATCGGGAGAGGTAATAACATATGTGTTGGCAACGTGAATTGAGAAGTTATCATCTGCAGAACGTAGGGATACTTTAATCTTGGCATTTAGCTGATTTTTACAGGCATTAAGAGCATTATCAAGCAGATTTCCAAGAATAATAGTCATATGATAATCGTTTATCGGAAGTATATCTTTATCAAATTTTAAATCGGTCTGTAAAGCAATACCAAGAGACTTCGCTTGAAGCAGCAGGTTGCTTACAAAGGCATCTACTACAAGATTTCCGGTATTAATAGTGCAGTAGCGCGATTCTAAATCGTGCATGATCTCTCGTGAATAGGGAATTATGTCATCATATTTTTTATTATTAACGCAGCTTTCTATGTAAAATAGATGCTTTTTTGTATCATGCATAAAACTGCGGATATTCTTGTAAGCCTCTCCGAGCTGCTTATATTTGTTACGTTGAAATTCAAGCTGTTCTTTTTGAACTTCAAGCTGAAAACGAAGTTCCTCAGTATCTAGGACGTTGTATAGTAGGATATAGTTCATGAAGTTGATAAACAATACAAATGCAGCAAGAATAAAATAGGTTGATGGCAGATTTATATTCAGGTATAAAATAGGTTTTGACAAAAGCATACATATAGAAAGAACCGGTATGATCAATAAAATCATAGTATAGTTAAAAGAGTGAAAAAAAGCTGTCCTTTTCCAAATCAAGTGAATGATCATTGAAAATAGGAACAGAAAAAGAGCAGCCAGCATGGAAATGCTCGAAAAAACAAAATTATCCATAACATCTGCTATAGGATTATAGGAATATATACTTGTTGTGATAAAATATGAAAAGTTTTCAAAAACAGCACCAAGTATACAGTATTCGATTGATAAAAAGACCCTGGTTCTGATATTAGAAGAAAATAAAAAGCTAAGTATTAATGTGAAAATTATGGAAACGCATATACGTATAACGGTTGCAAAATTGGAGGTGTTTCCGGTTAGATGTAAAGTAAGTGCATTATAAGAAATATAGCCTGCAATATATATGGCAAGAACGGAGTAGTAAGGAAGTTTTGAATGCTTTTTCCCAAGTATGGTCTGAAAAAATATGAAAGCAGATATGCCGGCAAAAAAGGCATCGAATAGGTTTAATAATATGATTTTCATGAGGCCTCCTTTATTTGTATAGCTTTTTAAAATTAACTACACCATATTACTTGTTTATAAATTTATGTGACTTTAAACTGTTTAAAATATATCCGGCATAAAGTCCTGTCATACATACGGTCAGACTTAAAACATTTGGATAAAGAACTTTATTCCAGTGTAGCAAAAATGAGAAAAATGTAAAGACAGAATCACCAATAAACAGTATATGACAAGATAGTACATGTAATATGTCTCTTACAATGGTTAAAAATAGGGAGTGAGTGGTAAATTTGACCGCTCACTCCTTATTTTCGACCGTTGAGCACAAATTTAGCGTGTTTAATGATTTATGCGGTAAACTATTGATATCAAAAAGCAAAAGAGGGATTTTTATGAGGAACAAAAGAATTAAAGTATTGGTAATAATTATGCTTATGGCGATTTCAATAATGGGATGCGATAATGCTAAGGACTATAGTGGTGAGTATAATTTTGAAACAGATGATCAGTATTCATATGCAACAAGTATAGTATCATGGAAGAAATATCAGTCAGATGGTAATGGGCAATACATTTTGATGAATTATTATATATATTATTACAACAATGAAACAAAGCAGATGAATCCATTGTGTAGTAAGGCAAATTGCCTTCATGATATGGAAAATGATAAGGAGAGACGAGGAGACTGCAATGCCTATTTGAATAGAGGTGGTGATACTGATGGAGCTTCAGTTGATGTAGAAGATTCAGGGTATAAGTATATACAGTATTATGAGGGCAATGTATATTACTTTATGGGATCAAGCCTATATAGTGTCAGTAAAGATGGTTCAAGTAAAAAGAAAATATATACGGTTGGAGATGGCAAGCAAATTGGTAGCTGGCTCCTTCATAGAGGAAAACTATATTATGAGCTTGAAGAATACACATATGAAGGTGAAAATGTATATTCGAAGGGTATTATCAGCATGATAAATTTAGAAAAATCCATGGACGAGAAGAACTCTAAAGTTATATTTGAAACTGAAGATGAATTAAATCTTAAATCATTGGGAAATATTCAAGCCTATAAAAATAAATTATTTTTTTCGGTATCGTGTAATAGTAAAGATTTCACTATGACTGACAATGAATCTTGGATAGAATCTCTAGAATCAAATTATTACATGTATGATGTTGATAGCAATCAATTGTCAGTAATTGATGTTCCTGACAAAAAAAGCAATACTGATAATATTGGAACGATAGTATTTTTAAAGGATAAGTTGCTTATAAAAAAATATGATGATATGCAGGATTTGCAATATGAGACACCGATATATGCAATGAACTATGATACGAAAGATATTTCTGTCTGGATGGACGGGATACCACAGGATTCAGGGATCATGACATATGATTATGTGATAATAGATGATGCAGACATACAATTTTTCAATAATGATAATACTGATTCCTGCAATGTGAAAATATATTATTCCGATGCAAAGCAGGTATCTGGTTTTGAATACGAACTGAATTCAATAGGAACATTTGCAGGATTCGGACCGGATGGAATTTCTGTTGATGTTACTCAAAATGATACATCATGGAGTGTGTGTGAAATTAAATTTGATGATGTTAAAAAATGCAATGGTGATAAAATAACTCCTAAAATAGTTAATGTCCGTGATTTTGGGGAGCTTAATAACATTGTATGGTAATTTGGGGGATTTGCATTGTTTATTGGAGAAATAAAAAAAGTAGTAAGAAATAAGAAGTTTATAGTTGTTGTTAGCATCATGCTGCTTGTAGAGATAATGACAATTATATACTGTCTTGGTGAGAAAAATGCTGAATATGTGGATTATAGAAATAGTCTGCAAAAAGAATACATAGAAACGTATGATATATTTATAAATGGCATAGATGAAAGAGCACAGACACTTCTTTCGTCGTTAGGAAATGATAATGATGTCTATTATAAACGCAATGTTGACAAAATGGTATCAGATTATGAAAGATTATCTGGGGTACAGATTGATCAAATATATAACTGGGGTGTCGAAAAATACGCAGACTACACATATGGAATATTTTTTTGTATGGTATTTGCGTTTGTTTGTATGGAATACATATATGTTTCAGAACGTAAAAGTGGAATGCTAGGTATTATTAGAGCGACCAAAGAAGGAAGAAGCAGAATTATTTTGTCAAAATGGACAGTGTTGGTTGTGCTGACAGTTATATTTTCGCTTGTTCAGGAGATAATGGTAATTGTCTTTGATTCATTTATGTATTCAACGGGAAATCTTAAGTGTTCAATTCAGAGCTTACAGATATTCAGGGATTGTTCATATGAAATCAGTATGTTTACAGCGATTATAATCTCAATATTAAATCATATGTTTATTGCAATAATTATTTGCAGTATTGTTTTTGTATGTTTTGTATCAATAAATAGCAGAATAATGGAATGTGGTATTCCAATTGCTATTTTTTTATTAGAATTTTTCAGTTTAAACGATTCACCGATAAACATATTTTATGCATGGAATATGAAAAATGTTATTGGTGTGTATCAAAATCTTAATATTGTAGGGATCCCGGCTGATAAAAATTATGTTAATTTTATTGTAGGATTAGCGATTATTGTATTTGCAACATTAATCGGAACCATATTGTTCAGTATACGCTATGTTAGTGAGATTAAGGTTGTGTTGCAATATATACGAGAAAAGATTCGTAATATTTTTTCACGGCTATTATGCGTTGAAAATATGTATGTTAATGAATTTTATAAGCTGATGATTGTACAGAAAAAATGGATCTTACTGTTGTTTTTATCTATTGGTATTATAGGTTCATATAAGACATATATGCCAGACAATACCTATCAGAGTGCATATGAAGCGACATATCATATGTATTTGTCTAATATACATGGAAAAATTAATGAGCAAACTGTGGAATATATTGAAAAAGAAAAGCAGTATATTCAAAGCGTGGAAAATCAGATAGAGTTGGCGATAGAAAATAATGGAATTGACACAGCTGAGATAACAGCAGAGTTAGACAATAGAAAGAGAGCGTTTGACAGATTAAATCAGCAATATGAAAAGATGACAGATGATGGCAGCGTTGGATATATGATAGACGAGATGAATTTGAATTCGGTAATGAAAAATTATAGAAGTGATATAATTATTTTTGTGACCGTATCAATAGTGTTTGTTATGTTTATTTCGGGACTGTTTGCCTCTAAAGATGAAATACAGGTTAGTCTGTTGCTTAGAACTTCAAAAAACGGAAGATACAGGTTAATGAGAGTGAAAAAAAGATGCGCTATAATCATTGGAAGCATAATATATCTGACTGGTCTTATACCATCAATTGCAGGTTATATGCATGTTTTGGGGATAGAAGAACTGAAAGTAAACGTTAATAAATTATATGAGCCTCAAATATCAGCTGGAATATCGTTACTTGTATTTTTGGCATTAATTTATTTGATAAAAGCCTTGTATTTTGGACTTATAGGAGCTATTACAATTGCTCTTTCGAAGAAAACAGGCAATGAATTTGTAGTATCGGTTTTTGTGACATTGTTTGTTATAGTGATTGCTTTAATTCTTTACTTCTCGAAAATTAATTTAACAATGATATTAATAAAGATGGCAAACAGGGGGATTATATGATGGAATTGCGCATTAAGAATATCAGTAAAACTTATGAAAAAAGTAAAAAAGCTCTTTGCAACGTGGACATAAGTCTTACACCGGGAATATATGGGTTACTAGGCCCTAATGGCTCTGGAAAAAGTACATTAATGAATATTATAACGGACAATTTAAAAGCGGATCGGGGATGCGTCTATTACGATGGAAATCCGATTAGTAAATTGGGAAGTAAATATCGTGAAAAAATAGGATATATGCCACAACAACAGGAGATTTATGATAATTTTACCGGTGAAGAGTTTCTGTGGTATATGGCAGCTTTAAAGGGATTAGAAAAAAAGTATGCAAAAAATAAGATAGAGAACCTTTTGAAAGTGGTGAATTTGACTTCTGAGAAAAACAAAAAAATAGGTTCGTATTCAGGTGGAATGAAGCAGAGAATATTGATAGCACAGGCATTGCTTAATGATCCGGATATTTTGATAATGGATGAGCCGACTGCAGGGCTTGATCCGAGTGAAAGAATCCGTATTAGAAACTTTTTGAGTGAAATGTCGGAGAATAAGATAATTATAATTGCTACACATATAGTCTCTGATATCGAATTTATTGCAAAAGAAATAATATTGCTTAGTCACGGAGAAATAATTGAGCATGGTACTCCACAGTATTTACTAAAAAAACTAAATAATAAGGTATACGAGGTCGAAACATCTTCTGAGGATGAATTCAAGCAAGATAATGTCATGATTGTTAACATAAAAATGGGGGCGAATGGAAAAATATACAGAATAATAAGCGAAAGTGAACCTAGAGGTTATAATTTTTCTGTTGTAAAGGCAGGTCTTGAGGAACTGTATATGTATTATGTCTCATTGCAGAGCTAAAGGAAGAATAGCTTAGTAATCCATAATTAAAGTATAATTATTTCTTTAATGAAAGATAAGTTTGTTGACTTACAACAGTTGACAATTTAAAAACCACATGCTACTCTAGAAATGTATGAGATAAAAGCGACGAAAAAGAGAGTACTTTTATGGCAGATTTACAGAGAAATCCCACACAGGCTGAGAGGGGATGACCTAAAGTAGGAGGAACATGGCTTTGGAGCAGCAGTATCGAACCATTGGCTAGATACTGACAGGAACCGCCTGTTATAGCGGAAAGAGGCGCAGCAGAGCCGGCAAAAGATGCCGGATGATTTTGATAGCTGCGTGAAGAGAAGTGGTACCACGATATAATCGTCTTCTTGGGAGTTTTCTCCTGAGGAGGCGTTTTGTTTTATTATTACGGCTTCGCACGTAATATATTGAATTGCCGGAGAGCATACAGTTGTTCTGAGGAAATAAATATGAACTGCCACGGGTTTCAGAGAGTGAATTAATGCCTTAAGGTGCATATTAAATATGTGCTATCTGAGTATAATGCCCGTGGTTGACTTCATATTTTTTCTGAGGAATATACTGTATGTGATACGGCATTATAGAAGACTATATGTGCGAAGCATTAAAAACAGGAGGAAACTAAATTGGCAAACAAAGGTAAATATTACATGACAACAGCCATTGCGTACACATCAGGCAAGCCTCATATCGGAAACACATATGAGATCATCCTTGCAGACGCAATCGCCAGATACAAGAGAGCAGAGGGATACGACGTATATTTCCAGACAGGAACAGATGAGCACGGACAGAAAATCCAGGAAAAGGCTGAGGCAGCCGGAATTTCACCGAAGGAGTATGTAGATCAGATTTCAGGTGAGGTAAAGAGAATCTGGGATCTGGTAAATGCATCATATGACAATTTTGTCCGCACAACAGATGAGGACCATGAGAAATGTGTAAAGAAAATCTTCAAGAAGCTTTACGATCAGGGCGACATCTACAAGGGCTCATACGAGGGACTTTACTGTACACCATGTGAGTCCTTCTGGACAGAGTCACAGCTCGTGGACGGAAAATGCCCGGACTGCGGACGTGAGGTACAGCCTGCAAAGGAGGAGGCATACTTCTTCAAGATGAGCAAATATGCAGACAGACTCATCGACTACATCAACACACACCCTGATTTCATCCAGCCGGTTTCAAGGAAAAACGAGATGATGAACAACTTCCTGCTTCCGGGACTGCAGGATCTTTGCGTATCAAGAACATCATTCAGCTGGGGAATTCCGGTAGATTTCGATCCAAAGCATGTAGTGTATGTATGGCTTGATGCCCTCACAAACTATATTACAAAAATCGGCTACGATCCTGACGGATCATCAGAGCTTTTCAAGAAAAACTGGCCTGCAGATCTGCACCTTATCGGAAAAGATATCGTGCGTTTCCACACTATTTACTGGCCTATTTTTCTTATGGCACTTGACCTTCCGCTTCCAAAGCAGGTATTCGGACACCCATGGCTGCTTCAGGGCGGTGACAAGATGAGTAAGTCAAAAGGAAACGTTATCTACGCAGACGATATGGTCAGACTTTTCGGCGTAGATGCCACACGCTACTTTGTGCTTCATGAGATGCCATTCGAGAACGACGGAATCATCACATGGGATCTTGTAATCGAGAGATTCAACTCAGACCTTGCAAACATACTTGGAAACCTTGTAAACAGAACTGTTTCTATGACAAACAAATACTTCGGCGGAACAGTAGAAGATAAGGGTGTTGTAGAAGATGTAGATGCAGAACTGAAAGCAGTTGTAGAGAATGCTTCTAAAGCAGTTGATGCTAAGATGGCAGACCTCCGCGTTGCCGATGCGATTACAGAAATCTTCAATCTGTTCAAACGCTGCAATAAATACATTGATGAGACAACTCCTTGGGTACTCGGAAAAGATGAATCCAAGAAGGATCGCCTTTCTACAGTACTTTGGAATCTGATCCAGAGCATTTCTGAAGGTGCAAGACTTCTTGAATCTTTTATGCCTTCTACAAGTAAGAAGATCCTTGAGCAGCTTGGTAACGGACATGTAACAGAGAAACCGGAGATCCTGTTCCAGCGAATGGATCTCGAAGAGGTTATGAAGAAAGTTGAAGAACTTCATCCGAAGGTAGAAGAAAAGAAAGAGGAAGAAGCTGTTATCGACATTGAGCCGAAAGATGAGATCACATTTGAGCAGTTCGGAGCAATGCAGTTCCAGGTTGGAGAGATCATTGCATGTGAGGCTGTAAAGAAATCCAAAAAGCTTCTCTGCTCTCAGGTAAAAGTTGGAAGCCAGGTAAAACAGATCGTATCCGGAATCAAAGCACATTACACACCGGAAGAAATGGTTGGTAAGAAAGTTATGGTTCTTGTAAACCTGAAACCTGCGAAGCTGGCAGGCGTACTTTCAGAGGGAATGCTGCTTTGTGCAGAAGATGCAGAAGGTAACCTTGCACTGATGACACCGGAAAAAGAAATGCCGGCTGGAGCAGAAATCTGTTAATTGAAATGTTTGAAAATTCAGACAATTACAACCAAAGCAGATAATAAATAAAAAATATAAAAAATCAAATGAATATATTGACAAATTAGACGCCGAATGTTATTATATAACCATCAAAGAGAGAAAGAAATCTCCCAAAGATATTTAACTAAGAAGGCAAAAGTAACAGATGCCTGATTAGATTAAAAATACAAGTTCAACAGGAGGTCAGTCCCATGGACAGTATAGTTTCAGATTTTTATCAATATGTCAGTGGTATGATGAGTGAAGGTTCCTGTGAAGAAAGAGACCTTTGCCAAGCGTAAAAGTCCAGTAGAGAGAAAAGAAGATCAAAGATCGGAGAGTACGGAAACTGGAA
>OICF01000268.1_pt1 | contig 17341 bp, 10 predicted proteins | sample 1581211 | NCBI WGS metagenome assembly OICF01 (sample SAMEA3882534, study PRJEB24775) | human gut metagenome | biome: human-associated habitat; feature: intestine environment; material: feces | place: Netherlands | collected 2009/2010
CAACGGCGAGCTGGAGATCGCAAAGGACCAGAAGGACAGCCAGAACATCTATCTGGGTGAGCTGGACTATGAGGCTCTGATGTCCTGCGTCGAGGGTGAGCTGCGCTATAAGCCCCTCAGCCCCTACGCCGCAGTCAAGCGCGACCTGGCTCTGGTCTGCGACGAGGCTGTGGCCTGCGGCGACATCGAAGAGACCATCAAGAAGGCAAGCTCCCTCATCACCGAGGTCAAGCTGTTCGATATCTACCGCGGCGCAAACCTGGGCGAGGGCAAGAAGAGCATGGCCTTCTCCCTGACCCTGTCTGACCCCAGCGCGGAGATCTCCGCTGAGCAGGTCGAGCGCACCGTCAAGAAGGTGCTGGGCAACCTGAAGTTCAAGCTGGGCATTGAGATCCGGTAAACGGTGATCTTTACACAGCACTATGAGTCTCCTCTGGGCGGCATCCTGCTGGCCGCTGACGACACAGGCCTGACCGGCCTTTGGTTCGAGGGACAGAAGTACTTTGCCCGCACCCTGGATGCGGTGCATCAGGAGCAGGAGACCGCTGTGCTCTCCGAGGCCAGACGCTGGCTGGATGTTTATTTCGGCGGGCAGGAGCCGGACTTTACCCCGCCGCTCCATCCCGCTGGCTCTGCCTTTCAGCAGGAGGTGTGGGCGCTGCTGCGCCGCATCCCCTGCGGCCAGACCACGACCTATGGGGCACTGGCAAGGCAGCTTGCCGCAGAGCGCGGCCTTTCCCGGATGTCTGCGCAGGCTGTGGGCGGGGCTGTCGGACACAATGTGATCTCTATCATCATTCCCTGCCACCGCGTCATCGGGTCCGACCATTCCCTGACAGGCTTCGCTGGCGGACTGGATGCCAAAAGACAACTGCTTGAGACAGAACGGCGCAGCTGACTTCTCCCCGTCCCGCTCCTCGCGCCAAAAAACGATTTCCCAACCAAGTTCACAATGTTGTGGTCCACAGACTTATGAACTCCATCTTTTTTGCTTACCTTTGTAGCCTAATCGAATAAAGGAGAAAAGGTGATGGAAAAAACTTTTGTATATGGTATGTCGGTTGGTGGCAGCAACTTTACGGACCGAATCGAAGAAACCAAGCGTATCAAGCTCGACTTTGAGAATGGCGTCAACGTCATTCTGACATCTCCAAGACGCATGGGCAAGACCTCGCTTATAAAAAAGGTCATCTCAGAGGTTGACAATCCGATGATAAAGATCGTCTATATGGACATCTATGATTGCCGAAGCGAATATGATTTCTACAACCGATTTGCCGAGACCATCATGAGATCCACAGGCAACCATGCGGAGCAAGTCATTGAAAACATCAAGCGTTTCTTGGTGAGAGTATCGCCCAAGCTCTCATTTAGTCCTGAGCCTAATTCTGAGTTTTCCGTTTCATTAGGAATAACGCCCAAGAACTATTCTCCAGAAGAGATATTGAATCTCCCCGAACGCATAGCCCAGGAGCAAGGCGTTCGCATGGTCGTATGCATTGATGAATTTCAGCAGATAGGTGAGTTCACCGACTCGCTGACGATACAAAAACGGCTGCGCGGAGCTTGGCAGCACCATCAAAATGTGTCTTATTGCTTCTTTGGCAGCAAGAAACATCTGATGGAGAATATATTCCAAAGTCGCCGTATGCCTTTCTACCAGTTTGGCGAGATGACCCATCTCAAATGCATCCCTACGGAATATTGGGTCCCCTTCATCTGTTCCCGATTCGAGAAGTATGGCAAGAAGATAGGAATACATGCACACGACAACTTAAAGCTTGCCTATGCCAACACTGTTGAGGCAATGAGGAGTGGTGCGAGCATGCTCGATGGAACTGTAAGCTGTATGGGCAGGGGCGCAGGAAATTGTGCGCTTGAGCTTCTTCTTGGATTCCTCAGAAATCCCAAGTACAACCTGTACCACATCTTGAAGTTCATAGAGCAGTACATGGTTCCGATCAAGGCAAAGGGAGATGCAGTATGGGGCTATGATGTGCCATACATGCTGACCGGAATGCTGAATCAGCATCCAAGGGAAGCCATCGATTTCATCAAGAATGAGAGACATGATTATGCAGATATGTACAGCTACCTTATGTACAGAGAGTAACATGCGGATTGTGGAACAACATATTTTACACTGTAGAATATGTGTAGCCGATAGAGATGCATAGTACAACATATATAGTGGGTTGGGTGCTTATTATGGTGCTCAAGATAAAGGGGAGGACTCCTGGTGTCAGTTATCGCTGGCATCAGGAGTTTTTCTTCTTTTTTTCGGGCTGTGTGTTATAATCGGATGTGTAGTGTCAAAATTTGTCAAAAAACAACAAGAGAAATACTTGGGAAGATTGATATGAGCAGCGACAGTACTTGAAAACATACAGAAATAACAGGAGGACAGCACGTGAACATAGGAATAATGGGCGCAGGCAAGATTGCCGGTGTCATGGCAGATACGATAAATAAGATGGATGATGTGGAGCTGTATGCGGTAGGTTCAAGAACTTTGGAAAAGGCAAATGCATTTGCCGGGAAATTTGATATAGATAAGACTTATGGGAGTTACGAAGAATTGGTAAGTGATGATGCTATAGATCTTATATACATTGCAACGCCGCATTCACATCACTATGAGCATATGAAGCTCTGCATAGAACATGGAAGAAATGTACTTTGCGAGAAAGCATTTACCTACGATGCTGCGCAGGCTGAGGAGATCGCAGCTCTGGCAGCGGAGAAGAAGGTGTATGTGGCTGAGGCGATATGGACGAGGTATATGCCGTCCAGACAGATAATAAATGAAATTCTTGGATCGGGTGTGATAGGGGATATCAGGACAATGACCTGCAACCTGTCCTATCCGATATCAAAGATAGAGCGTCTGATCAGACCTGAACTGGCAGGAGGTGCCCTTTTAGACGTGGGAGTTTATGGGCTGAATTTCATTGTCATGCATATGGGTAAGGAGATATCAGCTATCGAATCGTCTGTCATGATGCACGAGACTGGAGTAGACGGACAGGAGAGTATAACCGTCAAATACAGAGACGGCAGGATGGCAGTGACAACCCACAGCATGTACGGAAGATCAGACAGAAAAGGTATCTTTTACGGTGAGAAGGGATACATGATAGTCCAGAATATAAATAATCCACAGTGGATAGATGTATTTGACTGCGAGGACAGACTAATAAGACATGTGGATGTGCCAAAGCAGATAAGCGGCTACGAGTACGAGGTCATGGAAAGCCTTGATATGATCAGACAGGGACAGTTCCAGAGTAAATCGATGCCTTTGTCAGAGTCTATATATATGATGAAGCTTATGGATGATATTAGAAAAGGGTGGAATAAAAAGTGATAATTATATATATACTTGGCGGAATCATAGCCATATTTCTGATGTACATACTTTTTCTCTTCGTGTGCAGTCTGTTCGTGAGAACTGACAGGCAGTATACGGAGGACAGCAGGTTCTACAGGCATCTGCTGTATGGTGCCACCGGATTTGCCATGTGGTTTCTAAGAGTGAAAATGCATGTGACTGGCATGGAGAAGATTCCAGTGGATGTCAAACCACTCTTTGTGGGAAATCATCTGTCAAATTATGATCCGCTGATAGAATGGCATGTATTTAAGAAGTGGGATGTGGCATTTGTATCCAAGCCGGAGAATTTTAAGATACCGATATTCGGCAGGATCATCAGAAGATGCTGCTTTATGCCGATAGACAGATCAGATTCGGGTAAGGCATTGTCTACGATCAAGACGGCTACCGAGATTCTCCAGAAGGGAGATATGGCAGTTGGAGTATACCCGGAGGGAACGAGAAACAGACAGGGCGGACTTCTGCCATTTCACACGGGTGTTTTCAGGATAGCCCAGAAAGCGCATGCGCCGATAGTCGTCATGGCGATACACGGAACGGAGAATATCTACAGGAATGTGCTGAGGCGCAGATCTGACGTCTATATAGATGTGGTGGATGTGATACCTGCCGATGAGGTAAAAGCAATGAAGAAGAATGAGATCAGCGACAGGGTGAGACTTGTCCTTGAGAAAGATGAAAAGGGTAAAAACTATGGGAAAGAAGTACATTTTATATAATTCACTGGCGGGCAACGGCAAATGTATGTATGACGTGCAGGCACTTGCAGATACATATCCTGATGCGATACTCAAGAAGATGACAGAGATCGCTTCATATGCGGAGTTCATGGGATCGCTTGCAGAGGATGACGAGGTTATCCTGTGCGGCGGTGACGGAACGCTGAACATATTTGTGAATGACATAAAGGACATGGATGTGAAGAATACCATCTACTATTATGCCTCCGGAAGCGGCAATGACTTTGCAAAGGACATAGGACATAACAGTCATGACACTCCGGATTACCAGATAAATCAGTACATACAGCATCTGCCGGAGGTGACGATCAACGGCAAAAAGTGGCTGTTCATGAACAATGTTGGATTCGGAATAGACGGTTACTGCTGTGAGGAGGGCGACCGCCAGAGGACAAAGAATGAGAAAACTCATAAGAACAAGCCTGTGAACTACACGGCTATAGCTATCAAAGGCCTGCTCTACGCATTCAAACCGAGAAATGCTGTGGTGAAAGTGGATGGAGTCCGTCATGAATATAAAAATGCCTGGCTCGTGCCAACCATGAATGGCAGATATTATGGCGGCGGAATGATGGCTACCCCCGGGCAGGACAGACTGAATCCGGAGCATACAGTTTCGGTTATGGTGTTCCGCGGCAAGGGCAAGCTTGGAACCCTTATGATCTTTCCTTCTATATTCAAGGGAGAGCATGTCAAGTACGAAAAGCATGTTGATATATTCAACGCAAAAGAGGTTGAGGTTGAATTTGATCGCCCGACACCACTTCAGATAGACGGCGAGACGATACTTGGAGTTACATCATACAAAGTTAAAGCGTGGAGCCTGGATCAGAAATAAAAAAGTTTTGAAAATCCGAATAATATAAAGTTCAAAAAACTTGCAAATATGCTGACGTCATTTATACTATTTTAATAGATTGTACGCTGAAAAAGGAGGTATTGTATGCGGGAGATGCGGAGAAGTGACAGGATGATAACAGATCGTGAAGAGATAGTGGATGTACTTGATTCGTGTAAGGTGTTCCGGATGGCGGTTCACGATGAAGAGGGAATGTACATAGTTCCGCTGAATTTCGGTTATACCTACGAGGAGGATGTTCTGAAGCTTTATTTCCACTCTGCCGGTGAGGGCAGGAAGGTGGATGCTCTGGCAGCGGATCCGAAGGTGGCTATAGAGATGGACACAGATCACTATCTGGTTGAGGGACCAAATGCCTGCAGCTTTGGTTATCTCTACAGCAGTATCATGGGAAATGGCACAGCCAGAAAGCTGACAGATCCTGAGGAAAAGTGCGAGGCACTCAACTGCCTTATGAATCATCAGCTTGCGAGAAATACCGATAATATGAGATCGTTTGACAAGGTAGAAAAGAAGAAGTATAACTACTCAGACCAGATGCTGGCAGCGGTAAATGTGTATGAGATAGTTGTGGAAAATTTTACGTGTAAGTCAAGGCGATAAGTATATGGAATCTATGCAATTGCCATTGTGGTTTAAGGAATTGACGTAAAACATAATACAAATTATAATCAGACAGGATATAATGAAGCGATCATCAAGCAGACTCTTGATGATAAGTGATATAGCAGAAAGGTGAAAACAGGAGATGGATTACAACAAATTAGCGGATTTGATATTTGCAGATATAACAGATACAGTGGATGACCTTGAGAAGAGATTTCCGGAGAGAAATCTTCCAGAGGGAGCAAGGGTAACAAGATTTGCGCCAAGCCCTACAGGATACATGCACATCGGTGGACTGTATGCAGCCATGATCTCAAGAAAGCTTGCAAAGCAGAGTGGCGGCGTGTTCTACCTCAGAATAGAGGACACTGACAGAAAGAGAGAGCTTGAGGACGGTGTAAATGAGATCATCAATTCGCTGAAGAAGTTTGACCTTGGATTTGACGAGGGACCATTTGAGGGCGGTGAGACTATATATGGTCCATATAAGCAGAGTGAGAGAAAAGAGATATATCAGACATGTGTCAAGAAGCTTATGCAGGAGGGATATGCATATCCTGACTTCACAACAGCCGAGGAGCTTGATGAGATCAGGGCAAAGCAGGAGGCTGCAAAGGTTGACATAGGATATTACGGCGAGTATGCAGTAGGAAGAAATCTGACATACGAGCAGATAGAGGAGAAGCTTGCAGCGGGCGAGCCATATGTTGTGAGACTCAAGAGTCCGGGCGAGGCAGGAAAGACTGTTATCTACAGCGATCCTATCAGGGGCAAGATTGAGATGCCTGAGAATATCATGGATGTGGTACTTCTGAAGTCAGACGGAATACCTACATACCATTTTGCACATGCAGTTGACGATCATTTCATGAGGACAAATCTTGTCATCAGAGGTGACGAGTGGCTTGCATCATATCCACTTCACAAGCAGCTCTTTGATCTGTGTGGATTTGCGCTTCCAAAGTATGCGCACATCGCACCTATCATGAAGCTTGAGGTTACAGTGGACGAGGAGGGCGAGCACCAGAGAAAGAGAAAGCTCAGCAAGAGAAAGGACCCGGAGGCTGCGGTTGGCTTCTATGCAGAGCAGGGATTCCCATCAGTCAGCGTGCTTGAGTACCTTATGACAATAGCAAACTCCAACTACGAAGAGTGGCATGCAGCACATGCAGACAAGACAATAGACGACTTTACATTATCACTCAAGAAGATGCCTGTCAGCGGCGCACTTTTTGACATGGTGAAGCTTAATGATGTCAGCAAGGAGATGATCTCAAAGCTCACAGCCGAGGAGTGTTACGACCTCATCATGGAGTGGGCAAAGGAGCATGACGAGAACATATACACATTTGGCACACAGGATAAGGACGGCTTCATGAAGACCATCAATCTGTGGAAGATGTCAGGCAAGAAGGTCCGCAAGGATGTCGGCAAATGGTCAGATCTGCGCGCTATGTTTGGTTATCTGTACACTCCCGAGGACGAGTTGGATCTCCAGTATGAGATAGACGAGAAGTACACACCGGAGATGATCACAGAGGTTATCGAGGAGTACAAGAAGGATCTCTTCCTTGACTCAGAAGACTGGTTCTCAAGCATGAAGGTCATGGGCGAGAAGATCGGCTACTGTCCAAATGTCAAGGAGTACAAGCAGAATCCTGACGGATACAAGGGAAGCATCACAGATGTATGTACTATAGTCAGAGTTGCCATCACAGGCAAGCAGAACTCACCTGACCTGTTCACGATCATGAACGTGATAGGAAAAGACAAGACCATGGGTAGACTGGACAAGTTCCTTGCGTGGGTGAATAGATAGGATGTATCAATTTGCTGCGAACATTAAGTTGGCATCCAATTGATGAAGATTGGTTAAAATACATTTTAGAAGGGATTGGATTACTATGAACAAGAAGATATATGACGGTTATACATATGTAGACGGTGGCGTGTGCGCGGCCAAGGGTTTCACGGCCAATGGACTTAACTGTGGACTGAACCCTGACAAGAACAAGAATGATCTTGGAATGGTATTTTCAGAGGTGCCATGTGTGGCAGCAGGCGTGTATACACAGAACAAGGTGAAGGGCGCACCGGTCACAGTTACCAAGGAACACCTGAAGAAATCCGGCAACAAGGCACAGGCAGTCATTGTGAACTCCAAGAATGCCAACACATGCAACGCAGATGGAATAGAGAAGGCTGAGAAGATATCCCAGCTTGCAGCGGATGCCCTGGGTATAGATGTGAACCTTGTCATCAATGCTTCAACAGGCGTCATCGGACAGATCATCCCTATCGAGCCATTTGAGGAGCATATGAAAGAGCTTGCAGACGGTCTCTCAGCAGACGGCAATGACAAGGCGGCAAATGCTATCATGACCACAGACACAGTTGACAAGCAGGTTGCTGTCCAGTTTGACATAGACGGAGTGACATGCACCCTCGGAGGTATGGCAAAGGGAAGCGGAATGATCCATCCAAACATGGCTACAACGCTTAACTTCATCACATCAGACATAGCCATTACATCAGAGCTGATCCAGAAGGCGCTCTCAGAGATCGTAAAGGTTACTTACAACTGTCTCTCCGTAGACGGAGATCAGTCCACAAATGATACCCTGACAGTCATGGCAAATGGCCTTGCTGGCAACAAGCTCATCGACACGGAGAACGAAGCTTATGAGAAGTTCAAGAAGGCACTCTACATAGTTATGGAGTGTATGACCATGATGCTCGCCTCGGACGGCGAGGGCGCAACCAAGATGATCGAGTGCACAGTTGCAGGAGCACCTGACCTTGACACAGCCATCATAGTTGCAAAGAGCGTTATCCGCTCCCCACTTACAAAGTGCGCTATGTTCGGCGAGGATGCCAACTGGGGACGTATCCTCTGTGCTATCGGATATGCGGAGGCAGACTTTGATATAGATAAGGTTGCAGTAGATCTTGAGTCAGAATTTGGCGTGGTTCCAGTATGCCGCAACGGCGCAGGCGTACCATTCTCAGAGGAGAAGGCAGCCAAGGTATTGAGCTCAGATGAAATCCACATCAACATAGATCTCGGAATCGGCGATGTTACAGCCAAGGCATGGGGCTGTGACCTGACATATGATTACGTGAAGATCAATGGGGATTATCGTTCGTAGGTTTTACTCGTAAATAAAAATAAGACACTGATCAAAATGATGTTGGTCAGTGTCTTATTTTTTTATGGGAAATGGCTGTTTGCAGCTAGAAACACCAGTTATGTAATTCATATCAACGTTGTAATACCTGGCAAGTTCGATAAGACATTCAATCGGCATGCGAACTTTGCCTTTTTCGTAGTCAGAATATGTTGTCTGCGCAACATGTATTATATTTGCAACCTGAGTCTGGTTAAGGTCATTATCTTCACGAAGTGATTTAATTATTTCATAATAATGCATTAGGTACTCCTAAGTTACTAAAAAAATATACTTCTATAAAATATATTACAAATGTTCATTGAAATTGACTTTTAACGGGCATTCCGTTAAAATGAAAAGCAATAGGATATTAGCAAAAGAAAAATGGGGGGATGCACTTGGCAAATAATGAAGATTGTGTTTTTCTTGAGTAGTTTGTAGGAAGAGGAGGAAAATTTATGAGTATGAATGAAAAGTGGAATAAAGGTATTTCGCTACGGAAAAAAAGATGGATTAGCATGATAATGGCAGCCGTGATGATTGTTACGTTAGTACCATTTATGCCAGGAAAGAAAGCTGATAAAGTAGAGGCTGCTGGATATAACGCTGAAGCAGCGTTACAATATGCAGCAAGTCATTGGAATGATGGTGTAGGATTATGCGCTGAATTTGTTTCTCGGTGTGTACAGGCTGGTGGTATATCAATAAATACTGAGACAATAACGACAAATTGTTATAATGCAGTATCAAATGCAACTGGAGTACAAGGACAGATTTTAAAACTTGATTCATCTGGACAGGCGACAAAAAGTCTGGATGGAGATATTCTTGCGGCTGGAGATGTTGTAATAGAGTGGTGTAATACGCATACATACAGACCACATATAATGATTTGTGGAGGATATAATAGTAGTGGTTATGCAACCTATTACGCACATAACGGAGCTAGAAATAATACTCCTAGAGCGTTTGGAAAATGGTGTGATCCACACACATGGAGTAATGGGTGTGATGTTGGTGCAAGAGTATTACACATAAGTGCTTTGAGTGGGGCTTCAGGAGAAATGACAACTCCAACGATTACAACAAACAGAGAGTGTTACATAGTTGGAGATAAAATAAATATTACGTGGAATAAAACGAGCAGTCAGAGTGATTTCTTACATTATTGGTTAATCATCACCAATACTGATACTGGGGAAGAGTGCATCGGTGGAGCAACAGGTTCAAACGGAGATGTAAATGCAAATAGTTATCAATTTACAATTCCGAAAGAAGGACATTATAGAATTGATATATATGCAATACCTTATAATGATAAAGAGCATCGTCAGAAGGAAGCAGTGAAGACAGTAAGTACATATGGATATGATAGTTCGATAGTTAACTTAGGAGATGACTTTTACGCAAATATAATCAATACAGGAAATGGTAAGTATTTGACAGCCGATAGCGATGACAATGTGACAATAAGAACCGCCTCGGGACAGAAAAATCAGCTTTGGCATTTTAGAAAGAGAGAAAGCGGATCATATGAAATAATAAACAATGCTTCTGATAAAGCTCTTGATGATACTAATTGGGGACAGGAAAATGAAACGAATGTAGGAGTATATACAAGAAATAATACGACTGCGCAAAAGTGGTTTGTGAGAGGAGCAGAAGGTGCTTATTTTATAAACGCATCATGTGGAGATGCGGTACTTGATATAGATAGCAATGGCTCGGCAGATGGTACAAATGTGTGGTTGTATGAAAAAAATGAGAGTTCAGCTCAGAAATTCACAATAAAGAAGGTGGCAACAAGCCTTGATACTTGTAATGCTCTCGGTCTGACAACAATACAGGGCGGTTTCCGGTTATCATGGGATACCGTGTCAGGTGCAACAAAATACGAAGTGTATCGTAAGAAGGCAACGGACAGTGACTATTCTAGAATAGCAGTTGTTTCAGGAGAAGACATAGATACATACGAAGATAAAAATTGTATATCAGGAATAACATATGAGTACAGGGTTAATGCAGCAAATGATTATTGTTTAGGTGCATCAGGTGCCGAATGTCATGGCTTGTATCTTGATTCTACAAATGCATCACTTGTAAAGTATTCTGCTGATAGTGTAAACATATCATGGAATTCAGTAAGAGGAGCAGATGGATATAATATTTATTTGTATAATCAGAATGATGATACATATTCAAAGGTGAAGGATATAGCAAATGGTTCAACAACCTCTTGTGTTATAGCTGGTTTAAAACAGAATACTACATATACTTATTTGGTAGAAGCATATGGTATATGTACATATGAAAATAAGAACGAAATTTATACTGGATGTAGAAGTAATATCTTGACCATTGCGACAAAAAGAATATTAAGTAATCTTGCAGTTAAAATGTCTGATTGGGATTTGAGCGGAACGGCATCACAGCCAGTATTACTTGGAAATGATGGTAATGGTGCGGTAACATATACATATGCACCAGAGGGAAGCGATGTTTTCACAGCAGAATTTCCGACAAAAGCAGGAACATATACTGTAAAGGCAGAGGTAGCAGAGACTGATAGATATTGCGCTGGAGTGGCAACATGTACGTTCACAATAACGGATAACAATAGTAGGCCAGCTCCGGTAGTCAAAAAATCATTGGATAACTTAGTATTAATACTTGACGATTGGGATATAAGCGAAAATGCATCAACACCAATTTTGACAGGCAATTTGGGCAATGGCGCAGTAACATATAGCTATGCATCAGTTGGAAGTACAGAGTACACAAGTGCTATACCAACAAAGGCGGGAACATATATAATAAAAGCTGTTGTTGCAGAGACTAATGAATATTATGGTGGAGTTGCAACCTGTAAGTTTACAATTACAGATAAATATAGTAGTTCACAGCCTGTAACGAAAAAGTCACTCAATAATCTTGTTTTGATGATGGCGGGCTGGCATGTTGGTGATCGCCCATCTTCTCCAGTTCTTACAGGAAATGATGGAAAGGGTAAAGTTACATATACATATTCTAAAGTAGGAAGTAACAAGTATTCAAATACTGTACCATCTAATGAAGGAAAGTATATAATTAAGGCATATGTTGCAGAGACAGAGGATTATTATGCAGGTACAGCAACATGTGTTTTTGAGATAACCAAAAAGCCTGTAGTTAAAAAGACACAGACAATAACAACGAATGCCGCAAATTATACTTTGGTATATGGCGGAAAGTCTGTTACCATAAAGGCAAAGACAAATGGAAATGGAAAAATATCATACAAGTCTTCTAATAACAATGTAGTTTCGATTGATAAGACTGGAAAAATGATTGTTAAAAATACAGGTAAGGTGACTGTTTCCATTTATGTAGCAGCGACGACCGCATATAAGGCCGCAACAAAGAAGGTAACAGTGGTTGTAAAGCCTAAGATACAGGCAATAAAGGGAATCAAATCACAGAAAAAGTCAAGCATATATGTTAAGTATGTTAAAGATACAAAGGTAAGTGGCTATGAGATTCAAACAGCTCTTGATAGCAAATTTAAAAAGTCTGTAAATACATATACAATAAAGCCGTACTCGAAGTATAGAGTGACATTAACTAAGAAGCGGACTGGTAAAATCTATTATGTAAGGGTGAGAAGTTATAAGATCGTAGGATCACAGAAAATATATGGAAGTTATAGTGGTATAAAGAAGATAAAAGTTAAATAATTTTTATTTATTAGTTCGTGTCGTTGCATGTGTTGAATCTGAAAATGTCTGAGAAGAAATCTGGCTGTATTGTATATAAACCTCATTGAAAAACACATAATAAATTGGTAAGATATTAAGCAAGATAATAAGCAAGATGGAGGTGAACTGATGAGCGGGTATATACCACCATATACGATCTCGAATAAAATGTTTGAACTTGTTTCAGAGATATCTGAAAAGGTTGGAAGGATTACCAGTCATAAAGAGCTGGAGTCAAAGCCACATTTGCGCAGAAACAACAGAATAAGATCGATTCATTCTTCGTTAAAGATAGAGGCAAATTCACTGTCATTAAGTGATGTCAGAGATGTAATAAACGGCCATCTTGTTCTTGGAGATCAAAAGGAAATACAGGAAGTGAAAAATGCATACGTAGCCTATGAGAAGATCCCCGAAATAGATCCGACAAGTATATCAGACCTGAAAAGGATTCATGGAATATTGACATACAGGACCGCCCGCGAGTCTGGTGTATTCCGAAAAGGCGATGAGGGAGTGCTTTCAGGCAGTGAGTGCATATTTGTAGCTCCTCCACCACATATTGTAAATGAGCTTATGAGAGATTTGATGCAGTGGGTTAAAGAAAATGAGGGAGTTATTCACCCACTTATTTTATCTGCAATATTTCATTATGAATTTGTGTTTATTCACCCATTTGCAGATGGAAATGGAAGAATGGCAAGATTGTGGCATACGGTTCTTCTGTATAGGTGGAGAAGCGTATTTGAATATATACCACTGGAGAGCCAGATTGAACGGTTTCAGAATGAATATTATGATGCGATAGCGGTATGCCATACAAAAGATAACTCGGACATATTTATAGAATTCATGCTCGATATGATAAATCAGATTCTGGATGAAGTTGTATTGCAGGTAAACAGATCAAATTCTGAGGTTTCAGAGTATGTGAAGCGGATGCTGGCGGTCATGGAATATGAAGTGCCGTATACGTCAAATTCCATAATGGAAGCGCTGGGGCTTAAGTCCAAAGAGACCCTTAGAAAAAATTATATAAATCCGGCGATGGAGCTTGGACTGATAAAGATGACATTGCCTGATAAACCTAACAGCAGAAATCAGAGATATGTAAAGCAGTAGAAAAGTTATGTCATCAGGTAATGCAATAAAACAACTTTTCCATATCAAATAAACGAAACTGACTGTAAAATATAAATTGTAAACAAAACACTAAAAGTTTGAAATACCCAACGGAGGTTAAACACATGGAAGATAGAGTACTTGACTGGGCAGTATATGAGAAGACAGCCCGTGAGATGGCTGCAGAGGGACTGGTTCTGTTAAAGAACGACAACAAAGCTCTGCCACTTAAGCAGGGAGAGACGGTTTCTGTATTTGGACGTATGCAGAACCATTATTATAAGAGTGGAACCGGTTCGGGCGGCATGGTGAATGTTGCCAGAGTGGTAGGAATCCTTGATGCACTTAATGAGTGCAAGGATGTGAATGTCAATCAGAAATTGGCAGAGACTTATGCCGCATGGGATAAGGAACATCCTGTGGAGTTGGGACTTGGCTGGGGACAGGAGCCGTGGTCACAGGCGGAGATGCCGGTTACAGATGAGCTCGTGCAGGAGGCTGCCGGCGAGTCGGATTCAGCCATAGTGATAATTGCAAGAACAGCTGGTGAGGACAAGGACAATACACTTGAAAAAGGAGCATTTATGCTCACTGATATAGAGACTGATATGCTTAGACTTGTCAGAGAGAATTTCCAGAAGATGGTCGTTCTCTTGAATGTCGGCGGTCTTATAGATATGTCATTTCTTGACACGATTTCCCCAGATGCCTGCATGTATGTATGGCAGGGTGGAATGGTCGGAGGATATGGAGTGGCTGATGTCCTCGTAGGAGATGTCAGCCCTTCAGGAAAACTCACAGACACGATAGCCTACGATATCAAGGATTATCCTGCGTATGACAATTTCGGCGGCGAAGAGAGAAACTTCTACGCTGAGGATATCTATGTGGGATACCGTTACTTTGAGACATTTGCAAAGGATAAGGTCAGATATCCGTTTGGATACGGATTGTCATACACAGACTTCAAGATCGGCGTAAAACATGCAAGTCTGGATTTTGAAAAAGGCGTGGCGAATATCTGTGTCAAAGTCACAAATACAGGAAAGAGACTTGGCAAGGAGGTTGTCCAGGTGTACGGTGAGATGCCACAGGGCAGGCTTGGCAAGCCATCCAGAGTGCTCATTGATTTTGCGAAGACAAAGGAGCTTGTTCCGGGACTCAGCGATGAGCTGAAGTTTGAGATCCCGCTTGACCGTATGGCATCATTTGACGATTCGGGAGTCACGGGCCATAGAAACTGTTATGTGCTTGAAGCTGGAGACTACACTATCCATGTAGGAAACAGCATAAGAAATACAACAGAGTGTCTGTTCTTTGAGCTTACCGAGACTGTGGAGCTTCAGAAGCTTCAGGAGGCACTTGCACCATATGAGAAGTTTGACCGCATGAAACCATTCTGTGATGAGAACGGCAGGATGCTTATAGAGTATGAGGAGACACCTCTAGTCACTGTTGATATGTATGACAGGAGAGAGCAGGAGCTGCCGGAGGAGATACCGGTTACCGGTGACAAGGGAATTATGCTTCTTGATGTAAGGGAAGGCAGGGCCACCATGGATGAGTTTATAGCGCAGTTTGATGATGAGGATCTGGCATGCTTTGTCCGCGGCGAGGGAATGGGAAGTTCTCTTGTGACGGCGGGAACAGCGTCAGCATTTGCCGGGGTATCGCCAAATTTGATCGCACATAAGATTCCGTCGGTGTGCTGTGATGACGGACCATCGGGAATGAGACTCGACTCAGGTATGAAGGCATTCTCACTTCCAAATGGCACTCTGTGCGGATCTTCATTCAACCGGGAACTGAATACAAGGCTTTACGCACTTCTCGGACTTGAGATGACAGCAAATAAGGTTGAGGTTCTTCTTGGACCGGGAATGAATATCCACCGTCACCCGCTTAATGGACGAAACTTTGAGTATTTCTCCGAGGATCCATACCTTACGGGTTCCATTGCAACTGCACAGTTAGAGGGACTTAAGTCCAGCGGCGTGTCCGGAACGATCAAGCATTTCTGCGGAAATAATCAGGAGTATCACCGCCATACAACTGACTCGGTCATCTCCCAGAGGGCACTCAGGGAGATATATCTGAAGGGATTTGAGATAGCTGTCAAGTCGGGATATGCCGACTCTGTTATGACAACATATGGTCTGGTAAATGGTCTCTACACCGCAGGAAGTTATGATCTGAATACCACGATACTCAGAAATGAGTGGGGATTTACAGGCGTGGTCATGACAGATTGGTGGGCATCCATCAACCGCAGGGGTATGGAGCCGGATGCAAATGACTTTGCGACTATGATACAGGCACAGAATGACATGTATATGTGCTGCCCGGACGGCTCGAAGAACATGGGCGGAGATAATGTCATAGAGGCACTTCAGGACGGACGTATATTGAGAGCTGAGCTTCAGAGAATTGCAAAGAATGTGTGTAACTTTGCCATGAATACGAATGCATTTAAGCGTCTTGTGGGAGAGCCTGTAGAGGTAGAGATAATAAACCGTCCAAAGCAGGCGGACGATTTTTCAATTGATGATGTGGAATACATCAATGTCGACAGAGACATACTTATAGATCTGACAGAGAAGGCCAGCACCGCCGACACGAATTATGTCATAGCCCTTGATGTTGAACATCCGGGAGAGTATGAGGTGAGCCTGAGGGGAAGCTCGACACTCGAAAAGCTTGCCCAGCTGCCGTGTACCCTGTTTTTCAACGGATTCCCTGTGAGCAACTTCACATTTAACGGAACTGACGGCAAGGATGTTGTGATCAGGAAAGAGGTCAAATTTTACGGCAGATTCAATGTGCTCCGACTGTATGTGAAATCGAATGGACTTGATCTCAAGGATATTAAGTTCAGTTTTGAAAAAGAGTTTTGATCTGAAAATAAATATTGACATAGACTGCCATAGATGGTAACCTAAATTAACTCTTTGCACTGCATATAAATCTACAGTACAAACTGAGCAGACCATTGGTGTAAGCCAAGGAGTCGGGCCATCATGGCAGTGGAATCTTTACATCCACGGGACAGTAGTTACTAATACTGAGTCGTGGGTGTTTTTTTATACTCTTTTAGACATTCTATAAAATCTCCCACATATATTTAGTGATAAGAGCTTTCTGAAATTTATTGATCGCACAGCATCGGTCTTTTGATTAAGGTGATTATCAATAGACTGGTGTTCATTAGGAAAGGATGGCTGATTATATGGAAAGCGCAAACAAAATAAACACGATGGCGGCATCTGCCGTATCAGAGGATGAGTTTAAAAAGGTTGCAAATAAAGTATCGTTTATAACGATAGTACAGAACGTACTGTTGTCAGTATTCAAATTATTTGCGGGAATATTTGCACATTCAAATGCAATGATAAGTGATGCGGTACATTCAGCATCAGACGTGTTCAGCACCATAATAGTCATAATTGGGGTGAAGCTGGCGTCGAAGGAATCCGACAAGGAGCATCCTTACGGCCATGAGAGGCTTGAGTGTGTGGCAGCGATCGTGTTGTCTATAGTGCTGCTGTATACCGGTATCAAGATCGGCTCGCAGGCGGTTAAGGACATAATCGGTGGCAATTACCAAAGCCTGCAGACTGAGCTGGAAAAGCAGCTGGCACAGGGCGTATCCTACGCCTCGCCGAGCGAGGGCGAAAACCGTTCGTCTATTCAGCTTGCCGATCTGGACAACGACGGCG
>OICF01000283.1_pt1 | contig 16773 bp, 19 predicted proteins | sample 1581211 | NCBI WGS metagenome assembly OICF01 (sample SAMEA3882534, study PRJEB24775) | human gut metagenome | biome: human-associated habitat; feature: intestine environment; material: feces | place: Netherlands | collected 2009/2010
CAACAAAGAATGATAGTGAATTGATGGCTCAGATATTTAAAGAGCAACAAAATGATCGTGTTTATTCTGTTGAATTAGATGAGATGGAAATGGAAAAACCTAAGTCAAAAGGAGGAAAAAAGAATGACTTACAACACTAGAATTTATAATTATTCAAATTTAAAAGCTGAAGACAAACAAATTGTCCAGGCACAATTGTTAATGTTTGAAACTGTAGAAGACACAATTACAGAATATATGTATCGCAGAGAATCTTCTACAAATATTTTGGATGCAGTTTCTTATGAAGAAGGAATTAAAGCTTTAGAACAAGTACAACAAAATATGTTTAGTGATATTGTAGGATATATTGTTTACGCAATTGACAGTTATGAAGAAGATGTGGACGAAGTTGATACACAGGATCCGCTTTTTGGCTTGTATCAAGAAGTTGAGGATATTGATAATGAATGATTTAGAAACGTGTGATTTTAATACAGTCAATCTTGAAAGATTGGCTTTTTATTTTGAAAAATTAGAAGAAGGAGAGGACAAATAATATGATTCACAATGATAAAGTTTTAGAAGATGTGAATGCATTACTTGATTACAATTCAGTTAAAGATTTCTTATTCATGAATGTAATTAATGCAGAAACTAATAAAGAAGAATTATCTATGGAGCCACATACAGTTATTGGAGATTTAGCGATTGTGTATAGAGTGATGATTAAAACAACTGATGATCAATTTTGCTCAGCTAGAGTTACAAATGAAATGCTTGATCATTATGGTATTGATGTATCGCAGTTGCACAATGATGCATTGATTTCATCACCAAATATGATGAAACCAGAAATTATTCCACTAGAAACATTGCTGATGGGAGTTCCAGAACAAGAAGCATGGCAAAATGAAGACAGGCATTTTGTAGTTTTGACAAATGAACATAGAACGGATGGAGCAGCAACAATTTTTTATTCCGGAGTTTTGAATGATCTAGCTGAAAAATTAGGGCATGATCTTTATATTGTTCCTTCTTCAACAGATGAATGTTTAGCTTTATGTGATTCTCCAACATTGAATACGGATCGTTTGAAAGAAATGCTTTTACTTATGAACGGTCCAAGTTTTATGGATCAAGATAAAAAGCTATCTGATATTTTATATCATTATGATAAGTATAATCATGTTTTAGAGAAATCAGATGATTATGAAAAGAGAATCAATAAGCAGAGATATTCACAATTACTTCATTAAGATTTGGAGAATTGAAAATGATTAAATACGAAGATATCGTTAAGCGAATTTCGTTTATTGAAAAAAGAAAAATTAAAAATGAGGAAAAGATAAAATTTCTAATAGAAGAAAATAATACCTTATCTTCAAATTTAAAATTACTAAATCAGAAAAAAAATGTTAGAAAAAATGAATCAGGATCTAGCAGATCTTATACCTGATAAGAAAAAGGCTGCAGACAATTAGTGTCTACAGTTGTAGCAAGCAACGTCTTTGGATATCCAAAAGACTAATATTTAGGGAATATCCCTAAGACCCTTGGCTATCTCAATTAAGATAGCTTTTTTTGAATGGAGGATTTAAACAAATGTTAAATACGCTAATCTTATGTTTTGGATGTTTTACTTGTGGTGGTTTTGTTGGAATGATGACTTTGTTGTTTATGCAAGGTGCTTTTTATAACGAAAATGCGGAAGAGAACGAAACAATTTGTAATTCGGTTAAATGATGATGAGTTAAATCATTTAAATAAACTAGTTACAGCATCGAATCTATCTCGTGAATCCTACCTTCGTATGTGTATAAACGGTTTAGTTCCAAAACCTTCTCCAAGCACTGAACTCATTGAAACTATTGGAATACTTCGACAAATCGCTGAATCCTTAAGTGATATTTCTAAAAGTGTTTATACACAAAATGGTATTGATGAATCAATATATGTCCAAAACTTCGAATTGCTTCAAAATCAAATCAATGAAATCATGATTTTAATACGAGAACCGATGGAATTGAAATTACCTATGACTCAATAAAATGAAAGAAGGTGATAACTTGGCAATCACAAAAATATGGGCTGTTAAAGATGATTTGAATCGTGTTCTCAACTATATTAAAAATCCGGATAAGACAACAGAACTTGGTGATGGATTAAAAGAAGTTCTTGCCTATACAACGCAAGGTTACAAAACCAATGAGAAAGAATATATTACTGGCATCAACTGTGATCCTAAGACTTCTTTAAAACAAATGATGAATACTAAACTTTCTTACAACAAAATGGATGGTAGACTCGCCTTTCATGCCGTGCAGTCTTTTAAACCAGGTGAAGTTACTCCTGAAAAATGTCATGCATTAGGTGTACAACTTGCCAAACAAATGTGGGGCAATCGCTTTGAAGTAGTTGTGTCTACGCACCTGGATAAAGAACATCTGCATAATCACTTTGTCATCAATTCTGTTTCATGGGTAGATGGCATGAAGTATGACAATCGTAAAAGTGACATTGACCATTTCCGTGAATTAAATGATGCAATCTGTAAAGAACATGGTTTATCCATCATCGAAAATCCGAGTGGCAAAGCAATGAACTATGGAGAATGGAATGCTGAAAAGAAAGATGGAATCTACTTTCGTAAAATTATTCGCTACGATGTAGATACTGTCCTTTCCTATGCTCGTACACTAGATCAGTTTAAAGAAGGATTAGAAGGAATTGGATACCAGGTTGACTTATCCGGTAAACATTGGACACTCAAACATCCACAATCCAAACGAACATTTAGATTCTACAAATTAACTCGTGATAATCATTATGATGAGGAACATCTTGTTGAGCGTATCAACAATAACTATCTCTTCCCTATGCAGCCTGTTGCAGACATTATCCCCTGCAAAGAATATCAGGGAGACCACAAAAAGCTGAAAGGAATCAAAGCACTTTATTTTAAATACTGTTATGCCCTAGGTATCATTCGTCCTAAAGGAAGCAAACAACACTATCCAAGTCCACAACTCAGAAAGGATCTTATTTATATGGACAAAATCACAAATGAAAATACTTTTGCAGGCAAGCATGATCTTGAAACCCTTGAAGACGTGCTTGCCTTTAAATTATCTATGCAAGAACAAATTACAACATGGATCAGTCAACGTAGATGCATTTACAACAAAATCAAACGAACGCACGATTCAGAATTAAAACAACAACTTGAACAGGATAAAGATACTCTTACTTCTAAAATTGCACATGGGAAAAAGGAAATCAAAATATGTGAAGATATAGAAAAGAGAGTTCCTGATATGGAAGAAAAGCTTAAACAAATTCAAGAATTAGAAGATGAACGTAATCAACAACAAATCGAATATGAAAGGAGCTTTAACTTATGAACAGTGCTGATACTGCCGATCAAATGATGAAGATGACACTTGAAGGCATTGAAGTGGCTGCTGAGATTGGTTTAAAAGCTGGTGGTACAGCTGCTAAATCTCTTGCGGTTAGTTTATATGCTATTCTTACTGACAACAAAAAAATCAAAGGAAGAACAAATCTCGATAACATGTTGAAATCTGGCAAGGAACTCAAAGTCTTTGCGATTCATCATTCCGATTTAGAAAAGTTTTGTACAGAAGCAAAGCATTATGGTGTACTCTACTCCGTTTTAAAAGAAAAGAACAACACCGATGGAATTGTAGATATTATGGTTCGTGCTGAAGATGCATCTAAGATATCAAGAATGGTGGATAAATTTGATTTAGCCACAATTGATACCAAAGCCATAAGAGAAAGTGTATTATCACAAAAGGATATAAAGCCAATGAGTGATGAAGAGCATGATGCATTGCTATCCAAATTAATGGATGAAAAAACAAACCCCGAACTGGCTCGGATGAGCAAAGACGGTACTCCGTTCGAGCCATCTTCAAAAACATTGAAGAAAGAAAACAAGAAGAAAGCCGTCGCAAGAAAAAGATCAATAGCTACTACGGATAGACCTTCTGTTCGCAAAGAACTGCAGGAAATCAAACAGGAAAAATTAAAATCAGCTGCACCTAAAATGCCTGTCAAAAACAAATCTAAAAAGAAAGTGAGATAACGATTATGAACTGGTTTAGAAAACAAAAAGAAGAAATGATTGAAATACAAGTGGATGATACAGAAAGGCGAATTATTGTACGTGCTCTTGCCGATTTAAGAGATAAGCAACGCATGGCACATAAGAATTATGACTTTCTAGATTCATTGATTGTCAAAGTCTGTGATGCAAATGTAAATAAAGCCTATTTCGACAAGCTTCCACAAAAATAGTCAGTTATCGCATCAGATATTGAAAATATAGCATTTTTTGTATCGTTAACATGTTGCTTCTTTACTTTATATTTGTTAAACTGTGCTTGAGGTGAGTGTGATGGATTTATTTAAGAGAGAAAAATATTTAAAAAAAATTCGTCCGTTTTATGATCAAGAAGATTTAATTAAAGTAATTACAGGAGTAAGACGTTGTGGCAAAAGCAGCCTAATGCAAACGATTTGTGAAGAATTAAAAAGCACTGGTATCAAAGATGAGCAAATTATCTATATTGATCTTGATAGCAGGAAAAATCGTAACATCAATAAAGCTAATGATCTAGATAATTTAATTGAAACACTCTCAACCGTTGATAATCATAAATACTTATTTATTGATGAAATTCAAAATGTAGACAATTTTGAAGAAGTTGTAAATGGATACAGAACAGATGGGGGTTATTCTATCTTTATCACAGGATCGAATTCTTATTTATTAAGTGGTGAATTAGCCACTAAATTAACAGGCCGTTATGTAGAATTTGAATTATATACGCTATCTTTTGATGAATATGAAGATATAAAACGTTTCTATAACAAGCCAATCAATCCAAATCCTTTAGTAGAATTAAACAACTATATTCTTGAAGGTGGATTCCCTAGAACCATTCAATTTGATGATTTACAAACAAAAAGAACTTATACAGAAAGCGTTGTAAAAGAAATATTTGAAAAAGATATTCGTAGACGTGTGAAAATAAAGAACAAAGAAGCTTTTGAATCTGTAGAACATTTCATTATTAATAATTTTGGTTCTACAACAAGTATTTCAAGTTTACAAAAGGCGTTAGAAAAGAATGGCATGAAAATCACTAGAAATACTGTATCCAATTATATTCAAACTTTGGTTGATGCAAAAATTCTATATGAATGTTCACGCTTTGATATGAAATCTAAAAAATCATTATCGGGTGAAAAGAAATATTATGTATCTGATTTAAGTTTTTATTTTTCTTTAAATACAGATAATCAAATCAATTATGGACCAGTTCTTGAAAACATTATTTATTTCTATGCAAAAAGCCACGATTATTCCATCAGCGTTGGAAGAATAGGAAAATTAGAATGTGATTTTATTTTAAGAGATCACAACATGAATTATTCTTATGTTCAAGTAGCTTACACCATTGCACTAAGCAAACAAACAGAAGACAGAGAGTATAAATCATTAGAATCCATTAAAGATAATTATCCAAAATATGTAATGACTACTGATTATTTACTTCAAAAAAGAAACGGCATAAAACACGTAAATTTAATTGAATTTATGACTACAAATTCAGAATTTTAAGCAATCCAATTGGGTTGCTTTTTTGTTTATAGAGAAAGGAGCTGATATTTATATACAAACGAAAAGATGAATATGTGTTCTTAGGTTTATTGCTGATACCTACAATATGGTTTTCCTTGTTGATTGCACCTTATATGGATAAAGGATTAATCAATGCAATTCTATGTCTGAGTGAAGCTTTAGATCATCCCTTTTCTATTCAATGGACAGATTTAACATTAAAAACAATTGGTATCTTTCTGATTGTGTATGTATTAGCTATTGGGATGTATTTATCTTCAGCTAAGAACTATAGGCGAACAGAAGAATATGGTTCAGCAAAATGGGCCAATCCAAATACTGTATGTAAGAAATACGCCAATAAAGTCTACTTTACCAACAAAGTCTTTTCTCAGAATGTACGAATGGGATTAGATGGGAAAAAGCATCGACGAAACTTGAATACCGTAGTGATTGGTGGCTCTGGTGCTGGTAAAACAAGGTTTTATGCCAAGCCAAATATCATGCAATGTAACACAAGTTTTGTCGTATTAGATCCTAAAGGTGAAATTATTCGTAGTGTTGGCCATTTATTAGAATCCAAAGGATATATCATTAAAGTAATTGATTTGATTGATATGTCCAAATCTCTTGGATACAATCCATTTCACTATATTCAAAATGATAAAGACATTTTAAAACTCATTACCAATCTGATTCGTAATACAACACCTAAAGGATCTAATACCAATGATCCCTTCTGGGAAAAGAGTGAAACGGCTCTTCTAGAAGCTTTAATGCTTTATTTGTATCATTATGCTCCTGAGGATGAACAAAACTTTACGATGGTCATGGAAATGCTCAATTATGCGGAAGTCAAAGAAGACGAAGAAGATTATGAAAGTCCTTTGGATGAACTCTTTAAAAGACTGGAAACATTAGATTTCAATTCATTAGCTTTAAAACAATACAAAATCTATAAACAGGCAGCAGGTAAAACCGCCAAATCGATTCTGATTTCGGTTGGTGTACGACTTGCTGCTTTTAATTTGGAAGAACTTGCATCCTTAACTCGTTTTGATGAAATGGAACTAGAACAAATTGGAGAGAGAAAAACGGCGTTATTTGCGATTATTCCAGATAATGATTCCACATTTAATTTCATTGTAGGAATGCTATATACCCAACTCTTTCAAATGCTTTATTATCAAGCGGATTATGTTCATGGCGGAGAACTTCCTGTACCTGTACACTTCTTAATGGATGAGTTTGCCAATGTTGCCCTTCCTGATGAATTTGATAAACTGCTTTCCACTATGCGTTCTAGACAAATCTTTGTTTCGATTATCTTGCAGAATCTAGCACAAATTAAAGCACTATATAAAGACAGTTGGGAATCCATTGTTGGCAACTGTGATGAGCTTTACTATCTGGGTGGCAATGAACAAAGTACGCATAAATACATCAGTGAACTTCTTGGTAAAGAAACTCTGGATACTAATACGTTTGGAAAATCTACAGGTCATAGTGGAAGTTATTCAACTAACTTTCAACAGACTGGAAGAGAATTATTAACAGCCGATGAAGTCCGATTGTTAGATAACAATGATGGACTTCTCTTTATTCGTGGAGAAAGACCAATAAAAGATAAGAAATACAATCTTTTAAAACATCCAAATATCAAACAAACACTGGATGGAGGTTATCCACCCTACATTCATGGCCAAGCTTCTCACTTTATTGAAGACTGGCAAAACATTCTTCTTACTAACAATGAATATGAACTATTGGATGAAGAAGAAACCGAAAATTATTTAAAGGAGATCAAAGAAAATGAAGAAACTCAAAACAATTAGAAAAATACTTTTTGTAGTCTATGTTGCACTTATCATGGTTGGTGCAATAACTACACCCATCTATGCAGCCAACGATCCGGTTACTGTAGTCAACAACTTCAGTGATTTCATGTTTGGAATGATTCGTGCCATTGGTATGATTCTTCTTGGATTTGGAATTGTACAGGTTGGTTTATCTTTAAAGAGTCATGATCCAAGCCAAAGAGCCAATGGATTTATGACGGTTGCTGGTGGAATTGTAATTACCTTTGCCAAAGAAATACTGAACATCATTGTAGGTTAATCATATGGATGGAATCATTGATAACCTTACAAGTGCTTTAAATACATGGAACAGTAAACTGGCAGAGATATGGTTATTACTGACAGAATCTCCAGAAACATTCAAAGGTGGAGACATATGGAAAGTGATTCTAAAAGTACATGATGCCCTTCAAGCAATTGGACTTGCATTATTGGTTCTTTTCTTTGTATGGGGATTAATCAAAACCTGTACAAGCTGGCAAGATGTGAAAAGACCAGAACAAGCCTTCAAACTGTTCCTTCGGTTTATTGTTGCACGAGCACTTGTTATGTATGGAATGGAACTCATGACAGGTATCTTTGAAATTGTACAAGGTATTATTTCATCCATTACGGAAACGGCAGGACTAGGAATATCATCTGAAACAGTACTGCCACAAGAAATCATTGATGCAGTAAGCAATACAGGTTTTCTAGAATCTATTCCATTATGGGCGGTGACACTATTAGGATCTATGTTCATAACAATCCTATCTTTTGTGATGATTCTTACTGTTTATGGAAGATTCTTTAAGATGTATATGTATACAGCAATCTCCCCTATTCCACTTGCGGCAGCTGCAGGAGAAAGCACACAAAACACAGCATTCACCTTTATTAAGAGTTATGCAGGAGTTTGTCTTGAAGGAGCAATTATCGTTTTAGCTTGTATTATCTTTTCAGCCTTTGCATCAAGTCCACCAGTGGTAGATTCAACAGCATCTAGTGTGTCCATGCTTTGGAGTTATATTGGAGAGCTTATCTTTAACATGTTAGTTCTTGTAGGAACAATCAAGATGTCAGACAGGATTGTAAAAGAAATGATGGGATTATAACTGATGATTGGTGTACTTTCAATTTATTTAAAACGTCCGTAAAAAAATTACAGTAATTATTGAACCGTAATAAAATTACGGATATAATGTAATTGAGGTGATATTTAATGCTACAAAAATTTAAGGTTCATAATTTTAAAAATTTCAAAAATGATTTAGAAATTGATTTTTCAGATGTAAATGGATATAAGTTCTCACAAGACTGCATTACAAATGATTTAATCGGAAAGATGACTATTTATGGAAAAAATGGTAGTGGTAAGACAAATCTCGGTTATGCACTATGTGATTTAAAAGCAACTTTAGGATTTTCTCCTGAAGTCAACACCTTGCATTCTTTTATTTCTAATGCAGATTCTGATTCAGATATTACAACATTTACTTATACATTTTTATTCAACCAAAAGAAAGATACAGCGGTTTATGAATATTCAAAATCCGATATGGTAAATCTTGTAAGTGAAAAACTATCGATTAATAATCATGTTCTTTATGAATATGATTTTAAAGAAAATACGTTTATAACAGTAGATTCTGACTATTTCCACAACAATGATATTTATTCCATTTACCAAAGCAGTACAAATTCATCATTACCTTTTTTGCGCTGGTGTGTAAATAATGGAAGTGTGGATAAAGATTCTATCTTTCATAAAATTTATAATTACGGTTCAAAAATCACTCAAATATTTACCCCAACAACAGCTGCTGTTCGTTTAACAAAAAATGAGTTGGATGTGCTGGATAAGAATGTGAAAGAATTAGAGAATTTTCTTGTTTATATGGGAATTGATTGCAAACTTACCATGGAAAAACTTCCTGATGGAACAAAAGAACTTTATTTTGTGTTTAAAAACAGAAAAGTATCCTTTTTAGAAAATGCATCCAGTGGTACTTTATCTTTATTTAATTTCTACATTCATTTCTTAATGCCACATAAAGAAAGTTCCATTCTTTACTTTGATGAATTTGATGCCTTTTTCCACTTTGAATTATCTGAAAAGATTGTTCAGTATATGAAAGAAAAACATCAGAATGCGCTTGTTATTTTTACAACGCATAATACGAATCTTATGACCAATAAAATTATGCGGCCAGATACTTTATTTCTATTAACAACAAGTGGAAAATTAATACCATTATGCAAGGCAACTGACAGAGAATTACGTGAAGGTCATAATCTAGGCAAGCTATATATGAATGGCGAATTTGATGAAGACTAAGAATGTACTATTCATAGTAGAAGGAACCAATGATGAACCACATTTTATAAAACAGTTGTTATCAAAATGTTATCCATCATACAACTACAAGATTTATTCTTATGAAGCTAATTTACACATGCTGGCTAGTCGTCTTGAAAAAGATTATGCAGATTTTGAAGACGATGAACTCGACATTTTGTTGTTTCTAAAATCTTATGAAGAATCAAATAAAGAAATTTTCAATTTGAAATATACGGATGTATTTATGATTTTCGATTTTGAACCGCAGCATCCTGATCAGCATTTTGATACCATTCAAAAACATACAACATCATTTTTATTACCATTTTAATAACGCCCTACAGAGCACATTGCTCTGTTTTTTTATGCCTGTCAGGCAAGAAAGGAAGACAAAATGAAAGACTATATCACAAATACAATTATCTTAAAAAATGGAGATCAGGTTGAAATCGTAGAACCTGCTTCTTTACCATTAAATCAAAAACTAATGTATCAAATTGAAAATGCAGAATATAAAGTAATCATCAACTACAAAGGAACAAAGACCATTATTCCTGTAGAAAATATATTATTCGCAACATCGAGTCCATTAACCATTACACATGAGGAATTGATTGATGAAATCTAATTTTGAAATCAAGATCAACAAGGAAATACGCGATTATACAGAAAGTATCTTCTTTGGTTTATCTTTAAGACAAAGTATATTTTCTATTATTGCCTGTATCATAGCTACAGGTATTTATTTTCTATTCAATAACAAATTAGGTACAGAAATGACAAGCTGGTTATGTATGTTAGGTGCTGCACCATTTGCAGCATTAGGTTTTATTCGATTTCAGGGAATGTATACCGAAGATATTGTGAAAACGGCACTATATTCATTTCTTTTATCTTCGACCAATCTAATCAATAAACCATTTGATTTATATGAAGAAATATTCAATTCAATCATTAATCAATCTCGAAAGGAGTCTATAGTTCATGATAAAAAGTTACGAAAGATTGAAAAAGCTAAACAAAGAAAAAATAAACATTCCTAAATATGTTCAAGATACCATTCCTGTGGATACCATCTACAAGGATGGTATTTTTCGTTGTGGAAACAAATATACAAAGAGTTACAGGTTCTTAGATATCAACTATAAGATTGCTTCAGGTGAAGATAAAAACAATTTATTTCTAAGCTACAGTGATCTATTAAATTCTTTTGATTCTTCTGTAATGACTAAGATTACCATCAATAATCGAAAAGTGGATATTCGTAAATTCAAAAAGAATATCCTCATTCCTTTAAAACAAGATGGATTAGATCCATACAGGGAAGAATACAATAATATGCTTTTGGATAAGTTATCGGAAAGTGATGATATTATTCAGGAAAAGTACATTACCGTGACTGTATTCAAGAATTCCATTGATGAAGCAAGATTTACCTTTTCACGTATTACTACAGAATTCTCTACATTATTTGCAAGACTTGGAAGTTCTTGTATTGAACTCAATGCAGAAGAACGATTAAAAATCCTGCATGACTTTTATCGGAACGAAACCGAAGAATTTAATTTAAACATCAATGATTTAGCTAAAAAAGGTCATTCCTTCAAAGATTTGATTACACCTAGGATGTGTAAGTACCACAATAAATATTTTGAATTTGATGGTAAATATGGAAGAGTCTTATATCTCAAGAATTTGTTTCCGAACTTTGTGATCTCAACCGGAACCTGATGTATTCCATGGACATTATTACGATTCCTACTGATGAAGCAGTACGAGAAGTTGAAAATAAGTTTTTAGGTGTTGAAAAGAACATTACCGACTGGCAAATGAAACAAAACCGTAACAATAACTTTTCCGCCATTATTCCCTATGATATGGAACTTCAACGAAAAGAGTGTAAAGAATTTCTGGATGATTTAATTGTTCGTGATCAAAGAATGATGCTTTGTAATATAACAATCGTACATTTAGCTGATTCATTAGAAGAGCTGGATAAAGACACAGAAACATTAAAGGCAGTGGCTCGTAAATATGTTTGTGAACTTGAAACATTATACTTTTCAAAAAGACAACTGGATGGTTTACAAACCGTACTTCCTATTGGGGTAAACAAGTTGAATATTACGCGTACTCTTCTTACAGAAAGTGCAGCTGTGTTTATTCCCTTTAGAGCACATGAGATTATGCAAAAAGGTGGTATCTGGTATGGACAGAATGCCATTACCAATAATCCAATTCTTTGTAATAAAGCTTTGTTACAAAATCCAAACTCCTTTGTATTAGGGATTCCAGGTGCTGGTAAATCCTTCCTTACAAAAGAAGAATTGGAATTTTTAATTTTATCAACCAATGATGACATTATCATTGCCGATCCTGAAGGTGAATACGATCCAATCATTAAAGCACTAGGCGGACAAATCATTCGCATTGGTACAAATAGTAAAGATTATATTAATGCCATGGATATGTCAGAAGGCTATGGAGATAGTGGAAATGCCATTGCGGATAAATCTCAATTCATTATGTCTTTATTTGAACAACTGGATTCCAATCATGGTGGTATATCGCCAATTGATCGTTCCATTATTGATCGATGTGTTGCACTTGTATATCAAGATGCACAAAAGGACAATCATATACCAACATTAAAACATCTCTATAACAAGTTACTAGAACAAAGTGAATCAGAAGCTAAATCACTGGCCATTAAACTCGAATTATTTACCAATGGATCTTTAAACATCTTCGCCCATGAAACCAATGTCGATATCCAATCTAGAATTCTTTCTTTTAATATCTTTAATCTTGGAAAACAATTAAAGACAATGGGATTGCTTGTGATTACCGATGCGATTATTAATAGAGTCAATGAAAACTGGCGTAAAGGAAAACGTACCCATGTCTTTATTGATGAGATTCATGTTATTTTTGAAAATGAAGAAAGTGCAACCTTCTTTGCATCTGCATGGAGACAATTCAGAAAAAGAGATGCCTATCCAACAGGAATTACCCAAAACGTAAAATACCTTTTATCTTCTCAACAAGGTACAAGTATGTTGTCAAACTCTGAATTTATTGTCATGTTGAATCAATCTGCCAATGACAGAGAAGATCTGGCAAAGCTATTAAACATTTCCGATGAACAAATGAGCTACATTACCAATGCACCAACAGGTTGTGGATTAATCAAGTATGGTGGATCTATTGTTCCATTTGTAAATAAAATGCCAAAAGGACTTCTTTATGACTTAAATACAACAAAACCAGGTGATAAAAAGATGGCATAAGTTCAAACAATTTCTAAATTCAGTGCTTTCAAATCTTGCCTATGCTACAATCAAATTAGATTAGGGAGTGTAATTGTAATGGGTGGACTATGTGTTTTTTTGCTGATGCTATTTTGTGCTATTTGGATATTATGCATGCTTTTTTTGTCTATCTTTATTCCGCTCGTAGTTATTTATAATGGAATCGTAGGTATTGTTTGTTTAGTAGTGTATTTTATCTTAAAGAAGAAACAATTCTTTACGAAATATACAGAAGGCTATAAATACGTCTTATCTAGAATATTAAAATGTGGGCTCCTCATTTTTGGCATTGTTTTCATAATATTTGCCATCATTCTAGCAATTTTACTTTTTTGTTAAGAAACAATCTATTCCATGAGCATTTACTTCTAAAGTAGATGCTCTTTTTACATACAAAGGAGTTGATTGATTTGAAAGATATTAAAACAAAACAGAAAGTACAGATGATTAAAACGAAGGATGCTAAGGCAAATATAAAACACTTTATTAAGCAGCAAACACTTCATACACGCAATGCGGATAAAGATACTCGCCAAGAGAGTATTTCATCTAGTGCAAATGTACAAGCTACAAATTCAGTAAAAAAAGCTGCAAAACAAACATTTGTTGAATCGAGTTATCGTACAACAAAATTTATTAAAGAAAGAAGAAATGAACATAAAATCAAGAAGCAAAATACATTGACAAATCGTAATGAAATTCATCCTCAAAAAGCATCTTACATTTCCAAAGCAAAACAAACTGTGGTGAATAAAGTAAATGCTTCTAAAATCAAACAGACAAGTGAAAAGATTGTTTCTACACCGGTTGTTCAAAATACAACAAAAGCTGTTAAAACAACATACAATGTAATCAAGAAGAGTGTATCCAGTATTGGTGCACTCTTTTCATTTGGTACAGGTATGATCTTATTACTCGTACTTGTTTTATTTATCGGTACTTTTGGAGTATTAGCACAAGATGGTGGATCCAATAGTGAAATTGTTTCTTTAAGTGAAGAAGTCATTGCGTATGAAGATACCATACGTAAATATGCCAAAGAAAATGATATTGAAGACTATGTTTCTTTAATACAAGCCATTATGATGCAAGAATCAGGTGGTAAAGGAAATGATCCCATGCAAAAACTGGCCGCCAACCTGACAGAAAAAATGCTGCGCCGAAAGCTGATCTCGCCGGAGCAGGCAGAGTGGTGCGCTTATCTTGTGGAGTGCAAGCTCGAACAGATGCTTTGCTTTTCCGTACTGATTGCACTCGGCTGCCTGATCGCACCGCTTTGGGAAGTACTACTGCTGAACTGGGGCGTCGTGTTTTTGCGCCGCAAGGCGAACGGGCTGCACTTGCATACGTTCGCGGGTTGTATGCTTTCCTCGCTGTGCTGTGAACTGACCGCCCTTTGGGCGTGCGAAAAAGTAACACCTGCGGTTGCCGTGCTGCTTTTGGCCATTTCGCTGCTGACGCTCTGCCTTGCCGCGCCGGTCAACGATGTCAACATTCATTTTGACAGCGATGAAATGCAGGCATTGCGCGGCGGGATGCAAAAACGGCTGGCCGTGTATGCAGCCGTTTCCGGCACTGTGTTTTTTGCGTGCCCGCAGGTATTTGGTATCCTTTCCGCATCCGCTTGTATCATTGCCCTGTGCGTGCTTCTGGCACGGATGGGGCTTGGAATCACCGTAATTCAATGACGAGGAGGAACATCATGAAAAAACTCGATATTACCGCTCAAAAAATCGTGCAGCACACACTGCAAAGCGCCATGGAGGGCGGTCCTAATTGTCCCTACGTATGGTTTTACCAGCCCCACCGCCCCGAAAAGCCGCTGCCCAAACCGCAGGACAAAAAGTAAATCTCACGCTGCAGTTCTAAGCCCGTCGCATCTCAAATGCGGCGGGCTTTTTTATGCCTGCTTCTCGAAAAATTCACAAAAAGTTCAAATAATTAGAGAACATTTTCTGCGCTATTAGCCTTTAAGATGATGAGCAAGGGAAAAACGAGCAGAAAAGAGGTGAGAGTGTGTCAAGTGCCGATCGACGCCAAGCCGAAATATTAGAACTGTTGTATATGCATGAAAAATGCAATGTCAACGATTTTGTCGAGCGTTTCGGAGTCAGCAGACGTACCATTACCTCAGATATTGTAGTACTTACTCGCAAGCACAATATCAAGTCGAAGTCCGGTCCTCACGGTGGAATAGAAATAGACAGAGACCTAAAAACCGATGAAGTGCCATACCTAACAGATTTTGAAACTTCATGGTTGAAACGGAAATATGACGAAGCTGAAACCGAAGAAGATCGCATAGCGGCACACTCCATTCTCCGGCGTTTTTCTCTTTAGCGGATATAGTCCGTTCCCCAGCACCTTGACAACCGAATACCCAGCATAACAGGTACGTTCCTTTTCCGGCAGACCCGATGGGCGGTTTGGCAAAACCATATGTTGCCAAGGAAAAGGCTATAATGATACACCTGCAGCCTCCCGCGTCAGAGGGGGTGACCGAGCCGGAGTTGTAAGCAGTAAGACTCCGGCAAAGTCAGTGAACGGCCATTGCCAGTGGCCTGCCTGTTGTGTTCCCGGTGTCAGGGGTGCGGGCGGCAAATGTGGCACACATACTTAACTATCTACTTTTGCCGTTTAGGGCAAATCGTGGGCAGCAGGAACCCAAGCACCTGCTGTCCATCATTTTGCTTTAAACGGGATGGAAAACAGGGGTGTAAAATGCAAACCTATCCAACGGGCTATACGGAATCTCACCGTATGGCCGAGAAAATTTTCCGGGAGATTTTACCCCGGCACAGCATGGCGGTGCGCGAGGAACAAATCGCGCTTTGCCATGAAGTTTTAGATACTTTATATAATAAGGAAATTTCCCTGTGCGAAGCAGGCGTAGGCACCGGCAAAACGCTGGCCTACCTTGTTGCCTGTATCCTTTGGCAGATGCATCGCCCCGAACGGATGAAACTGCCCATCGTTATCTCCACTTCCAGCGTTGCCTTGCAGGACGCTATCCTTACTGAGTATCTGCCCGACCTGTCCGCTGTCTTGCTGGACGAAGGTATCATTACAGCACCCATCACAGCCGTTGTCCGCAAGGGCAAAGAGCGTTTTGTCTGCGATGCCCGCCTTGCGGAAAGAGCATCGCTGGTGCAGCCAAGCAGAAAAAGGCAACGGAACAGCTTGCACATTGCAGAAAATATTCTGGACATGGATCATATCCCGGAACTTTCTCGGTATGACCGCTGCCGTATTTGTGTGCCGCAGTCCTGCCCGCGCAATTGCTTTATGCGCTTAGATTGCCGCTACCAGCAGTATCTGCGCGATTCCATGAAACCCGACATCCAAATTTGCAATCACAATTATTTGCTGGCAGACGCATCGCATCGGCAGGAAGATAGACCTCTGCTCCTGCGCAGCTATCAGGCACTGGTAGTGGACGAGGCGCACAAGCTGCCCGATGCCGCCCGCCAGATGTACACGGAAACACTATCCCAGCACAACATGGATGAATTGTGCCTTTTATTACAACAGGCGCACTACAAGGATTTTGCCAGACAGCTGCGGACGACGTTCCTTACGCTGTCGTTCTCCTGCACGCAGGGGTTTTCCAAGCTGCGAAGAAAAGTGAGCGAACCGTTCGTGCAGCTTGGA
>OICF01000292.1_pt1 | contig 16539 bp, 10 predicted proteins | sample 1581211 | NCBI WGS metagenome assembly OICF01 (sample SAMEA3882534, study PRJEB24775) | human gut metagenome | biome: human-associated habitat; feature: intestine environment; material: feces | place: Netherlands | collected 2009/2010
TGAACTTTGTTTTAAGTTCTCTGTCTTGCGACAGCTTGTTTATTCTATCAAAATGTTTTGCATTTGTCAAGAACTTTTTTCATAACTTTTTCAACTTATTTTCAAAGCAATATCTATAAAGTCATGTCTGTAAAATGTAACTCACAAGCTCTACAACTCAATGTGTCCCGCGAGTCAGCTTTGATATAATATCATCCCGGCACACATATGTCAACGGATTTTCTGCAATTAATTAAAGTAGTAAAACTATCTTAAAAAACACAAATTTTCTAAATTGTCTGTTTATTATATACAATTCTCACAATTACTATCTGACAGCCTCTATCGCTTCCTTGATATTTGCCACACCAACAATCTCAATTCCATTAATATGCGACACTCCTGCAAGACACACTTTGGGAACAATACACTTTTTAAAGCCAAGCTTCTTTGCCTCCGCCACACGCTGCTCGGACATGGTAACTCTGCGTACCTCTCCGCTTAAACCCACCTCTCCAAAGCATATGGTATCCTCACGCACTATAATATCCTTTTTGCTTGATGCGATTGCAAGCACTATCCCAAGGTCTATCGCCGGTTCGTTCATCCTTATACCGCCTGCTATATTCACATAAGCGTCACAGTCTGACAGTGACAGGTTAGCTCTTTTTTCAAGTACCGCCATGAGTAGATTAACTTTATTATAATCTGTACCATTTGCTGTACGCCTTGGATTATTAAAAAAACTGTGACATACAAGAGCCTGGATCTCGAGAAGTATCGGGCGGCTTCCCTCTATGGAACATGTGACAATTGATCCTGATGCTCCCTCGGGCTTACCGCTAAGCATATACTCCGATGGATTTTCCACCTCAACAAGTCCCTCCGCCTTCATTTCAAATACGCCTATCTCATTGGTCGAACCAAATCTGTTCTTAACGCCTCTAAGTATCCTGTACGACTCATACCTGTCACCCTCAAAATAAAGCACAGTATCAACCATATGCTCTAACGTCCTCGGCCCCGCAACCGCACCATCCTTTGTCACATGTCCTACTATAAAAACAGAAATACCCAGAGTCTTTGCAAGCTGCATAAGCACTCCGGTTGTCTCCCTGACCTGTGATACACTGCCCGGTGCCGACGCTATCTCCTCATTGTACATAGTCTGGATGGAATCTATTACAACAACCTCCGGTTTTTTTCGTTGAATCACGTCCTTTGCTATATCAAGACTTGTCTCACATAAAAGCTCCAATGAATCCGTAAAATCACCAAGTCTGTCGGCACGCATCTTTATCTGATGCAGGGATTCCTCACCTGACACATAAAGTAATGGCACCTTTTTTTGTGAAAGTTCCCTGCATACCTGAAGTAGAAGCGTGGATTTTCCTATACCCGGATCTCCTCCAACAAGCACAAGTGACCCTCTCACAATTCCTCCACCAAGTACTCTGTCAAACTCGGCTATACCTGTCACTATACGCTCCTCTTTCTCGCTTTTTACTGCCGAAAGAGGCAGAACCTGTGCCGCCTTTGATTCTTTTTTTACTTTTCCCGACGAGCTTATCGACTTTTTATCTACGGTTTCCTCTACAAATGTATTCCATTCCTTACAGGCCGGGCACTGTCCCATCCATTTTGCCGATTCATAACCACATTCCTGGCAGAAAAATACAGAGGTCTTTCCTTTTGCCATATTGTTCTCCTTTATAAAATACAAAAAGCCCGGCTTTCACCGGGCTAAAAATATGCTCTATTTTCTTGATACTTTGATATCGACTGAATCAACACCTTCAAGCTCTACGCTTAAGCTGAGCTTGCCGCCGAGATTTGTCTTCATAGTACCTGCAACAGCTCCAGCTATATCAATTTCGTACTCCGTCTCCTCTTCAAGACCAAGAGTAATCTGAGCATCCTCAGGTCCCTCCACAGTAAATGTCACTGTATCAGCAGTCTCCTCGAAATCCATAACCGCTGTTCCCGGAACAGACTCGTATACAAAAAGTCCGTTTCTTTCGAGCTTTGTAATCTCCTTAAAGGTCTTTACCTTGTAGATATCTCCATCCTTCTCAAAATTGTCAAGCTTTGCCTTTGCAGCCAATGTATAATCTCCGAAGCTGAGCTTTCCGTTTTCCTCAGTACGGATTAATTCACTTATTACAGCCATTTTTATCCTCCCGTAGCTATATTGATATATTAATTATAAATCCAATTCTACTCAACAGTCAATGAAATTTGTTTGTTTTTCGTAGAAATTATTACCTTATTGCCGCGCTTAATTTTGCCGGTAATAATATCCTCTGACATACGGTCTTCAATCTCCTCCTGAAGTTTTCGTTTAAGAGGTCTTGCGCCATATTTTCTGTCATAGGCTTTATCCACGATAAAGGATTTTGCACTGTCGCGCACTGTGAGCTCTATATCAAGCTGTTCTTTACAGCGTTTCTTAAGCTCCTTTACAAGAAGTGTCACTATATGCTTCATGTCATCCTTGTTGAGAGCTCTAAATACAATAGTCTCGTCGATTCGGTTCAAAAACTCAGGTTTAAATATACGGCGGACCTCCTCCATGACACTGTTCTTCATACGCTCGTGATCCTGCTTTTCATCCTCACCAGCGCCAAAACCAAGGCGCTTTGGTTCTATAATAGAAGAAGCTCCTGCATTTGATGTCATGATGATTATTGTATTCTTGAAATCAACCGTGCGCCCCTGTGAATCAGTGATTCTACCATCATCAAGCACCTGTAAAAGTATATTGAACACATCAGGATGTGCTTTTTCTATCTCATCAAACAGTATAACAGAAAAAGGATTGCGTCTGACCTTCTCTGAGAGCTGTCCGCCCTCCTCATGGCCCACATATCCCGGTGGTGAACCAATCATCTTTGAAACACTATGCTTTTCCATGTACTCTGACATGTCAACACGTATCATGGCATCTTCTTTGCCAAAGACAGCCTCAGCAAGCGCCTTTGACACCTCCGTCTTACCTACTCCTGTCGGTCCCAAAAACAGGAATGAGCCAATCGGCTTCTTAGGATCCTTTAAACCAACACGGCCTCGTCTGACTGCCTTTGCAACAGCAGAAACAGCCTCCTCCTGTCCTATTACACGCTTGTGAAGTATCTGTTCAAGCTTTGCAAGTCGTCCTGCCTCTGACTCTGTAAGCTTATTTACAGGTATTTTGGTCCATCCCGATACTACATCCGCTATCTCATTTTCGCCGACTACAGGCTGATTTTTGGCTCCTGTGCGACGGTTCTTTTTCATAAGCTTCTGCTGTTTATTTTCAAGCACTTCCTTTTCCGACATAAGCGCGCCGGCAGCTGCGAGATCTCCTTTCGACAAAGCATTTTCCAACTGGTTCTGCTTATCTGTTATCTCTTTTTTCAGTGCAAGCAGCTCGTCAGATGATGTCAGATTCTTAAGCCTTATCCTGGCTGCCGCTTCATCCATAAGGTCTATCGCCTTATCAGGTAAAAATCTGTCATTTATATATCGTGCAGAAAGGTTTACTGCTGCTTTCACACCCTCATCTGTTATGATGACACCATGATGCTTTTCATAGAGTCCCTTTAATCCTGTGAGTATCTCTATTGTCTCATCCACACCCGGCTCCTCAACCATCACCGGCTGGAAACGGCGCTCAAGCGCAGCATCCTTTTCCACGTATTTGCGGTACTCTTCTATGGTAGTGGCGCCGATTACCTGTACCTCGCCTCTGGCAAGCGCAGGCTTTAATATGTTAGATGCATCTAACGAGCCTTCTGCTCCTCCTGCACCTATTATAGTGTGAAGCTCATCAATGAAAAGCAGTACATTTTTGGCATTTGAAACCTCGCTTATCACCTTCTTGATACGCTCCTCAAACTCACCACGATACTTTGATTTGGCTACAAGCCCGGACATATCAAGAGAAACCAGTCTCTTTCCCAAAAGAATATCCGGAACATTGCCACTGACTATATCCTGCGCAAGTCCTTCTACTATAGCGGTCTTGCCCACTCCCGGCTCTCCAATCAGACATGGATTGTTTTTGCCACGGCGGCAAAGTATCTGGATAACGCGCTCCATCTCCTTTTTTCTGCCTATAACAGGGTCAAGAAGCCCTGCCTCTGCCATATCTGTCAAATCTCTGGAATACTGATCTAATACAGGAGTCGCAGAATTGTATGATGTACTGTAGCTTTTCATCAGATCCCTGTATGCAGACGGATCCTCACCCATCGCACCAAGAATATCTATAAACATCTTCTGACTGTTAACACCCATGGTGTTTAAAAGTCTTGCAGCTGCACAGTCTCCCTGCAGTACTATAGCCATCAGCAAGTGTTCTGTACCTATCTCATTGCACTCAAATCTATCGGCTTCCTCCGATGCGCGCTCCAATACTCTCTGTGTCCTTGGTGAATAGCCATCCCTGTCCATCACTTCGATGTTATCCCCCGGTGAAATCAGGTCTTCAATCATCGAAATAAGCTTATCATATTCCACATTGCAGGCTGTTAGAATCTCAGCTGCCACACCGGTGCCCTCTTTTATAAGGCCAGCCAGTATGTGCTCTGTTCCAACATAGCTGTAATTCATTTTCTTTGATATACGTGCAGCCAAATCTATTGCTTTTTTAGCCTTACTTGTATATGGTTTCAAGTCATATCCTCCAGTCATATTCACTAATTTAAGTCGATGAACTGCAAATCATCATCTTCGCTGTCATCTTCATTGTAATCCTTTGCACTGCTGTCTATAGTCTCAGACGGCTTATTTTCCTCATTGACAAAGCCATCAAGTGCCATTTGAACCTGATTCTTCAAGGTATCATCATCTGCAGCATTCTCCTGATCTGAAGCCTCTTTTGAATCAAAATCAGATTTTTCATTCTCAGCAGTTTTCTTTAAATCGGATGTAATTTCTACGGTTCTTCCGACATAGGATGCATCGGATGCTTCTGTACTTTCCGTATTTTCGTCTGATTCTAAAATCTCAGCTATCTGTGACTCTTCGCCAGATTCCTCAGCCGGTTCCTGAACCTCATCTACCTGCGATTCTTCAGCAGATTCCTGAGCATCATCATTAGCTTCTATATCATTTTCCTCTATATCGAACTCTTTTGTATCATCTTCTTCATCATTTACTTCATTAGCTGTGCGCTTCTTATTTTTCACAATAACCACCAGAAGAAGTAATGCCAGAATAATGATAATAAGAACCAGTATTGCAGCTAAAACAAGATATTTATTGGCAATTCCCGGGACAAGCTCGCTCTTTGTTGTATCGTTTTCCTCCTGTGCCACTGTAGGTGTACTGAGCTCGGTTCTCATATATGTGCCATCTACGCTATCATATGTATACCAGCCACTCTCACCATTGTCATTCATAGCGTATACGAGGTAAAAATCCTTTGTCTGATCATCGGTTTTTTCGACTTTGGTCTGGTAGGCTGTTGCCACACCCTTGCCCTCTATAGAGAGCGATATCTCATTATATCCCTCAGGCACATCATCCACCTTAGGCAGTAAAACCACTATAAAATGGGACTCTGAATTGATACGGACAAACTCATATGCTGTATTCTGTGCTGCATCATATACAAAAAGCCCATTGCCGCTTTCCGACTGTAAATACACAAGCGTGATATCACCAAAAGTGCCATGAAGGGTATTGTATTCAAGTCCGTCAATCACTGTCTTTGAGTGCTCAAAGCCTTCAGGAACAACATCCTCCGGAATGTCATTTACCATAGTCCACTCTGTGCCATTTATATCGAACTTCTTCCAGTTATCCTGCTTATCTGCATTCTCCGGATCATCCTCAGCTCTTCTGGTAACAACTATATTGTATGTGCTTGTGCTGCCGTCCTCTGCTGTCACAACAACGCTGACCGTATTCTCGCCAACCTCAAGTGAATCATTGCCTGTGACGGATGTCACACTCGCCTTGGAATCAGCCGGATTTGCTGTAACCGCAAGGCTTGAACAGCTGTAATCTACTGTAGCTGTGTAATCCTTTGTCGCAGCAGAAAACTCAGGGGAAAGCGTACCTGCTGAGATAACCAGCGAACCAAGAGATGCGTTTGAGGATTTCTTTTCCTCTTTGTTTTCATTATCTTTATTTGCATTGCTGTCATTGCCGGTATTGCTGCCGGAATTGTCCTTGTTATCCTTGTTGCTGTTTGAATCGTTGTTTGATGAAGCACTTGTTACCGTCACCTTCGTGCTGGCACCGGTAATTATACCTCCGGCATCGTTGGCCTCTGCATCTCCTACAACTGTACAATATGCCTTTATAGTGCAGCTTCCTGCAGCCTTCGCCGTAAACGAAAATGACCGCGATGTCGGGTATTCCGGTCCCGCTGCATCACCAATATTTGCCACACCATCTCCACCGTTACTCAGTACTCCCTCGTCGGAGCTTGAGATAACTACAGTGCCAAAATATCCTGACGGCATAGAAACCGTCACCTTGACTGTTTTTCCAACAGCTACAGAGCTTGAGCTGACACTTAATCCAAGTCCCTGCGCATATACATGCTCGGCAGGTGAGAAAACAAGCATCACCGCCATAACAAGTGATAATATACATCCAAATAATTTCTTCATATTTTCCTCACATTTCTAATTCTGCGATATCTTTGATTTGCCCAGTATGTGTCTGTTCATGATTATCATATCAAGGGCATTTCCACCATCACCCTTTCTGTTGGCATCAGCTGCCTCCAGATAAGCACCTGTGAGTGTTCCCTTTCCTAAAATATGTCTGTTGAGCTTAATCATATCAAGGGCATTTACAGCACCGTCACCATTGATATCTCCATATATAACAATATCATATGTCTTTTTCAGGTTACCCGAAGCATCATAAACAGCCACTTTATTGCCTGTTGCAACCTTTCCGCTGTTTTCTGAGCCTGAGCTTGTCAGAAGCTTTACAGTACCTGATGCTGATACTGCTATATTCTTCACAAAATCAGCTGCACCGGTTCCAGGCTCAATGCCTGTAATATAAGTACCTATACTGTATTTACCTGATGTTATGTTTACATCTGTATTATTTTTGTTATTATTGTTCTGATTATTATTGCCACCTGCATTATTTGCAGATGCCGCCTGCCTGTTTATATTGATAGTGTATGTTCTTGTATCACCGCTTTGCGACTTGCAATTTACCTTAATTGTATTATTTCCGACAGCAAGCGAATAGCTTCCTGTGCCTGAAACACCACTGCTTCCTGAAACTGCATCTGCCGAAACAGTCACTGAGCTTATAGCATTTGAAACAACTGCTGAATAGCTTGTTGTCGCTCCATTGAAGGCCGGTGTGAGTGTTACACCGCTTATCGCAAGCGACTGCAGATAGTTATTGGTATCGCCAGCTTTATCGAAGCCCACTGCTGACGATGGCATATTGTTGTATACAGGTATTTTAAATACAAAAGCCTGATTCTTGTCTGAATATCCTTTAGCCAGACTCTGTCCCTCAGTAAGAGCCGCTGTGGCATTGCCCATGTACTGATGGAAATACAGCGAGCTTTTATTTACTACATTAAACTTCTCAAAATACAGTGTATTTTGACCCTTATTTATATAATTGCTGCCCACCTTTACAGCTCCGCCGCTTATGGACTTTACTCTTGTATTCCAGCCCTGCTTCTTGGCAAAAGACAGACCATTTTTATAAATCTTATCCTTCGTGTTTCCGGTTGCATTAAAATTAAAATAATTATAATATCCTTCGTATCCGGAATATGTACCCGAAATAAGAGGACTCGTTCCCTTTTGTCCCTGCTCCTGCTTTAAACGCGATGCTATATGGTATGCACTTACTCCACTGCTCTTTGCCACATCCATGAATGTGCTTGCATAATTGATTTTCTCACCATTGTTGGAATAGGTCTTTGTTTCCTCCATAAATGTGCCTTTTACTATGGACTGAACACCTTCAAGTGCCTCATTCGGACTGTATGCCAGACTCTGAAACTGAAAAATATTGGTCTCATCAAGAAAATTCCTTGGATCCATGAGATAAGCAATATAGGCACTGCTTGCTGACACCCATCCCGGTTCGTACTCAACCCACGTATTTGTTGACCAGTTATATGCTCCGGCAGCTGTGGATTTCTTGGAATTGTCTGCTGATTTGGATACCAGATTAAGTCCGTTTACACTTTCATTTTCAATCACCGTATCCCAATCAAGCCCTGTATTTACAGCCTCAAATGTCCATCTTGGATACTTATTGTGAAGAGCTGTAAGGTTTGGAATATAGCTGTCAGGAAAGCCTGCATTCTTCATAGCCGTGACAAAATCAGTATTGTCTCCGCTGTTATTGTATGTCACCTTTATGTATGTACTGATAGTCCAGCCCGTAAATGCCTTGCCGTTTAAAGTACCCTTGACATTGTACCAGACCACACCGTTTACCCTGGTCTCTCCAATTATGTCAACCTGATGGTTCCAGTTGAGTGAGACAACCTTGGTAGTGCCGGATGTGCCTGCTGCATTGCGGACATACACATTGCCACCTGTAATCGTACCTGTAGCATATGCTCCCGATGCAGCTGCAAGGGCAATCTGCTCCTCATTATTCTGCTGTATGGCATCCGCATTGCCGGTGTCTGCCGAAGCATCCCCTGTCTGCGCATTGTCTGATGCAGCTGTACCTGCTGATACAAAATCAGACCTGATATAGCTGACACACTCCTCATTATTTGCTGCCAGATTGTACTTTGCCTTGTACCACACCTTGCCGTCTGCGCCTGTGGTCTGCTCAAGAATAGTAATATCCTTGCCGTTTGAAAGCTTGTGCTCCAGCTCATACTCTGTTCCCGGTCCGCTTCTCGCCGCTACCCAGTATCTCTCATCACACACAACCTTAGCCGCCTGATCCGCATAGACTGCTATGCTGCTGTATGGTGCCAGGTCACATGCAGCTAATGACAATGTAACGACAGAGGCTGCCAGAAATTTATTTATCTTTATCATCAAATCCCATCTTTCTTATGTGCATTGTTTACATTAATCCATTATCTATTTAATTATAATAGAATATGACCTTTGTATCAATGTATTCGGCAGAAATTTATTATTTTTTTTTAAGGTATACATCGAATTGCATGCAAGCATGCATCGATGATACCTTTTGACCCTTTAATCAAAAAACTCCCTTCAACGTGCAGCTCATGCTTACGTTTCAGGGAGTTGTCTGATTCATATTCTGCTTATTCTTACTGTCTCTTGTAGCTTTTCTAGCTGAACAGAGATTTTATCTTATCCCATAAATCCATGAAAAAGTTACCAATCTTTTCCCAGAAGCCCGGGTCATTTATCTTATCGCCAAGCTTTGATGCCCAGTCCTGTGCCTGGTTGATGACTGAATCCCAGTCGATATTGGCATCCTTAAGCTTCATAAGAAGCGATGTCAGCTTTGCAATATCATCATCAGAAAGCTTCAGGTCGTAATCCTTTGCAGCCTCCTTTATCGCATCCTTTATCTGGCTCTCATCCTTGAGCCTTCCATCGGCAAGCTGCTTCTTTAGGTCTGCAATCATTGCCTCGATATCCTGCGAATCGCCGTCAATGCTCTTGTTGAGCTCTCCTGTTGTGACAAGCTCATCCATCGCTGCGTCTGTCACCTTGTCGTCAAGCTTCTTGCCTGTCATCTCCTCGTATGCCTTTAGTGTACCTACAAGTGCTGCCGTTCCGGAAATAGGGAAAGGTCCTGCGACTATGATTTTAGCATCAGCTATGCCTGCTGTGGCAAGCGCATTCTTGTACATTCCTACCGTACAGTAATTGATATTGTGTGTGGAAACACTAAGACCCGCACCCTTTTTATCCTCTGTAATGAGTACTGAGGAAAGTGACCTTGTGCCAATCTCGCTCTTGCTGATGTATGAATCGAGGTACTTGTGCTCCTCATCATTATTTACATAGACCACATCGTACTTGTCCAGATCAGTGAGCTCGATTCCCATAAATCCAAGCACTGTCGCTCTCTGATCCGGTGTGAGGTCTGCTCCAAGACTTAAGTATGGCTTATCATTTTTGCTGATTGTCACCTTGTCGTTTGCCTCACTGCCGGCTGGCGTTGTACTGTCTGCAGTACTGTCTGTGTTACTCTTATCAGCTGCGTCACTGCCTGATACATCAACGCTTGAAATTGTATCAGTCTGCGTAGCTGTCTCTGTTGCAAATACAGCCGGATTCATTGTAAACAGTGTCACCGCAGCAAGCACGCTACATACAATACTCTTTGCTTTTTTCTTTATTGATCTAATCATTTTTCCTCCAATCTACTGCTCTATATCATACGAAATTGTAAAGCTGCTTCCGTCGAAGCTGACATCTGCCATGCTTCCGCATACCACAGGCATCATCGGCGACATATGACCTATATCCAGATCCATGATGATCGGCACATTAAAATCTCTAAGCAGTGATGAAAGCGCCTGTCGGTGGTCTATGCCAAACATTTCCTCTCCGAAGTGCGCCGGGCGTCCGATAAGAAAGCCCTTTACATTTGAAAACCATCCTGCATTTTTCATCTGCCACATAGCCCTTCTCATGCCCATAACATTAAGGTCACAAGCCTCAAGGAACCATATGATACCATCATCACTGTAGCGCTCATTAAATTCCCTTACATGGTCAAACGATGTACCAAGCAGATTGATAAGACAATCCATGCAGCCACCAAGCAGCCTGCCTCTCATAGAAAGCATGCTTTCCTTTGCCACCGCAGGAATAGAGCTGATGCACGACTTTTCAGTCAGGTTGTAACCCACAAACGGAGCATTCTCATCCTTTATCGATTCCTTCTCCCACATAGGGTAATTGGTAAAAGAAAGCTTCCTGCCACAAAGCAGATTAAATGCATCGGTAAGTGACTCATGCCACACCTCCATGCCAAAGCTGCCCGCACACGGCCCGTAAATACCTGCTGTATCTGCAATAGTAGCCTCCAAAAATGTGAAATTCGTGTTGTCGGAATAGCCCATGTACCATTTCGGCTTTGACTGCTTCACGCGCTCAAAATCAATATAAGGCACTACCTCGCACATCAGCTCGCCGCCACCACATGATATAAGCACATCACTGTCAACAGAAGCATAGCTCTCGTTCAGCTCTTCTGCGCACTTCTTAGGTGTATTGCTGATGCCTATGCCACTGTCGCACCTGCAGTTAGGTCCCTCTATCGTCTTATAACCCATGCTGTGAAACCTTTTAATGGCATTGTCAAAGGCACTCCTGTACGGCTCTGTTGTACAGCCCATCGAAGGCGCCACAAAGCCTATTGTTCCTCTATCCTTTAGAAATTCAGGGTATCTCATGTTTCTATCATCCTATCACTATTATTTACATATCTAAGCTTCTGTCTGAAGTAAAATATGTAGGATTTTATCATTTCTGTCCAGGTCATTTTACTGTCATAATTAAATGTCGTCGTGTACTGCACATGCTGTCTGTTGCACCAGTTGTATATATCATGCAGACTTATCGAATCAACATGCTTTATATTGTTCATAAACACCTTAACCTTTGAAAGCTCATCCTCACTGTCAATGTATAGATGAAAGATAGTATTCGGACATTCAATTATTATCTGCTGTTCTCCTATATTTTTCATCAATGTATCCTCTATTGAATAATGTATCCTGTGTGATTAAAAACATTATCGTCTGTCACACCGGGATGTGAGTAATAACAAAATATCGTAACTGTTCAGTACCTTCACAGTTAAAAAATATCACATAACCATAGTACTACACCGACGTCACAAAATCCAGTCATTTTTCCCTGCCAATTCTTACTATTTTATTAAGAAAAACGGTAAATATCATACTCCCTCACAGTCAAATGCCGGAATGAAGCTGTCCTTTGCCACGTCACCCTCCTGTATAAATGCATTCGTGATTCCTATTTCGAGGGCATAGTTAACAAGTCTTTCATACTCTCTCTTTGTCACTGTGCGGTTTATCTCAGGATAATCCTTTAGTGCAATCGGCGTAAACTGGCTCATCATGCTTATATATACGTGATCATGATATGTATCATACAGGTACTTAAGTACAGCCTTTGCATCATTCACATGTCCCGGCAGTAGAAGCTGTCGCACAATAACTCCCTTTTGTATGAGTCCTGTCGCATCGTCAATCACGACATCCGGCTGCTGCCTGACCATCTCTGAAAGCGCCTGCTTTGCGACAGACGGATAATCTTTTGCCCTTGAATACATTGCCGAAAGCGTACTGTCCATATATTTAAAATCCGGAAGATACACATCCACTATGCCCTCAAGCAGCTTTAGGTCTGTCACATTTTCATATCCGCTCGTATTGTATATAATAGGAAGCTTCATGCCGCGGCTTTTTGCATCGTTTACCGCCCACACTATATCAGGGATATACTGCCCCGGTGTGACCAGATTGATATTATTTGCGCCTTTGTCCGCAAGTTCCATAAAGATATCACTCAGCCTCTCTTTACTGATTACCTTTCCCGCTTTTCCGTCAGAGATCTCCCTGTTCTGGCAGAACACGCAGTGCAGGCTGCAGCCTGAGAAAAAAACTGCCCCGCTTCCTCTTTTTCCTGATATGCATGGCTCCTCCCAGTAATGAAGTGCTGCTCGCGCCACCTTTATTTCAGATGAAACGCCACATATGCCTGTTTGTCCGGTGCTTCTGTTTATGCCACATTTTCTGGGACACAATAAGCAATTTTCGTATTTATTCATATTTTTCATTTTAACCCTTGCTAAAAATAATGTTTGATACTACAATCTATATGATTATGCGGTGCATATGCCATGCGCCTTCAGTAGTCATTTTAAAATTATACCATAACTATTCTTACAGAAGAGAATAGTTAAAATACACAATAAGGAGATTACAATGAATCAGTCAAACTGTATCGTCGCCCAGTCAGGCGGCCCAACTGTTGCAATCAACGCAAGCCTTGCAGGAGTCATCGCAGGAGTAAAAAGCTCTGAAAAATACGATATCTGCTATGGCGCCGTAAACGGAATACTCGGCATATTAAATGAGAATTATCTCAATCTGTCAGATATTTTTGCAGATGATGCTAATCTTGAAAAGCTCAAGACCACACCTGCCATGTATCTTGGCTCATGCCGCCACAAGCTCCCTGATTACAAGGATGATGATTCACCATATGTATACATCTTCCACCAGTTTGATAAGCTCTCCGTAAAGGCTTTCTTTTACATCGGTGGAAATGATTCGATGGATACCGTATTAAAGTTATCCGATTATGCAAAAAAAATCAACAGTGATGTGAAAATTATAGGGATTCCAAAGACCATCGACAATGATCTGTGCATGACAGACCACACTCCGGGATTTGGCTCTGCCGCCAAATATATCGCATCAAGCATGCTTGAGATAGCCCATGATACCTTTATCTATGCTGTTAAGAGTGTGACAATCGTTGAAATCATGGGACGTGACGCAGGATGGCTCACTGCCGCTTCCGCTCTCGCACGTAATGAGTACAATACAGCGCCTCAGTTCATCTATCTGCCTGAGGTGGATTTCGACAAGGACAAATTTGTTGCCGATATAAAAGAAGCCCTTACACACACTAACAATGTAATAGTTGCCGTATCCGAAGGAATACATGACGCAGACGGCTCATACATTACATCATCAAATGCCTCATGTGACCAGTTCGGACACCAGCAGCTAAGCGGTGCCGGAAAGGCTCTTGAGTTCATTGTTAAAGAAAACATCGGTGTCAAGGTTCGCTCAGTAGAGGTAAACGTGCTCCAGCGCTGTGCCTCACATCTTGCATCATTAACCGATATCGAGGAATCTTTTGCTCAGGGTAAAAAGGGTGTCACTATTGCAGCAGAGGGTGTGACCGCATCAATGGTATGCTTAAAGCGCATCTCAAATGATCCTTATCAGGTAGAATACACATATTCTGCTATCAAGGATATCGCAAACGAGGCCAAGTCTGTGCCAAGAGAGTGGATCAATGATGCTGGCAATGATGTGAAGCCTGAGCTTATCGAATACTTAAAGCCACTTATTCAGGGAGAAACCGCTGTAGCCTACAAGAATGGTCTGCCTGACTATATGGATGTGTCACATCTTCACAAATGTAACTGATTTTAGCTGCCGCCTACACCCCGGTGTGGGCAGCAACAGCATATCTCCAAGGAGGTCGATTTACATGAAGAAAAAAGTACTTATAACCTGCGCCGTTGTGCTTGGCGTGATTTTGGCTGTTTATCTTGGCTTTGCCTTTTATTTTAGCAGCCACTATCTGTTCAACACAAAGATTAACTCTGTAAAATACGCAGGGAAAACCGCAAAAGAGGCAATAGAAAAAAATACAGCCCTAAGCCGCGACTACCTGCTCACAATCACTGATAGAAAAGGCAACAGCTTCTCACTTAAGGGACCTGATTTTTCCTATGAATATGTCTCAAACGGTGACGAGGAGCAAATCCTAAAAAGCCAGAATGCTTTTACATGGCCTGTCAGTCTTTTCAAAGCTCAAAACTATACACTAAAGGGTTCGTCCAAATATGACGATGCCGCTTTGGCGGAAAAGCTCAAGGCTCTTGATATTTTCAGTGATGACTACATTGAAAATCCGGAGGATGCCCACATCGAGATAAAAGACGGCAAATACGATGTGATTGAAGAGAAAAATGGCTGCAAGCCGATATATGACAGCATCCTTGCCGAAGTAAAGGATGCCCTGGACAATGAGCTTCCAAAGCTTAGCTTAAGTGATGACTGTTATGAAGCTCCAAAAATCACAAAGGAAAGCGATACAATCAAAAATGAAAAAGAAGCCCTCGACAAATACACAGCTTCAACTGTCACTTACAAAATTGAAGGTGCCGATGAGAAGCTTGACTCAGCCAAAATCCTTGATATGCTAAGCATCTCAGATGACGGCAGCGTGAGCATAGATGATGCCAAGGTCACTAAATATGTCCAGCAGCTTGCTTCCAAGTATAACACCTTCGGACGCAAGCGCTCATTCAAGACATCGTCCGGTGACACTATTGAAATAGGTGGTGGAGACTACGGATGGGTAGTCAGCAAGAAAAATGAGAAGGCCAAACTTCTTTCCGATTTAGAGGGAGGCAAGCCAGTGGAAAGAGAGCCTGTTTACGAGCAGACTGCTCTCTACCGAGGCGCTGATGACATAGGTAATACATACATAGAGATTGACTACACAAAGCAGCACATGTGGTATTACAAGGATGGTGCTCTCCAGATGGAGTCTGATTTCGTATCAGGTAATCTCGCCCGTCAGAATGGTTCCGTAGATGGTGTATACAAGATTGTTTACAAGCAGAGAAATGCTACTCTTGTCGGTGAGGGTTACTCTTCTCCTGTCAGCTATTTCATGCCGTTTGCCTACAATATAGGTATCCATGATGCCAGCTGGCGTGATACCTTCGGAGGAACAATTTACAAAACCTCCGGCTCACACGGATGTATCAATGTGCCGCCTGCTTTTGCAGAGCAGCTGTTCAACGCTGTGGATAAGGGCACTCCTGTTGTTGCCTACTACAGAGAGGCTGTCACTCTGACAAACAATGCTGCAAAGATGTCCAATGCATACTCGTATGTAGCTCCTGATGCAGCGCAGTAAGTGTGGATTGCATTGTATCTTTTAAATAATATGGGAAGGCGACAGGCGCACGGGAAATTCACCCACGTGCGCCGGTCGCCTTCTCTCACTCATTGGCTATATTCATGCAAACTGGCTATTGTAGAGGTTTGCATAAAATCCGTCCGCTGCAAGCAGGCTCTCATGATTGCCCTGCTCTATAATCTTTCCGTCTTTCATAACAAGGATAATATCCGCTTCCCTGATGGTAGACAGACGATGAGCCACTATAAAGCTTGTCCTGCCCTGCATCATGGTAAGGAACGCTTTTTGAATCTTAATCTCTGTACGTGTATCAATCGAAGATGTAGCCTCATCCAATATCAGCATAGGCGGCAAGCAGAGCATGACTCTTGTGATGCATAATAGCTGCTTCTGTCCCTGTGAAAGGCTGCCGCCGTCCTCACCGATTTCAGTATCATAGCCCTTCGGCAGACGTCTGATAAAGCTGTGGGCATGGGATGCCTTTGCTGCTGCAATGATTTCCTCATCTGTGGCATCAGGCTTTCCCATTATGATATTGTCACGGATTGTGCCCTTCTTGAGCCATGTCTCCTGAAGCACCATGCCATAGTTGTCACGAAGACTCTCTCGCGTGATTTTTCTGATATCGTGTCCACTCACCTTAATTGTTCCACTGTTTACATCATAAAATCTCATAAGCAGATTGATAATAGTCGTCTTTCCACAGCCTGTCGGACCTACGATAGCCACGCGCTGTCCAGGTTTTACGTGGAGATTGAAATCCTCGATAAGCTTTTTATCCGGCACATATGAGAAATAAACATCCTCTATGTCCACACGGCCGTCTGCCTCTTCAAGTATTACCGCATCCGAAGCATCCGGTATCTCCTTTTTCTCCTCAATCAGCTCGAAGATACGAGCAGCACAGGCAAGTGCG
>OICF01000299.1_pt1 | contig 16336 bp, 10 predicted proteins | sample 1581211 | NCBI WGS metagenome assembly OICF01 (sample SAMEA3882534, study PRJEB24775) | human gut metagenome | biome: human-associated habitat; feature: intestine environment; material: feces | place: Netherlands | collected 2009/2010
TGGAACGATTCTGTGAGCTTCCTTTGTCTATCCACACCACCGACTTTATTATCGGCGAGCTAAAGACACAAGGTGTTAAAGATGCGATTGCTCAACTACACCAAAAAGGAAAAATCACAATCAAAACTTTCAAAGGCAATGAGTATGCAGAGATCATGTCACTCCAAGACAAGAATCTCTCATTCCAAGACTGCACTGTTTTGTATTACGCATTAAATGGTGATTATAAACTCTTGACTGGCGACCGCAACCTTCGAGTGATAGCAGAACGGCATGGGCTTCAAGTTTCGGGAATAATCTATGTGATGGACGAACTTCTTCACCATGATATACTATCGAAAGAAGAATATATAACCAAGCTTAAAGCCTTGCTGGAGTCCAACCAACGCCTTCCGACCAAGGAGATTATGAAACGAATCGAGAATTCTTTTTGAGAATGCCAAGACAACTGCTCTAGGAAGTAAACTCATAAGCATAGCCCATTGATTGGGCTATGCTGATAACCATATTCTAAAACACTCCCTCTTTTACCCGTACACAGATTACCCACGGCAGAGGCAAACGCCACGTTCATCAACAGATTGCCGTGCAGCAGGTCATCGAACTTCTCTCCATAGATGCGCATGGAGATATACCATTCCTTGGGATTACCCTCAAAGCCGATTGTTGAGATATGGATGTCCTCAGCCGTATCGGTATGTTGACCATACAGACTGCTGATGACAGGATATTTCTTCCGGAAAATCCAAAGGCACACTGGTTGTGAACACTGGTGAAATTATAGGTGCTTCTCTCATTGTATCTGTTTCATTATTGGTGTAGTTGATAATTTACAGGAGTGATTTCTCCATGTCGTTTGGCTCACGAATCACTGCCATCGGCTCACCTTCAAATGGTGTCTCTGGCATCAAGTCCATCAACTTCTTCTTCATGCCCCGATGATTGGGGTATTGTCCTGCTGTCTCTTTGATATAGCGGCATACCTCCTGCCGTTTCTGCTCGTGGTTCCATATCTTGACAGCTTCCACTAGGGCTTGATAGCTGTCAAATATCAGTTTTCCGATACGTCTTTTGTATTCGCCAACCAAATCTTGTATGTCATCACGGTTGATGAGCAGTGGTATATGCTTGCACAGCGTCATGGTGATGGCATACGCTGCATCGGGTCTGTTCTTATCCAATATCTGTGGGATGGATTTCTTATGCCATCGCTCCAGCAGACGCAGTAGAGCCATGAAGTCATCATTGTCTCTTAGCTCAAAGCTTACTTCCTGCATCAGATATTTGGAGTATTCCTCTTCATAGTCCACGCTCAGCCCTTTGGGTATATAGTTGATTCTCGGTCGCTCCATCCCAGCCCAATACCGCTGCCTCTCCATCATCCGCTTGCGCTGCTCATCATTTTTGATGCGCACCAGCTTCTCATAGCTCACCATCGTCTCAATCTCCCTGAACTCAGGAGAATTCATCACCTCTGCCTTCAGATGCTTCTTGATGAGTTTCTCCAAGTAACGCCTCCAAACCTCTTTGTTCTCTTCGGTAACAAAGGATGGGCATTGCTCTCCGTAGCAAGTCTTCCAGGTAAATGGCTCAATGTCTAGATGCCAAAGAAAGGATTTATGATGTGGTGTGTTGTTTTGCTCCATAATGCATGTTTATGATAATTATTCTTGATTATTCACTTAATCAAATGATTCCAATTTGTTCTAAAATATCCTTTGTAAATTTTGACAGGGGGCGTTTATCCAATTGATTATCATTGATGTAGACACCCCAAATCAAATTGTTGATGTATTCCTTTGTATACCCTGCACCTTGAAAAGATTGAATAACTCCATCATAATAGTTATCATTATATGCTTGTGCCTTCATTACAATATCCTTTGCGATATCATCATGCTGCTGATAAAGTTCTTCCAAAAGGAACTGTGACTTGTTAAGATTATCATCACTATTTGACAATGAGACCTTTAATTCTGATGAAGGATGTACCCAAGATAAATCACTTTTTCCATTTGAAAGAATAAATTTTTGATCAGCAGGAAATGCTTCTTGATAAGGATTGAAGCTTATCAACCGTTCGCCTTTTAATTTGTTGCATACTGGGCATGAAGGTATCAAATTATAAAAGCATAGAGCAAACATTGGAAATTTCTTCTTTGGAAGATAATGATCAAACGTTGCTCTCACTTTTGGACTTTCACTTCGAGATACAGTAAAAATATAGTTGCGATTGCAATATGGACATACTCTGATATTCAATTTTTCAACTAACCAATAGCCTATAGTCTTATCTGTTTTAATTTTTGCTTGAAAGAACTCTTCATAGAGTTTGGACATTAAAGAAATAAAACTTTTAATGTACTTTCCCTTGTGCTTTTTGAACACTATCCATGATTTCAATTTTTCGGGAGAAGCTAAAACAAAACAAAGATCTTTTAGAGCAACTTCCATCTTACTACAAAGAAAATTATAGCATTTTAACTGTATATCATCTAAAGGCAGGCTAAAAGTAGCTTTCCATTTATCAAAATTTCCTTTATCAAATAGCCATGTATACAAATACTGAAAGTATTCTTCAGATATGATATTCAAGTCAACCCTATCTATTTTTATCATCTATCATCCTCCTCAATTCTTTTATTTGCTCTTCAAGCATTTTTATACGTAGAGAATTATCTCCAACCAAGTCATGATATAATTTAAGTAATTGACCACGTATGTAAGGTTCGCCAACTAAGAGTATTTCCTGATACATTCCTTCTGTTACTTCACCTTTGTTCAACCTTTTAAACAGCTGATTGATCTTATCCTTTGCAAATGTACCCATTGTTACACCTTCAAGAAGAAAACCATGTTGCAATAACGCATGAATATTTGCTCCAAAGGTATTCTCTTGCATATGTTCTACAGGTTCACCATCTTCCAAAAATATTACATTGCTTCTCGGTATATCTGATAAGATAAAAGGCGAATGCGTAACAAAACAGACATTGATTCCTTTTATGTGACTTAGTCTTAATGCAGCAATTTGCTCCAAAAGAAATTTAATAAAACCTTGTTGGTAAGCAGGATGAAAATACAACTCTATTTCCTCAAAAAAAAGGTTTACATATCGATATTGGATGTTACCACTAGCTATTGAATCTAAATTTCGTAAGTTGTATAGTACAGAACTCAAGCAATATAACCGTTGTCTTTCACCAGAACTCAAATACTGACTTGGGAATTTTTTATCATCTCGTTCCACAAGAATGTCCCATTTAAAAATCGGAGGTGGCAACAATTCTATTAAATCCAATTCATATTTTTTGCATAAAGGAAAAACCGATTTATAATAATCATCAAATGAAGTTACCCCGACAGAATTATCTTTAAAGGTCTTGCGTAAAATAGCATTATTTCTGTTGTAAAGCATGAAATAAAGAGTTTGACGCAACTTTAATGTAACATGACTTTTTTCATTGACAATGTCATCTAACAAAGTTTGAAATGGTCTTTTCTCTGTATCTGTATCTTCACCTAATAACCATTTATGCAAATCTTCTATACGATAATGAAGCAAAGGATCCTTTCCCCAAACATTCAATATGCTATATTTGTATAGATGTCTGTAAGATTGGAAAATATCTGCAGTTTTCTCCACCAAATAAGAATAGGCTGTATTCAATATATTTCCTTCTATATCAGACTTATTCTTTATAGATACTTTTTTACCTAAATGAAATTTGCCATTTCTAAATATATTTTGCCAAACTTGGTCTATGACGGCTATTTCCATCATTTTTTCCATTTGGACATAAGTGACATTGTTGAGGAAATCATAAACTTCTGGACCTGCTTCATCTTTAATAATCCATCCAACATTTTGATAAAATGCCAAAAAACCTCGTAAGTCAACCAAACCATTTTGATTAGTATTTTTTGCAATATCCACCAAATATGGATAGTTGGTTGTTAAATACTTGACGTTATTTACAAAACGCTCAACAGTAGCCCGTTCAAATTGATGCTCAGAATTATTAAGTTCAACTCTACTCTTAACTACTTTACAGAATTGTTCAAATCCACCAAAAAGCTTTGAGTAAGTATTTTTATGGAGAGAAAACGAATCTGCATAGCAATTATCATTGATATTCCTAATTCCTTCTCCAATAATATCTTGCATACAAAGTATCATCAGACGTTGTCTTGTAAGATGTGCCTCCATATTAATATCTATCACACCACATTTTCTGAAAGGATTTAGAACTATAGGCGTTTGATAGCCATCATTTCTATGAAAAATAGAATCTATCCAGCTAGAGTGATGCAATGTTTCACAGAAATCAAAGGTATTGTATGAATAAATGGAATAGTTGGTGACATCCGTATAAAATAATATATCAGCAAAGTTTTGTCTAAAAGCCTTATCAACAGGAATACAGCTGTTAGGCCCCATCTGAAAAGACACCTTATTGTCTTCGCATTTAAAACAACACACATGATTATCAATTGAAAAGAAAAGCTCCGCTCTAAGCCCTTCCACCCACATCAACGAGTCTTGGATATCTTTATAAGCTGAATATGCTACATTATTTAGTATACGAACAACCAGTTCTATCAAACTACTCTTACCATCGCCGTTTTTGCCGACAATAGCAGAAATTGAGATGCTTGGAGATGTTTCAGCCAAACGAAAGAAATCATCTGGAACAGAAGCTACACTTTTCCGTTGTAACCATTTCCCATCTTGCGTAACCTCAAAGTCTTTATAAAAGATATACCATCTATTCACATATAAAACTTTCCTAAAACGATCATTACACCTAGGGAGAATCTTAACTGCAAGTATTTTAAAATCAGCCATGACTATATTTCTTGTTGAACCCAAGTCTCAATGAGGTTGATGGTCTCATTTTGAGGTTTATTTTCTTCTTCTATTCTATCTATCTGCACAACAATAGGCATTTCTGCCAATTGCCCAGCTAACACACAAACGCCTGTTGAAAGTATAGGCAAGGACTCTACGGAAACCTTATCCAAGTAAGATATGGTATTGTTCACTTGCTGTATATCTTTCTCATTCATCAGCCTATGAATGAAATAATTATGAAGCTGCGATATGATTGTCGATGAAATGTCAGATGGGCGTTGGCTGGCTATTGTCATAAAGACACCAAACTTACGCCCTTCCTTAATGATTTCCTCAAAAACTTCTAAACGATAATCTTTCCAACTTTCGCTTTCACGAGTTGACTGGTAAGACAATATATTATGAGCTTCATCAACGATAATGTTCAAATAGCCATTGCCTTTCCTATTCTTTTTATAATTTCGATAAAGTTTGTTTGTTAAGAGCAGAGGTATCAACTTTTTCATATCAGTATTCACATTACAAAGGTTGATAACAGCAATGTTCGAATTACTCCAGAAAGAACCGATTTTACCTGTAAAATCAAAAACCTTCTCTATATTTTTCTCATTACTCTTTAATTTGTTGATAGCCGGAGCGATATGCTCGTTCATTGCTCGATTACCAAGCATATCATATATCAACCTCATATACATGATATTGATGAAATTCGTGATGAAATTATCAGAAAAGGTAAACATATCTACTTGTTTATAAATTTTTAAATTCAAAATTATCTGCGGTCTATCTTGAAAATTGAAAAAACCACGAGATCTATCCTTCAAATAATAACATTGTGAACTAGAATGATATGAGAAATCATCACGAAGGCCAATATCTATCCCATTTTTTATGTTAAGTGGAAGAATTTGTTCTACATAATCAATAAGTAAATCCCCTTTAACTTTATCTGACATTTGTAGAATTGAATATATTTGCTGCTTTAAATAATTTTTAAATTTCTCCACATCTCCACCTATTAAATTATAAAGTTTGATACATCTGACGATGAAAGGTCTTTGGGTTTTCTCTGTGGCGCTTGCAAAAATACAGAGGAGATTCTCGTCAAGCATGTCCTCTTCTGAAAGCGGTATTTTATCTTTCCCTTCTTCTGTTCCTGTCGACAAGTCATATATCTTCTTTCCTTCAATGATTGCATTCTCCTTGGAATACTCTCCATTAAAATCATAGAAGAGGAACTTTGCATTAGTCTTGAAACTTTCATTATTTTTAAATGTCAAGAATAACTGTCTGTATATTTTTGCCAATGTATAAGACTTGCCACTACCGGTATTACCAAATATTCCGATATGGCTAGCAAACAACTTGTTGATACCAATAGAAATCGGCACTAGTGGATCTGATGCAATTGCACCGATTTTGATAAACATATCATCTTTACTTCCAAACGAATGAATCATCTTGAATTCTTCATTGGTCAAAAGATGACATTCGTTAGCTATCAGTGGAAGTTCAGTTAATCCTTTTTTATATGAACTCCCTTCTATATGGCCAATCAGCTTGACAATCAAAAAACGATTGATGTATTCCTCTTGCGAGCTATATTGAACAGGTACGCTTTTATCTGTCTCTATATACTCTGACTCAACCTTGCCTACAATTGTCTCAAAGCCTTTTAATACCTTTACATAACTACCAACAGCAACATTCTTTATTAGCTGACCTTGAAAAATCAAATGGCTATTATTCTTGTCCTTGTCTACAAGAACCTTAACAACCCTTCCATCAACAGAATGAACAATTCCTATTCTAAAGACAGAATTATAAATTGAAATATCCTTATTTTGTTCCATAACAAGAATGAATGTTCTTTGATATTTCTTCAAACAGGAGATTTATCGTTTTCAAGTCAAAATTTTCTACCAACTCACACAACTCCTTATATTTATCTTGATTTGATTCCCTAAAACTAGATGGTGTCAATATTAAAATATTATTATTACTGCATCCATGTTCTATTTCCAAATTCTTCTTATATGTATCTAAGTCTTCATCGCTGTATGCGAAAACGACAACTTGGAGCGTTGGATTTGTATCAGCAGCACGTTGGGTAATTTTCGCAATATGTTCATCAGCAAAAGAGAAGCCCATAACAAATAAAATACTATTCTCACGTTCTAATGCATTAGAATAAATACGCATCAACTCATAAAAATGATAATCCAGAACGCTGGTTCTGAATTTATCTTTTGTCGGATTAATCATGACTATTTGATTATATGCATCAAAAAACTTGTCATATGCTTTATCAGGCAAAAAAAGAGCAATGTCATCTGCATCAGTTTTTACTTCATCGTATGTTTTTTCTGTGCCGTCTGTTTTATACAAATTTACAAAATAGTCTTTATCTATCTTATCAAGAGCCTGTTGAACATAATACATCAGCATAGTATCACTTTGTATTGTTTCGTCTTGTTCTTTCCAGTTAACCGCTCCATGCACTTTTATCAAGTTAAACATTGGAACTTCTGCTTGTTTATGAAACTGCATACTTGACTTGGAAAGGGATATTTGGAAGTTACTCTCGCTATAGGCGGGGGTTAGCGTACCTCGGAAGCCATCATTCAATTCGATTCCAGATTTTTCCAAAGTTTTTTCAGCGAGCAAATCTATATTCGTTGTAAAAAGATTGATTTGCTTGTTTAATAGTTGAGAATTTCTTTTATTCATCAACTCATTGCATATGCTGAAGAAATCCGCATAAGCAGATTTTGTTTCCAAGAAGTTGGCATCAATATCCGGATAAATAAATCTATTCTTTAGAATAACCCCATCACAATATGCCTTATATAATGATGCTTTTATAACTTCTTTATACGTCTCTTTACTATCATCTTCTGCCAATTTGGTCAACCATTTTTCTATATTGCCCAAAGTGGCTAGATATGGTCTAGATATACCTGAGCCATACAGAAAATTTATATTCGATGACTGAATAAAGTTTCTAAGAATTTCTAATGTCATAGTTTATGATATACTAAATTTTTGTTATCTGATAGTATCAGTAATTCTGTACTGATTGTAATGATAGCGTGGTAACGATACTGCACAATTGTCATTTAGCAGACAATTTACCCTGGACTTGCTTTGCCATGATAACAAACTCGTTCTTATCCAAACCATCCACATCTCTCAAACTACGACAATTATTTTGCAGAGAATAAAGCGAGTCAAAAATCTTTTTATTTTCAGGAAAAGCAAGTGACAAACGAGAAAGAATATTATCTTCAGGCAATTTATATTCGCCTAAGATAGCTTTTCTGTAAGGCCAATCCCATTCTACATTTCCATTTTTATAGAATACGATAAGCTTACTAAGAATATTCAAACACGCCTCTTTACTAGTCTTAAGATACTCAACAAAAACATTCATCCAATACTCATCCAAATTATAATCACAATTAATTTGTGCAATTGTATCTATCTCTTGATAATTGAGTACACCATTGCTCGAAGATATTTTTTCTGATAAGAATCTATTAACCAACAATTTAGAACATTTTTCTATAACTGGTCTGTCGAACAAGAAATTTCCAAGATGATTTGACATCAAGTTTAATGAAACCAAAAGTATATTATAGTCTTCTTCCGTACTACAGAATTCCTCAAAATTCTTTTGCTCTATGTCTTTGCCTTGTTCATTTTCCTCATATCGATTACGATCATATAATCTTGCTAATACCTGATATATTTTATCTCTGCAGAAATCTTTACCTTCATAATCAGCCAAAGATTTTACAGAAAACACATCGTTTATCATCCTTTTGTTGTCATAGCATAATTCAATAAATATAAAGAATCTCTTAAGTACCTCTGTTTTCGTCAACAACCGAATACTTGAAATCATATACATAAACTCTGACAAGAAATAATCGTCTCTATTAGATTCGAAGATTTCACGCAAACCCTGTCTATATTTTTTCTCGTCAGAGCAGATAACAGCCACAGCAGTTACCTTTGACACCATATAACTTGCATCTAAATCAGAGAAATACTTAAAAAACATATTATGTCTGCAAGCACTATTCTGCTCAATTTGATAAGTTTTCTTTCCAAATAAAATATTCATTATTACAATGATAATATCCTTAGACGAAATTCTAGAATCAGCCAAGGTTTCTTCAAAGGTTAGAATATTAATATCTTCTGGACGTTTATTCCTTCGGATGTTATTTCCATCTTTTGCAGAAATTCTCTCTACTTGTTCTAGCGTCTCTTTTTCTTGTTTCTGCTGAATGATGTTATAATCAGCCTTCCATTGAAGAATAATGTCATTGCCAGAGCGCACAATATCAAGCAAGCTCAAATAATTATCTCTTAATTGCATATAGTATTCTCCATCAAGCATCTGAATCATCGTCAAAAGAAATAACTCAAATAGATTTAGATCTACGACATCATCTTTAGATTCCAATGAAAGGAAATAGGCATTTACAAACCTATAAACATCTCTCATATTAGGAAAAGTGTCCTTGATGTATGTAACATTTTCTATTTGCGATTCATATAATGCAATTCGCTTGGGACTAACATGAAGGGCTTCATATTTATTCCTTAACAATTCTAAAAGTTTATTGAATGCAATATTTTCATTTGCAGGAAGATTAAACTCCAAATTAAAGAACTTCTTGAGATAATTAGCAGGATCTACTATATTCAAAGAACCAAGCATCTGTTCTAGATGAATATTATCAGCAGCAACGATATAAAAGACATTCGGAAAATCAGCAGTGTCTCTAATAATTTTCATCACCATCATCAGCTCTTTAGATTGCAAACGATCAACATCATCAACCGTTATGATGATTGGTCGGTCCAACTCTAAAAGTGCATCTCTTATTTTGTCATGAGCATCTTTTAAAGAACTTATACTTCCAAATATTTTCGATAATTTGAAATTTAAACTAGCCTTTCCATATTCAACAGAAGATAGTAATAATTGGACATATTGCTTTAAAGTTACATCCAGTTCTGGGAGATATTCACTAACTTCCTTTCTGAAAATTTCAAAAAACTCATTTACAATACCAGTTTCAGTATCACAGAGCCATGGTTCGAAATTTATACTTATCGACAAACATTGCCCATTAGATAATTCATCATTGAGTATCATTAAAAATGAAGTTTTACCATGCCCATAGTGTTCACCAATATGAATCACAAAAGAATGGTTAATACTTTTACATCTATTATCATAAAAAGAAGAATATACCTTGTTTACTAATAACTTGGCATATTTCTTACGATTAAACAAATCATCAGTTGTAGGAACATCAAAATAAAAAGGAGATACTTCTTGTTGATATAGGCAAATAGGATTGTTTTTATATTCATTTCTGTGCATATAAAAATATTCTATTAATAAACATATTACGGCTAACACAAAACTTGTCCAAAAGTATGTCTTACCTATATTATAGCACAAAAAATCGTACAGAATCCCAAGATTATGTTTAGTATAAATGCATAAAGGTATACAAAACACCAAGATAATATATAAAAGATATCTATTACTTCTTTTCATTGCAAACCTATAAATTTCGTTATTATAGTATTGTTCTTTAATACCACGTTGGTACCTATACAACTCTATCGTCAGCTACTAAGCCCTCATCCCCTAAAAGTAGCTTATGATAAAAAGGGGGATGGGAGCCTTTCGCCCATATGTTAATCTTTCAGTCTCTTTAAATACATTATCCAGAGCAAATCAATTTACTATTAGGATTTCGGTTTTATTTTACGATCAAACATATTAATCTGCATATTTAATATCCCAATACTTATTGAGCTGCTCAAGGTTCAACTTATCAAAGTGCTCTTTGGTAATAGCCATACAAAGCAAATATCGAGGGCGACTTATAGCCACATAAGCTAAACGAAGAGTTTGCAATATATATTTCCCTGCTTCTTGCTGACAGGCTATACCTGCCATTTGTTCACCTAACCTTTCACTTTCACACTTGTCATGGTACGATGTCTCCATATACAAAGTTGCAACATGAGTTTCCCCTTTTACAGAATGTACTGTTTGTACAGGAACTTTAACCCCATCTTCAACATAGACATTATTTATCTCCATGTCTGCATTTTCAGAAAAATTAGACGTTACATTTGCGTCAAGAAACTGTTTTAATTTAGAATTGCTTACATCATAGCCAAATATAGCTTGCAAATCATGATTAATATAATCTGTAACAGACAATTTAACTTGAGTATCAGTTGATTTATCATCAGACATAATACGAAGAATCCATTCTCCTAGTTTTTTCTTAAGCGAAACATATCCCATCTCATTATGTTGTTTCAGATAAGCCAACAACCTTGTTTTGGTAAATTGAACATCCTTGGAATTTACAGAATAATGAATGTCATACATATTAAGTACATAACAAAAAGCTTCTAGAATCCTATCCTCAATCTCCTTCACCCCCTGCATTTGTATCTTTACAAGGAAGTCTTCTAAACTTGAAGGATTCTTCTTGCCATTATTTGTTAAGTTGGCATCAAACAGAGGAAAATAAGACTTGATACATAATCCATCATCCTTTTTGCTACCAACCCATCCAATTGCTTTGATTCGACTTCTATGCAAGCCATCAGCTTCTTGCATCTCCTTGGCTATCTGATATACAGACTTGTCTCCTATCTTGCATTCTTTTAAAATAGATACATATTTGGGAAGGACCTTCTCAGGCGAATTGAATACAAGAAGAACCGGCCTTAAAGAAGAAATGTTTGGGTTGCCAGCCATATCCTTATTATCACAATCACAAATAGTTCGCAGAACTTTTGCTATATTATCGCCAAATCTTATACTTGATGATATCGTAAGATTATTTTGGGGAATCCATATCATTTTCTGACTGGTATCAGAATAGATTGCCTGATGAGGATCACCAAAACGCTGTATCACGACCTTAGATGAATCAAATAACTTATCAAGCAAATTTGATTGCATGCTATTACTATCCTGCATTTCGTCAATAAACAGATAAGCAAATCTATTTGATATAGCATCTGTCAATCCCACACAAGTGTCAGCATAAGCATTCGCCAAAGAATAAGCATCTTTATATCGCAAGATGCCTTTATTCCAGCAAGAAAGTCTCAAACTGTCCGCTAGCTGATAGGTCTTAACTTTTGGATTACAAGCAAAAGCTTTTGTATCATCTGATGATTTTAAATAACGACTTCTATTAAAATCATAATATAAACCAGAAAAGAGATTAAAACCCAAATCATATTGCATCTTTTCTCTTTCTGCACTTGACAAGGATTGTAACAACCTTTCTTTTACAGCATTATGTATAACTCCACGATATGTTTTATATAAAGAATTATAAATGGTCTTCATGACTGCATAAGCTCTGTCATCATCAATCACACTAACAGGAACCTCACTTATAGAATTGAAATAAGGTATGGCAAAATATTTATCTACAAAACTTTGAATGGTACCAAAAAAATTGGGATAATTGAAAAGGACATCCGCTTGGTTCTTTAGCTTGTTCTTTATCTCATCAATCGCAACATTAGTGTGAGTTAGCACACAGATCCCCCTTCCATTCTCCAAAGGCATTCTCTTGGCAATAATCGCCAACTTAGCAAGCAAAGTTGTTGTCTTACCACTACCAGGGCAAGCTACTACATCCCTACTCTCATTACATTTGATAACTTCTTTTCTCTCAGAATCAAACGTCTCATCATCTTGCAGTAATATTTTTTCTGCATAAGTGATTTCCTCATCTGTTGCAAATCTAGTGTCAGGCATAAGCTTATCGTGTTACATGTTTAATTGCTTCTACGATATAGGACAAATAAGAATCTGACTCAATAAGATTCTTAAGTTCATCCATATTTACATAATCCTCCAATAGCTGAGAAAAATATTGGGCAGTTATTGCTTTAGAAACTGTTCCGTCATTCAGAGGCTTAAAGATTTGATAAGAAGTTGTCGGATCGTTATCTTTCATTTTTTTCGAACCTATTTTATTTTTAACCCCTTTTATTTCTGCGCCATCAATAGTAACACCCAGTTTCTCTAACCTAGCAAGTTCTATGGCTTCTGCTAAAAACTTACAAAGTTTGCTATTCGCAATTTCATACTCTAAAGTCCACTTCTTTGGTAGAAATATTTTAATTTCGTCATTGTATAAACCAGATAACTTCTTACTCCTCTCCTTTCGAAGTGCCTCAATATCAGCTTCCGTTATATTTTCAAAATTTTGAGAGAGAATTTGAATAATAGATTCTCTCTTCTTTTGACTGATGGTACGTGTACGCTTATTGCGGTCAATAAAATTATTCATATCAGTTTTGGAAGTAAAGAATGTATTTATTGCCGAAAAATCCACAACATCATTATACGCATCTAATTGCACTTTTATTTTGTCTGTAATCCTATATATTTGCTGATCTTTTTTACTATCAGAATCTTGATAATATTCAATACTCCTTACATCCAAATCTGAAATTATAGAAACAGGCATGCCATATTTATTTCCATCTTTACGTCTGAATATGTTTACATATCGCTTATAGGCTGTACTACCCACATTAACAATAGATACTCCATATTGATGCAAATCTTTTCCTATAATCTTTGCTATGGTAGGAATCATGATATTCTCTGCATCTCCTTCTACAAGAATCAAACCTTTGGCAAAGAACAGATTGGCTTTTGTTGCATCTAGGAAACGCTCAAGAAACCGATAATCACTATCAGAACACTCTGTAGAATTTTTATCCATCGCCAAAGCCATATTTTCTCGAAGTACAATCATATGCTCAAGAGGAATCGTAGATCCCAGCGTAATACTATGTGTGGTCAGAATAAATTGCCCATATTTACTTTCACTCCCCAGATAGTCTATCAGTCTCAACTGCAATTGTGGATGCAAATGCGCTTCAAGTTCTTCTATCAATGTCAACTTCAAACCTCTAGTTTCCTCCGAAAAGAGGAGAAGTTCTGCTGCCATACATAATAGGTTCAAAGACCCCAATCCCGACTTATTATCTTCCATCACCAAGTCTAGTTGCCTCAGAATATCTCCAAGTTCGTTTCCTGTAAGTTGAATAACCGCTTCTTTTGAATCAGTTTTCAGCAAAAAATGGTCTTTGATGGTAGTATTCAGAGTTTTTGTGATACTTTTTCCGTCGCCATTTCCACTTAATGCAAAGAATCCATCAACAGCAGTTTTCAGACTATTATAATGTCTTTCAAGCTGATGCTTACCTTGTTCATCTAATTTAGAGATTCCGAATACTGGATGAGCTTGCAGGATCTGAGCAAGACGAGATTTATAGCCATGCGTCATATCTTGCAAAGCATCTCGCAAAGGTTTCAGATAAACAACATTCAGATAGCTTCTCACATCATATGGCATCACATTGCCTTCACCACCCATACCTGCATAAAAACGAGGAATAATTCTTCCATCATCCAGCATTTGTGCAGCCAAAGTTACATGAAGAGTAAAAATCTTGCTTCCATCTATCTTCCCCTTAACGCCACACCATTCCAAAAACAGAGCAGCATCATCCTTAGTAATTCCATCAAAGATACAAACAATCTTAAAGCATCGACTGCGATTACCTTTCTCAATCTTATAGAAATCCTTCTCATCAATTTTGATCGGCTCACCGCTTTTTGTATGAAGCACATATCTGATAGCATCAATGATTGCCGTCTTGCCAGAATCATTCTCCCCAATAAGTACATTTACACCTTCATGAAAGCGAACAGTCAATGCAGGTTTTGAGGTATTAAGATCTGCCCCAGATGGAATTCCGTATTTTCTAAAATTCCATAATTTAAGTTCAGATAAAAACATAGTTATTAATTTAAATATATTCTATCTTCTCAACTCTTATCTTAATATATAGAGTAGTTTTATAACTCTTAGAAAGGCAATTCTTCTTGTTCTACGTTTTTAAAAGCATAGCGTTCATTTCCCCTAAAAAGTTTAATCCCCTTTTTTGGAATAAAGCTATAAGTTTCAAACGGATCTAACGAATGAATTGATACAGAGTTTTTCTTTGTGATACTAACTAGATTACGATATCTGAACGAAGCCATATAAGAACGAACACTATAAGCTGGTTCTGACTCTATATCTAGCACTTTATTTCCCCTCACAACAACAACTTTATCAAAAAACTCGATAACGCAACCAGCAGGAATCACAGATGCGGAAATCGGTTTTTCGAATTTTCGTTTCTTATCAAACAAAGAAAGTTCATTGACCTTTGATGACAAATGAATATCATCGCCAGTTTTTACAAAATTCATATTATAAAAACCTTTCTTAGTCAACACAAAAGAAGACGATGAACTATTAAATGCATAAATAACATCATCCAAAACTAACTGTCCAGCCTGAAACAAATTATTCATATCATATTTCTTCTCGCAAAGCTTTACGATACGCTTTCGTTCTGACCTTTCGTCAAATTTAGAGAAGTTGGGTTTATCCTCAAATTTCTCAACCTTATTAACCAGGTAATCAAAGTCAGAAGAAGATTTATAATTCACGATATCCGTAGAAGACCAAGAAGTGCGATAAGAGACAGCATCAACTGGCTTTTCATCCATATTTACCCCCGTATTCAAATCAAAAGGACCAAAAAACATACCATCTTTACCTGTTGACACAACAATACTTCCACAATAAGCATTCAATCCAACAATCTTAGCGTCAAACTTTTTACGAAATTTCGCAGGTTCAATCGAATAGTTATCATTCCCTAAATTTAAACGGCTTTCAAAAAGTCCATCTTTGCATCCTACGAAAAGAGTCATGGCATACATTTTAATATCCAAGATAGGAAATGAATGTACAATATCAATTAAATAGAAATCATTTTCTATGTCTTCAAAATCAAGACAAAATTCAATCGATTCAGAGGCAAACTCCCACAACTTTATCAATGTGAGCATAACTTCTTTAATCCCCAAATAGGTTTTACCTGTCTCATTGCTAAAGAAATCATTTCTCTCAAAAGCCATTCTCAATAAAGACTGGAATTCCGGATATTTACCCTTCAATTGATGCATGATACAAGACATCGGTACATACCCAAATTTTCCATCTTCCAAAGCTAAAAAAAGGTAGCCACCATATATATAGCAATCTATTGCCTTCACATTTATAGAAAAACGAAGTGTTCTCATAAACAATGTCTCATTAATCGTTTATACATTATGCCATCTATAACTTGATTATGATACCAAGTCTCTATCAATTCATCTGAGATTTGCGAGTTACTTTTAGGATAACCATGCCAAGGATCAGCATCATTCGGCGGTTTAGGAAAGAAAGCTATACGCTCATTATCTTTTCCCAACACCTCTTTTCCATTATCAACAATGGAATACAAACCATTAGATTCTGTATCCATCCATACACCTTCATCAGCCAA
>OICF01000323.1_pt1 | contig 15504 bp, 14 predicted proteins | sample 1581211 | NCBI WGS metagenome assembly OICF01 (sample SAMEA3882534, study PRJEB24775) | human gut metagenome | biome: human-associated habitat; feature: intestine environment; material: feces | place: Netherlands | collected 2009/2010
GCCATCAAGGCAAAGATTCCTTATGTGACTACAATTGCAGGCGCAAGAGCAACCGCAAAGGGTATCCTGTACGTTCAGGCACATGGCGACAGCGATGTGAAGTCACTGCAGGAGCTTCACAGTGAGATAAAGGACGCTGAGTAATATCGGGCGCGGGCGGCTTTGCCGCTCAGGTGGCCCGGATTGCCAGTTAAAGGACTAGAGGCTTGCTCTAGTTTACAATTTGTTGGCCAGCAAGACCTCTCAGCATTCAAAAGTGCATAAAATTTTATCTAAAATGACAAAAACCAGGAAAAGGATACAATTTCTAATGTCTTTGTATCCTTTTCCCGGTTTTATTTTAATTTGCGAAAATATTATGCGCTTTTTATTGATTACACTTCTCTCCAAGCTACCCTTCTCGCCAAACTACCTACACTGAGAGTCGAACATTTGTTTGATGTGATATATGCGGTGCTACCCTATTCGGTAGGCGGTTAGCCTTCATCACAGGAGTTTATAGCCATAATCAGCTTTATGCATCACTTGCTTTGCTCTTGATTATGCCGTTGGCTCTAAGAGCAATGATAAGACACAAAAATAACCGCCCAGTCCTAACAAACTTTAGCGGTTACTTTTGTATCCAATAATATCAGGGCTAACCGTCTATCGGTTGCACCTTTTGATATTATATTAGCATTCTCCACCCCCTTCATGTCAAACGTATATTAACTCATATTTTCCATATCTCACTGAAACTTGCTCATCATTTCCTCAAACAACTCAGGCCTGAGTAAGACAAGTCCGCCGTGTCCGAGTTCCGGTAATACTTCAAACTCCGTCTGAGGTAGCCTGCGCCTGATATACGCTATATCATTTTTCCGCTCTTTTTCTTCATTCTTTGCGTACCAATAATGGATGTGCGTATCAATCTTCGGAACAGGATCCGGCACCTTATAGTTATTGCACGATTCAAATGTTCGCCACAGTGTTTTGCTGCTGCAATGTCTCAGAACATCCGCAACATACTGCAGATCTTCCTTGGAATAGTCGTCTGTAGCAAATGCCTTTTCCAGCAAAGCCACACCGCCTGCTCTGCCTATCATCATCATTAGATAATCCTTGAGCGCAATAAAGCGTGTCACGATCCATGGCAACTGATACGGTGTGATTCCGCCGTCTATTACACAATGCTGTATTCTAACCTTCTGTCCCAGCGCAACCATAAGCGCAACGGAACCGCCCATAGAACAGCCATATACAGCATATATCTCCGTGAATCCCTTCGCCTTGATCCAGTTATTTAAGTCTGATGCAATCTGCTCCACGCTTGTAAAGTCATTGTCATTGTCAAAATCATAACCCGGAAGTGCCGGAACCAGCAGATGATAATTCTTTTCTAACAGAGGAATTACATTCTCAAAGTAATCCCACTTCACAACAGATGGATGTATCAATATTATCGTTTCTTTATTCTCTTTTCCGAACTCATGGATAGTCATTGTATTTTTCCTTCCTCATACCATATTCTTTCTTTAGATCATGATGAAAATATTAAACTCTTGCCATCATGATCCAATTCAACGCTCAACAATTACGCATCATGCTGATACACTTGTCCCCATCATGCCGCCTGCCGGCTCAATGAGGGCATTCGCATAAAGAGTGCATATTCAACAATTGTCTCTGATATTTTTCACCGCCATTACAATCATTGCCACACTATATATCAAAGCAATTATCAGCATGCATCGTGAAATCAAGATTCCACCAGTGAATTGTATCGGAATACAAATCAGAGGTATAAGTATTATTGAAAATATAATTGAAAATATGGGATGCTTCATCTTGATATTGAAATATAAAGCAAGTATTGCCATTGCAATACCAATCAGAAACATAATCCCAAATACTATAAGTAAAAATGCTATTGTATTTACCATTTCAAGCTCCCCCATACAAAATATTTGCCGCATTTATCAAATGCCGCAATCAGATCAAGGAAACGCTGTTAAAATGACTCCTCGTAAATCCACGGGTTAACATTGTGAACATTGGACTCTAGTCCATTTTAACGTCATTTTATCAGTGTGACATGGAAATCACAGCATTCATCACCCTGACCAAGGGTCTTGGTACGCTGAAGCTGGCCTCCTTCATTTCTGTAATTTCTCTCATCCATATTGCACAGGCACGGAACGAATTCAAAGCAGTTTTCCCTCTTGCCCAGTTTGCATATTCCACATTCCGTATAAGTGTTATAGAATTCGTCTACACCTTTCTCGTAGTGGAATTTCCAGTCAAGCTCATACTTTGATGTCTGGCTTGCTATGCTCTCCTGCACCTTTTTGTCCTGAACATTGTCAGTGAAGAGCGTACACTTCTTGTTCTCATGCGCCTTCACCATGAAAGGCGAATCGAACACCGCAGTGACCATCTCATCCACAACTTCAGGTGTGATCCTATCCGGCTCTGCCTTGTGCAGTGAAAATACAAATGCTGCGATATACAGGTTCATCTCCAGTGAGCTTCCACCTATATCGGGAGTTCTGAGAAGCATCTCCTTGTACTCTCTCTTCACGGATCTTTTATATCTCTTCATGTCCATATCAGGATATATCTGCGCAAGCCTTGCAAGTGCCTGCTTAAAACACAGCAGTTCCACAGCTTTTGCATACATTCCATATTTCAACATTTTAATCGCCTGCCCTTTTTATTCCTGTATCCATTCCTTAAGTGCGGCTGAGAGTCTTCTGTCTATATCCTTTCTCGTCGCCTCGCACTCATTTGGATAATCCTTTGCAGCCTTAAATATAAACTTCATGACGAATTTCAGTCCAACCGGAAGTGCCATACGAAGCATCGATTCCGGCAGGACAAAATGAGTTCCATGCTCATACACAAGCGGCACATACTCACATGTATGCGGACGTTCCTTCAGTCGCTGATCCATTCTGCGGATGTATTTGCCCGCCTCCCAGAACGAGTCGTCATCTGCGCCAATCAAAAACAGTTTTCCCATTATGTTCTCGACCTTGATCATTTCCTCTTCCGTATGTTCCCTTTCCTTCTCCGAGTCGATGAACAGGCAGGTACTGCGCTCAATGTCGCCGGAGCCCTTTGTCTCCTCCTCGATTTTCTGCCAGTACACAGGATGCTCATACACAAATGGCATATAAGCAAGAGGCTCGCCTCTCCACGAAAGAGTCGATGCACCCGGTATCGGCCATTCCTTACATCCGTCTTTTTTGCCCTGTTCAAATCCCTGCCATACAAAGTCACTTGCCGTAAGTCCAAATGTCAATGTGATATCAGGAAAATACGATGCCGCAACAAGGGAATCCATTCCAGCCGTACTCATTCCCATGATGCCTATTTTCCGGTTTCCATGACTCTTAAGCCATGCGATAGCCGTCTCTATTCTCTCAAGCGGATTATTTACATGGCTGTAATTCTTCTTTCCAGGAGATATGCAGAGTGCGTTCACACCATTTTTGTGCAGCCACTTTGCTCCGCACTTCGCCATAAAATCATTCGGATCGTCTCCAAACAATCCTATGAATGCACAGTCAGCCCCATTTGGATTCTCGTAGTATGTTCCGTAGAACCCATCCTTCTCGATCTCAAAAAACTGTTTTTTCACAACTTTTTCCTCCATTTTCCTGTATACTCCAGACCGCCCTCGCTGCCTGATAACACAATGACAACTTTATCTCTTCTGTCACCAACCGGATATAAGACACAATCCGCCTTGTGCAGTGTTTCTTTTATAGTCTCAGAACCTTTCATTTGTTACATCCCACTGATCCAATTCTCTTAACATACATAATGTTAGTCGCTACTAACTTTGTTGTCAACTGTTATTGCTTTATAAATCAAAAAAACTCCCGCAAATAAAAAAGCACCCGCAAACACATCTTCTAAGACCTAATGATGTGTTCACGGATGCCTTTTGCACCGTATTACTCTTCTATCGTCTCCTCCCGGTAATCCGGGTCTTCATACCAAATATTGAAGTAAAGCTTATCTCCTTCACGAAAGTTGAAAGTTTCCCTATCATCTATCGCAAAGCTCACTTTCTCGGGCCAGATGATCTCAAATGTCCCATCATTTGACTGCCGTGTCAGCGATAACGGAGAGGTATAAAGAATGAGATTATAGCAATCTCCCACAGTGGATAAAGACAGCCTTGCCACTTCCTGCGTTTTCTCTTGCTGATGCAAGAATCGAAGAATATGTATCATGCTTTCTGAAAAATTCACTACCAGCAGCACAACAGAGCTTTTTATAGCTATCATCAGCTTGTGCATTACATGCTTTGCTCTTGGCTATACAATAGGTTCTAAGAGCAATGATAAGACACAAAAATAACCGCCCAGTCCTGAGAAAACTTTTGGCGGTTATTTCTAATCACTAATATCAATATCAGGCTAACCGTCTATCGGTAGCACCTTTTGATATTATATTAGCATCAAGCCTCACTCATGCCAAACATATATCGATGGGAAGACACCTTATAGCAAACAATAATATTCAATACTTAATTGATATATCCAATTTCATTCATTTGTTTTGAAATTTTTTACCGCCATTGCAATCATTGCCACACTATATATCAATACAATTATCAACATAAATCGCGAAATCATAAAACCAACAGTGAATTGTATCGGAATACAAATCAGCGGTATTAGTATAATCGAAAATATGATTGAAAATATTGGATGTTTCCTCTTGATATTGAAATATAGAGCAAGTATTGCCATAGCAATGCCACTCAAGAACATAATTCCCAATACTATAAGTAAAAATGTTATTGTATTTCCCATTACAAACTCCCCCATTCAAATCTCCTTTTGGTGTTTCAGATTACTTGACAGGCCCACCCCAAGACGTAAATCTATCTGCATATGTGTCAAGATCAGCCGTGCTCACAGTCAGTTTACCATCTATATTTTTATAGTCAATATAGGTGGGATTACACCCTCCCGATGTCTCGCCCACGCTGTCCATAGTGAATGTATTTCCACAGTTCTGGCATACCAGCTTTCCATCCTGCTCCTTAAAATATGCCCTTGGCGACGGATTACATACCTGACAAGTGTTAAGTGACAGGCGTGTTGTCCCGTCAGATGCTTTAACAGCGATAAGCTGGATGTTTGTTCCATTTGAATCATAGTTAACATATATCGGATCAGAAGTCAATGTGTCTGCGTCAATTGCAATCTCGCTATTTTCAACTGCGGGAGTTACATATACATCCGCCTTGTTCTCCTCTGTAGTATAATCGATCTTTCCACTCTCAGATGAGGTTGAATTTCCTGATGCACTTGTATTTCCTGACGTATTTGAACTTCCACAGGCTGCCAGCATTGATACCACAAGTGCTGTCATTATAACTGTAAGTATTTTTCTGCTTGTATCTGTTTTCCTTGTCATTGTTTTATTTCTCATTATCTCATTCTCCTTCTCTGCCAATGATATTTATCTTGCCATTTATCATTCCCATCCAACATGTGAACTGAACACTCCCCGGTTCTCCCGGTGTAAATTCAACCACATTCTCGCCTGGTGTAAATTCATGAGTTATACCATAAGCACTCAATATCATTTTATAATTGCACCCGTTGATGACCTCCTCCGGCACATTTATTGTCCATTTGACCGGAATTCCGCTATAAACTGTAATCTCTGGGTAACTTCCAAAGTCCAGTTCACTGCTTACATATTGCACATCGCCTGATTCTGATATCTCTGCCATGTTTAACTCTTCCGTGTTTTCTGATAAAGTGGCTGTTCTGTTCATATTAATTCCAGACAGGCTTACCCCCTGTGAAAGCATCGCAAGTCCCAGAACCACAACAAGAACACATCCTGCACGCATGACAATCTTTGTATATTTCTTGCCAAGCGCAGACACGATACTTCCAAATCCAAGCATCAGGGGAACTGTACCCAAGCTGAACATCAGCATTGCAAATGCTCCTGATACAGGATTTCCTGAACCAAGCGCGATGATCTGCATAGACTGCATGGGACCACATGGCATCAATCCGTTCAGCAAACCTACAAAAAATGGACGCTTTTCTGTTATCTTTCTCCTGCTTATTTTATTTGCAAGTTTGTTCGGAAGTCTTATCTGCAACTTTCTCAGTACAGGAATAACTCCCAGCATGTTTATTCCCATTATCACCATAAACAGACCTGCTATTATCTTCAATATCCCCTGTAGGATCAGTGGAATTCCTGTCTCAGACCAATCTGTTAAGATCATGCCGATTCCGCCAAGCAGGAAGCCAATTACTGTATAAGAGACCACCCGCCCTGTGTTATACAGCAATGATGGCATAACCTCACTGTTTCCATTCCCACTGTCATCTTTCCCCGAAGGTATACATTGCGACAGATTTATACCGCCGCACATCGCTATGCAGTGAACCGATGTTAGTAATCCCACTACAAACAACATACCATAGCTCATCGTTGAATCAGCAAGCATCGATGGAACAAGCAGGTTCAGAACACCAAATCTCTGTAACAGATAATACAGACAGATAATAATTGCAAATGTGCCTATTGAACTGCCAATTTTCTTATAATGTATTTTTCTTTTTTGTATTACTGTATAATCAAGGTTCTGAATGATATCTATAATACTTTCTAGTGTCAATATATCACCGTCAAACTCGATTTCCGCCTGCCCTTTGCTGTATGAGACTTGAACTTTAGATATTCCTGCCATATTTCGTAAAGCCTGCTCTACCCTGTTCTGGCAGTTGACACATGTCATTCCCTCAATCAATAGGATTTTTTTCTCCATTGTCATACTTATAATTCCTTTTTATATACCCCTACAGGGTATTTTTAACATTGACAATATAAATACCTGCATTATATTTGTCAATATTTTTCACAAATTATTCAAACATTAGAAAACACAGTTTCCAATTTTCTGCCCCATATAAAAAAGCAGCCAGACAAAATTTTGCCTGACTGCTGGTAGATGCTCACCCAATTATTATAAATATTTACTTCAATCGAACCCTACAGTTCCTTGTGGCGTGCAAAGTAATCCTTTGTCTCTGCCACAACCACACTGCTGAGTGCAAGCAGTGCTATGATATTCGGAATCGCCATAAGTCCGTTAAATATATCAGCGATAGTCCATACAGCCTTAACTGTCATGTATGGTCCGATAAATACGCAAAGTATGTATAACCAACGATAGATCTGAACTGAAACCTTGCTGCCATTTGTGAGGTACTCAAGACACCTCTCACCATAGTAATCCCAACCAAGGATAGTTGTAAATGCGAAGAATACAAGGCAGATCATCAGGATGAATGCTGCAACCTGACCTGGCATAAAGAAAAGTCCCTTTTGGAATGCATCAGTTGTGACTGAGATTCCCTCAAGGCTGCCATCCTGCCAGCTTCCCATCATAACGATTGAAAGACCTGTCATTGTACATACGATGATAGTATCAATAAATGTACCTGTCATTGTTACAAGGCCCTGACGAACAGGTTCCTTTGTCTGAGCTGCTGCTGCTGCGATAGGTGCAGAACCAAGACCAGCCTCATTAGAGAAGATACCACGTGCAACACCCTTCTGCATGGCAATTGCAAGACTTGCTGTAACACCACCTGCAAATGACATAGGCTTAAATGCGCACTTGACTATTGTTGCAAATGCAGCTGGAACCTTATTTATATTAACTATTATAAGAACCAGACACACCACAATGTAGAGAACTGCCATGAATGGCACTATAACCTGAGAAACCTTTGATATTCTCTGGATTCCACCGATTACGACAAGTCCTACAAGGATTGCAAGAATAAATGCTGAGATGACGATAGCTATTGAGTAGTCATTTCCAAAGATTGATACTGTATTTGCCTTGTCAGGATCAAAGAAAGCCTGAACTGCAGAAGCAATACCATTTACCTGTGTAAATGTACCTGTACCGAGTAAAGCTGCAAGAGGACATAATACTGCAAATAATGCAAATATCTTTGCAAGCCATTTCCACTTGTGACCCATACCATTCTCAATGTAGTAGAAAGGTCCTCCGAGAACGTGTCCATCCTCGTCAATCTTTCTGTACTTTACAGCAAGCAGTCCCTCTGAATACTTTGTTGCCATTCCGAAAAGCGCTGCTACCCACATCCAGAAAAGTGCTCCAGGACCACCGGCAAGGATACCTATAGCTGTTGCTACTCCTACGATGTTACCTGTACCGATAGTTGCTGAAAGTGCTGTACATAACGCGCCAAAGCTCGTCACCTCTCCTGTACCGTCTTCCTCATTCTTGATCATGAATCTCAGTGCCTTTGGCAGATGAACTATCTGAAGGAACTTAAGTCTGATCGTCAGATAGATTCCGCAGACGATGATGAGTATTATGAGTGGCAAGCCCCAGACAATATCATCAACTTTGCCTAAAAAGTTTGTGAATGCGTCCATGTTACTCCTCCTATTTTTTATTTATAATTCACAAGTGTAAATTATAGCATAAAAATTCTTAAATAAAAACGAAAAAACACGCATTTTCAACATTTTTCTTGTTTTTTTGCGTGTTTTTTGAATATTTGTTTATTATATTACGAAATAACGCATATTTATATTCTTTACCGTCTCTTTGCCAGATGTGGTTTGTCATTACTTCTTATAAGCATCCACACAAGCGAACTGACAAGAAGGAGTATTGGATAAAACAAATTTGGGATTATCTGGAATGCTGATATCTCATGTCCCAGCTCCGACACCGCTGATATTGCAACCAGCATCTGGGCACCGTAAGGAATGATTCCCTGGAATATGCATGAAAATGTATCAAGCAGCGACGCTGATCTCTTCGGGGATATACCATAATCCTCTGCCATCTCCTTTGCTATCGGATTTGCCATGACTATCGCGACCGTATTGTTGGCTGTGGCTATGTCCATGGCTCCAACCAGAAGTCCGATTCCGAGCTGACCTCCCTTGTCACCCTTGAACACCTTCTTTATAGCCGAAAGCAGCGCCTCAAATCCGCCATACTCTCTGATGAGTGAACACATGGCAGCCACAAGTACAGCTACCATACTCGTCTCGAACATTCCCGCTGCACCGCTTCCCATATTCGTCAGGAGATCCACTGCTGCCGTCTGCCCTGTGGCAAGCATGATGATGGAGCCTGACACGATTCCAACTATCAGGACTACAAACACATTAAATCCCACTATTCCTCCTATGAGTACCAGAACATAAGGTATGATCTGTATCATATTATAATCATGTTGTACTACTCCGCCTATCTCAGTATTGAATGACTTAACCAAGATTACTATGAGCGTCACAATCGCTGCAGGAAATGCTATCCAGAAGTTTGCCCTGAACTTATCTTTCATGGCATGCTGCTATGGTCGTATCCGATATGAACGACAGGTTATCTCCGAACATCGCACCGCCCATGATGGACGCCACACAGAGCGGCAGATTAAATCCTGACGCATCGGCAACTGCAACTCCTATAGGCGTCAGAAGTGTTATTGTTCCAACAGACGTTCCCATAGCTGTTGAGACAAAGCACGCTACAACGAACAAAACTGCCACGGAAAATCTCGCCGGAATGATACTCAGCATAAAGTATGCCACACTCTCGGCACTGCTCCGCCCCACGACTCCCACAAATATTCCCGCCGTCAGGAATATGAGCAGCATGGTTATAATATTTTTGTCTGTAAGTCCATTTGCCATGATCTGAAGCTTCTCATCAAAGCTTACCTTTCTGTTCTGCAGACATGCCACAAATATCGCCACCATAAAGGCAACCACTATTGGAATATTGTAAAATCCCATCGGAATCTTCAGCACGTACTCAAACAGTATTCCAAGTCCCAGATACAGGACAAGAAAGACGTATATCGGTATCAGTGCCGCACCATTTGACTTCTTCATAATTCTCCCTCTTCTTTCAATATTTTACCTAAATCGTATATCTTTTAATTGAACCTTTATTCTGCCATGGTATACAAGATACACCGCGTGGACTCCCTCTGGGAAATCCACTTTGTTCTCGCACCATCTCCACTCTGTCTCTGAGATATCTTCAGATACAGGTATATCTATTCTTCCGATACTCTCACTATCTTCTGTCACACATATGTCAAAGTATCCTTCTACATTCTCTGCCAGATCGTTTGCATCCTTGAGCTGCTCCTGATTCTCGCATCTCTCGTCTACCCTGACAGGTCCCTCATACACCACCTTGTTGGCATCCGTCTCATATCTGACATTCACGCCAAATGTACTGCTGCCCCCAAGCGCAAAATACTTATACCCTATGAGTGTTCCATCCTCTATCTCCGCAATAAATCTATCCTCACCCTTGTTCGTCACATTTGGGAATTCTATCGTGTATATACTGTTGGAGCCGTGCGGCATATGTCCATTTGTCAGGTTGCATGCTATCACCGCTGGATACGTGCCATTTGCCACAAGCGGTCCATTGTTCAGTCCGCAGCTCGTAACCTCCACCTGGTCTATGTGTCCATCCGCAGCTATATAGATCTTCTCGGCACAGGCCTGTCTGCTGTAGTCCGACTTATGTGTGAGCCTGTGATAGAACACGTACCACTGACCATCTATGCACTCTATACTTCCGTGCGTGGTTCCGGTCATATTCAGCTTGTTCTCGAAACTTCTTCCCTTATATCCCACATCGCCATTTGACACTATAGTGCCACCAAATGTAAATCCGTGATCCGGATAATCGCTCACCGCATAGCACAGCTCATGGTTCTGCCATGACGAATAAACAAAGTAGTATTTGTCTCCCACCTTTCTCATGGATGAACCCTCAAAAAATGGATGCTCCTCAAATGATGTGCCCTTCACAGCGTAAGGAATGATGTGCCTCGGTTCTTCCTTGACCGTCAGCATATCGTCCTCAAGCACCACCATGATTGGTCCCATGATGCTGTCCTTGTAGCCAAGTATCTCCTCCTTTGTTCTTCCAAACATAGATACCTCATCATCCAGCCTGCCATTTGTCAGAAAATCAGGCTCCTCCTCGTATCCGTACTGGGTTCCGTAGAATATCCTGATGGTTCCGTCATCATTCATGGCTGCCGGATCAAAGCAAATGTACTTCTTCATCACAGTGCCGTCCTTGTAATGCACATGGCCAAGATATTCGTATTTGCCCGCCGGCGTATCGCACACAGCCACACTGATCGGACCTGTGTATCCGCCGTAACCGTAGTCACCGCCCATACAGTAATACAGATAATATCTGCCATCATTCCCCCTCACAACATCTGGCGCGTACATATACTTCAGCTCCGGGTATGCCGGATCCTGGCTCGCCCTGTATGTAATGCCCTCGCATCGCCAGCTTGTCAGATCTTTTACCGGCGCGGAGTACACCACATAATCCTGCATACAGAACGTGTAACCGCCCTCCTTATCGTGAGATCCATAATGATAAACCCTGTCGCCCCATACATGCGGCTCGCCGTCAGGTATGTACTCATTCAACGGCAAAAAAGGGTTGTAAACCTGCCTGTTCATATATCTTCTCCTTCTTGTATCAATTTTTTCTGTTCCCCTAAAACAATAAATCCCCAACATGATCCGCGTCATCTACAGACATGTTGGGTTCTCATATTTACAAGTATATTTAATAAAACTTTTTTAGTCAACAAGCACTTATAAAAAAGGATGCATCTGCTCGCAGAGTTTCTTCTCAAGCTCTATGAGTCTCTTCGTCTTATCCTTCGCCCTGTCATCCGCCGCCTTATATTCGTTTAGATATTTATTCAGCGACTTCACACCCATATTGCAGCCATCCGTCATAAGCTCCGCTATGGTATTGTCCGACTCATCCACTATGAGTTTCACATTTGTCTTGATCCATGACATGCCCTTTGCTATTGGATTTGGATCCTTGCCATCGTCATGGTACTCATCCAGTAGTTTCTGTATCTCCTGTTTTATTGCGTTGTGCTCCTCCTTACATTCTATAAGTATCTTCTTCATTTTCGCCGCATGCACATACCCAAGCACCTCATCAATAGACGAAACACCCATCTTGATCCCGGCATCACATTCCCTGAGCAGCTTTATTGTGTCTGGTGATATCATCCCATATACCTCCTTAGCCTGTATATGAGTATGTTACCCGGTGTTTGAAAATTATATACTCTGCTAAACAATCCTTTTTGGAGAGTTTCCTCATATGTATAGACAAAGGTTGACACCCCACCCGATAATCTTTATACTGTTATTACAAGTGTAGTATTAAAGGAGTATAATCTATGAAACACATTCCCCAGATTTCCGAAGCTGAATATGAAGTTATGAAGGTTATATGGAACTATGCCCCTATAAGCACAAATGACATTACTGACAAACTGTTGCAGACCACTTCATGGAATCCTAGGACTATCCAAACTCTCATCAAAAGACTTTCTGATAAGTCTGCCATCTCCTATGAGAAAAAGGGCCGCATGTTCGTCTACTCCCCTGTCATCAGTCAGGAGGAATATCGAAAACATGAAAGCTCATCTTTTCTAAAGAAGTTTTTCAATGGACACATATCCGACATGGTTTCTGCGTTTGTGGATAGTGATGAGCTTAGTGCTGATGATATAAAGGAACTTCAAGACATATTAAATGTAAAAGGCACCGGGAGGAAATAAGGCTTGACTGAATTTTTCACACATTTTTTTATCAGCAATATATCCATAAGTTTCGCTCTGCTGCTAATGATATTTGTTCGATTTATGTTCAGAAAACAGCTAACATGTAACGGCAGATACAACACCATATATATTGTGCTGTTTCTTCTCGTAATTCCATTTATCCCTGTAAATAATTCATTTATATTCCAGGCCATAGGTTTCATACGATCATTATTTAACAGAAGTACTTCTGCCGCAAATACAGTTACTCCTGTGCCTATCAATACCAGCCCTTCATCAAATGGGAACTGGATGAACGACTTTGCTGTATCTGTAAACAGTACATCTACAATATATCCAAAGCTCCTTTTTATTATCTGGCTTGCCGGAGTTTACATATTTTCCATCCGTTTAATAGTGTCAGGCATATCACTATACAAGCTGAAAAAATCTGCTGTTCCAGTCACCGACGATACTGTCATATTGAATATATATTCGGAATGCCTTGAGCTCTGCAATGTGCGCAGATACAAACCGAAATTATATTCCTCCTCTGCTTTATCTGGAGCGGTCATTGTAGGTGTATTCCGCCCTGTTATATATATTCCACGCCAAATCAACGACTGCATATCCGATTACACAATAACCGACCTGAGACATATTTTGTTACATGAACTACAACATTTTAAACGCAGAGACAATGCCGTAAATATGTTTATCTGCATATTCTGCATACTGTATTGGTTCAATCCTGTTGTTATATACACATTACATACAGCAAGACATGACAGAGAAAAAGCATGTGACAATGATGTATTGCAGTACCTTGGTCAAAGCTATGCTGTGAAGTATGGACAGACCATCCTCCGTGCGGCTGCAAGCAGATCCAGTAATTCATCATCGGTATCATTCAAGAGCAAAAGCAGGAAAAAATTACTTAAAACAAGGCTTCAGCTTATTGTTAATTTCAACCCTGTCACCAACAGAGAAAAACGGAAATGTATATATGCATTTTCAATTATCATATTGCTGATGACTGTATGTGCGCCATTATCTGTATATGCTCTGGATGATACACAATACAAGGATTTTGCCCCGGTGAATCTGGAATCCTTGGATCTATCCAGCTACTTTTCTGACTACAACGGCTGTTTTGCTCTGTACGACAAGGGAAATGATAAATGGTATATCTATAACCAGGACAAAGCTCTATGCCGCACTTCACCGGATTCTACATATAAAATATATGACGCAGTGATGGCTCTTGAACATGGCATCATAACTTCCGACAACTCATTTATGCGCTGGGATGGGAGCTCTTACCCTTTTGATGCCTGGAACACAGACCAGACACTTCGATCTGCCATGACCGGATCTGTAAACTGGTATTTTGACAATCTGGATGCAGCTATGGACCACACAGATGCGAAAAATTTTCTCGGTCTTATTGAATATGGAAATCAGAATATCAATTCAGCTCAGAACTGTTACTGGCTGGAATCCTCTCTGACTATATCCCCGGTAGAGCAGGTAGAACTGCTATGTCACCTGAAAAATAATGATTGGAAGCTGTCTAAGACAAATGTGGATACAGTCATAGAGTCCATGTTTATTGCAAACTCAGATGGAAAAAGTCTGTATGGCAAGACAGGTACCGGCAGAGTTGATGATATAAATATAAACGGCTGGTTCGTCGGATTCATTACATCTAATGATAATGATTACTTTTTCGCCACGAATATATCACTTTCTGAAAATGACAATCAGTTTTTATCAGCGGACGGACTTTCCGCATCGAAGATCTCTCTGTCAATACTGCGTGATCTTGGAATATATGCCTATGAATATCAGTCAGAATAAACCGGTATGTCACATTCCATCTTCTCTATATGATTTGACATATATTTGAAAGTACCATCTTCTTCCGGTTTTACTGTAAGTGTATTTCTAAATGCAATGTCCGATCCCTTGTCAGCCCACACCGCATCAACAATAAGCGAAACAGTTCCATCATCGTTGTAGATATAGTCCACAACCTCTCCGAATGGTGGATACTGTTTTCCTAGAATGACCTGATATCTGTACGAATTTTTTTCTGAATTGTAATCACAATTATCCCTCAGCTCCGTTACAGTGACAGGGAACATTGACAACATAACAGACTCATATTTGTCTGCATCTATCCATCCACCATCAGGTTTCAGATTTTCACCAGTGTACAGTCTGTATATATCATCAAACATACACGGCACAAGTATATCTGATGCATTTGACTCATCCCAATCGATAACAAGCATATTGTAATTCACATAACTAAGCCCATACACATATTTTCTTGTCAATTTCCTGCATTCATCCGTCAACGGACTGACTCTGAAATACTCCTTCAGCCCACCATGGGCTATTATATTTGAGTATGTATATATAAAGTAGCCTTTTTCTGTGAGTTTCATATCTTTTAAATCCCGTATGCCAGTCGCTATAAACTTCCAGTCACGATTCTCGTACTTTGCTGTGTTGAAAATCATCTGTATCCGGCTGTCATCATACACAAATGTCATCTCCGTCACGCTTGCATCCCTGTTTACCCTATATACGCAAATGTAATCTCGCTCTCCACCATCTGTATAATTTCTATAAAAAGACTGAAATAGCTGATAATTATACATATTGGTATCATCAGAAAAACAAATCAGTCCACTGCTTCCTAAGATATCTACTGCACCATATATTAAATCACTATTATCCGAAATATCTTCATCCTCATACAACTTTCTTATGGCATCTGACTGCAATATTCCTATTATATTTACTTTTACATTCTCCATTTCGTCATCGGATAACAGACTATCAT
>OICF01000348.1_pt1 | contig 14681 bp, 10 predicted proteins | sample 1581211 | NCBI WGS metagenome assembly OICF01 (sample SAMEA3882534, study PRJEB24775) | human gut metagenome | biome: human-associated habitat; feature: intestine environment; material: feces | place: Netherlands | collected 2009/2010
GAAGCCAAAGATGGAAACGAGGTCCTTCAATTGTTTGATTCTTCCATCGATTTAATCGTCCTTGATATTATGATGCCGAATATGAATGGTTACCAGACTTGTTTAAAGCTTCGTGAAACAAGCAATGTCCCTATCTTATTTTTAACAGCCAAAGGATTAGATTCGGATAAGACGCTTGGTTTTTCAAGTGGTGCCGATGACTATTTGGCAAAGCCTTTTTCGTATAGTGAATTAACGGCAAGAGTTAAAGCTTTACTTCGTCGTTATCAAGTCTATAAGGGTAAAAAAGAAGAAATATTACTTGATACAGAAAAGGATTTAAGTATGGATGGTCTTACTTTGCGTTATGCCCAACAAAATGCAGAGGTCAATGGAAAGGAAGTTGAATTAACGGATATTGAATTTAATATTTTGAGTACGTTGATGAAGAATCCTAAACAAATTTTTTCAGCTGAACAATTGTATGAAAAAGCATGGAATGAGCCGTATTATTATTCGGCAAATAATACAATCATGGTTCATATTCGTAATCTTAGAAAGAAAATCGAGAAGGATCCCGCCAATCCAGTATACATAAAAACAATTTGGGGAAAGGGGTATCGTTTTGAATAAAAAAATAACGAGACTGTATCTTTCCCTTCTTGTTTTTTTATTGAGTTTTTTCGCAATATATTCTCAAAGATTTGTCGTATACGATTATTTAAATACTCATTATAAGTATTCTGATACTTTATCTAAAGAAAAAATAAAAGAGGCGAAAGCTTATTTAGATGAACAAGAACAAGTGGATTTTATGAACCACACTCAAATTCGTAAAGATTTAAATCAATTATTAAAAAAGGGAAGTTATCAAGTCATTTTATATAAAACAAAATCAAATAAACCAGATGATAAAGTCATCGATTCTATACTTTCGTTTTGTGGCCGTACTCCTTTAAAAAATGCACAAAAGTATAATATTTTTATAAAGAGTTCAAGTAAAATGAGTTGTATTGAGTGGTATCCATCTTTCACGAATTATTATCATTCTTATCGTATTTTCGACTGTATTTTAAGTCTTATTATAACAATTCTTTTTTATTTACTTTTAAAAAATCTTAAACCACTCCGTTCAAAGAAAAACGTCTTCTATTCCTTATCCAGTCGTATGATGTTCTCTTTTCTTTGTGCAACATTGTTGGTATTAACTTCTTTTTCATTTCTATATTTAAATCGCAGTGCTGTCTTTGAGTTTTTAATGGATACTTTTTATCAATCGGAAGATTATTCTTCTTATGTAAAGAAATTAGAAAAACAACTCCAAAATTTTGATTTAACGAAAGAAAACAAAAAAGTCATCAATCATATATTAAAAGAAAATGCACTCAATCATGCGTATGTGGAATTATATGATCAGGATGGAATCTATTTTACGGACAAATCTCCTTTAAGCAGCAATAATTTATTGTTGTTATATAGTTTTGATGATTTGGATGTCTTGGAAGCCCCGTTGTACTATGATTATCCAATACATTTTAAAAACCAATCCGTTTATTTATATATCACTTCATTCCCTATGATTCCATTCCAAATTCCTTATATCATTCTTTCACTTTTGATTTCTTTCTCTTTTTATTTAATTATCCTGCAAAGTTTTATTCGTAAACGAATTCAGTCCATTCAAAATTTACAAGAAGATGTCTTTACTTTAGCAATTGGAGATTGGAATCATGAAATCAAAGTAAGTGATAAAGATGAGATTGGACGTTTAGCCCAGGACTTGAATCAAATGCGCATTGCCTTTCTACAAACAATGGACAATGAACAGCAGGCTCGTGTTGCGAATAAAGAATTAATTTCTTCTTTATCCCATGATTTAAGAACTCCACTAACAACATTAAAGGGATACCTTGAAATCATGAATTTAAAAAAGGATGATATTAAATTTCGTGATCAATATCTTCAAAAATGTTTAGATAAGGTTGAAGAAATCACATATCTTTCCAATAAAATGTTTGAGTATTCTCTTGTCTTTTCAACAGAATATAATTCTGATTTATCGAATATTCCTGTTCAAAAGCTCATCGATACATTGGTAGATCATATTCAGTATTTAAGAGAAATGGATCTTCATATTTTATATGAACCTCTACAAACTTCTCTATCTATGGATGCGAATTTTGCGATAATTCAAAGAATATTAAATAATGTATTCTCGAATATTCAAAAATATTGTGATCCTTGGAAAGATATCGTGATTCAAACAACGATTGAAGAAGACCAATTAAAAATGAGTTTTACGAATTCAATCAATCATCATTTGGATAAAGTCGAAAGTAATGGAATTGGTTTGAAGAGTGTTAAAAAAATGATAAAAATCCATCATGGAACTTTCTATCAAGACGAAACAAATGATTTATTTACTATTATATTAACTTTCCCTATTCATCAGTAAGAGTGATTCTTACTGATTTTTTATTACAAAAACAAAAAAATTATGATATTATTACTAGCGTTCGCTTTTTGGTACATATTGGAAACGTCTTTGATTGAACAACACAAAAAGTCATTTAGGAGGAGAAAATATATGCCAAAAACAAAATTCGAAAATATTGTATTCACTTTATTCATGTCTTTTTTAATGGTTTATGCCATGATTTGTTACAACATCGCACTTAATATGGGTGGAATGTCTAATCAAGTCTTTTTATTAGCCTTTCATGAATTAATCATCATGTGGCCTGTAGCCTTTATTTTAGAATATTTCTTTGTTGATAAACTAGCACATTACTTTGCCTTTAAAGTTGTAACACCGAAGGATCGTCCTTTCTTTATCACACTAGCGATTTCTTTCTACATTATTTGTATTATGTGTCCAATCATGAGTTTGATTGCGACCATTCTATTCAAAACACCAGGTGTCCAAATTATTTCAGTTTGGTTTATGACTATTTTATTTAATTTTCCAATGGCTTTCTTTTGGCAAATTTGTTATTGTGGACCATTCGTTCGTTGGATTTTTGGAAAATTATTTCATTAGAAGCAAATGTTGCTTCTTTTTTTTCTTTGATTATAATTAGATTGATATTGAAAGGACTGTTTTAATATGAATAAAGAGTTGATTGAAGAACTAAAAGTACAAGATTTTAATGTAGTGGCTGTATCTAAAACGCGTACAAAGGAAGAAATTGATGAAGTCGCAAAAATGGGTCTAACTACTTTTGGAGAAAATCGTGTACAGGAATTTATAGATAAGTATGATCCAAAATATACTTGGCACATTATTGGGCATCTACAGACAAACAAAGTAAAGTATATTGTTGGAAAGGTTGATGTGATTGAAAGCTTGGATTCATTGAAACTGGCTGAAGAAATTGAAAAACAGGCGAATAAACATGGCATCATTCAAAAGGTATTGGTAGAACTAAAAATTTCGGAAGATCCAAACAAAACGGGATATCCTTTTAAGGATGCTAAAAACTTTATTTCTCAATTGCAAGAATTTAAACATATTCAAATTAAAGGAATTATGTGTGTTGCTTCAAAAACAGAAGATCAAGCATTAGTAGAATCTGAATTTGACCAGATGCATACCCTTTATTTAGAGCTAAAAGAGCAATATCCAGATATAGACACTTTATCCATGGGGATGTCTCAAGATTATAAATTAGCTATTAAGCATGGTTCGAATACAGTTCGAATTGGACGCGCAATTTTTGAATAATTTTTTAAACAGTGCTATACTAATCCCATGCAAAATTCAAAGAAAAGAAAGTTGAAACCACAAAACCTACTTATTGTTTTGGCATGTATATGTTTGATTATAGGAACTTTCGTAGTTTTATTATCCAATCACTCAACTTCTAATTCAGATTCAAAGACAAAAACAGTCAATAAACATTACGAAACGATTGCGACTGTCATGATTGATGCTGGACATGGTGGTTATGATGGGGGAACCGTTGCAGAAGATGGTACTACCGAAAAAGATTTAACTTTGGCTTTAGCTTTAGAAACAGGTAAACAACTAAAAAAACTAAATCCAGAAATCAAAGTTGTCTATACTCGTACAAGCGATAAAGTAACGTGGTCAGAAGATGAAACAGAGGATTTAAAAGCGAGAGTTAAGATGGCAAAAAAAGAAAAAGCCGATTATTTCTTCTCATTCCATATCAATTCAAATGAAGATCCTACTTGTTCTGGATATGTTTCTTATATTCGTCAAGACGATAAAGCAAGTGAACAGATCACAGAATATATATGTAAAAACTTATCTGGTTTAGATTGGACACATGACCGTGGTACTCTTACAACTGAATTTTATCCTCTACATGTGGTTGATGAGCAAAAAATTCCAGCCATATTATTTGAAGCTGGTTTTAGTACGAATACCAAGGAAATACAAAAGCTTAAAAATTCAACAAATCAAAAGAAGGTTGCCCAGGCTATTGCGAAGGCTTTCAACAAATATATTACTGAAAATAAATAAAGGATGTTTACTACGCACATGTAGTTAAACATCCTTTTGTGTTAATGTATCTGGTAAAATCAATCGTACAGATTCTATACGATTTTTTTCTACTTTCAAGACTTTAATGCGAATTCCATTTGGTAAAGTCGTTTCATCATTTGTCTGTGGTAAACGACCAAGTGCATCGATTACTAAACCTCCAACTGAATCAAAGTCTTCACTATCTAAATCTAAATCTAAATAATCGTTTAAATCATGTAAACTTAAATATCCTTTGACATCATATGTTTGATTATTTAATTTTACAATATTTTCTTCTTCGTGTGCATCGTATTCATCCTGAACATCGCCGACGATTTCTTCAATGATATCTTCTAGCGTAACGATACCTGAAAATTCTCCATATTCATCCATGACTATCGCAAGATTAAATGTGGATTGTTTCATTTCAATCAATAATTCTGATACTTTTTTATTTTCATATGTGAACTTTGGTTTACGAAGAATCTTTTGCATATCAAAATGTGAAAAATCATCATACATCAACAAGTCTTTCATATTGACGATACCAATAATATTATCAATTTTATCTTGATAGATGGGAATACGCGTAAACTTTTCTTCTCTAAATATTTCCAATAAGTCTTTATATGTACTATCCACTTCTGCCATTACAACATGTACACGAGGTACCATAACATCTTTAGCTTTGGCATCCCCTAAATCAAACACTTTATTGATCATATCTTTTTCATCTTCTTCGATGACACCTTCTTCGTGAGAAACGTCTACAATTGTACGCAACTCACTTTCAGTCATAGATATATTTTTATTTGGATCTTGTATGCCCATTAATTTTAAAATACCTGAACTAAATAAATTCACAAACCAAATAATCGGTGTTAAAACTTTCATCAAAAGTGAAATAATCGGAGCATACGTAATTGCGAGTTGATCTGCATTCACTGTTGCCCATGTTTTAGGTGTAATTTCTCCAAAAACCAAAATTAAAAAAGTAATGATAAAAGTAGCAATACTAACGGCTGCTCCACCAAAGGAATAAGCAATCAATGAGGCAATACTTGCTGCTGAAGTATTCACTAAGTTATTACCAATCAATATAGCACTTAGCATTTTTGATTGATTTTCTAATATTCTTAAAGCTAATGATGCTTTTTTATTTCCTTCATCTTCTAAAGTTCTCAAGCGAATCTTACTAACTGAAACCATTGCCGTTTCAGCTGAAGAAAAGAAGCCTGATAAAGCTAATAAAATAACTAATTCAAGGATTTGTATCCATAAATCCGAGTCCATTTTTCACACTCCCTATATTTTTGAATATTGTATCATACTCACGATATTCTAGGAAGAGCAAGTCGAATCGCTTTCTCTACGATTTCTATTGTTGGATTTTTAAATCCTTTTACTTCTCCATCCATATTCGCATAAATCATTTCATTTTCTGTATTTAAATGTATCGTTTTAGCTTGGTACATAGAAACTAGATTTTTATACTGTGTATGCGTTCCTTCTTGATACTTCTTTGCCAATCGAACTATTTGATGTCTCTTTACATCTGAAATCAAACAAACATCCATCCAGCCATCATCAATATTGGCATCTGGACACGGCTTAAATCCTCCACCATAGTATTTTCCATTCGCAAACACAAGGAATCCATATTTCCCTTTTGGCAATTTTTTAGTATCAATCTGAATTTGATAGTCTTGACCTATTGGTTTTCTTAAACTAATCAATGTTGATAAAACATAAGGTATGATTCCTTCTGTCTTTATATTCTTTTTTAATGCATTTACCTGACGTGCAACCTCCACGTCAAATCCAAAAGAAACTGTATTTATTGAATATTCTCCATTCACTTTAATCAAATCACAGTCCATATATTCTGGATCTGAATAATTTGCCAGATTTAAAAAGTCTTCACGTTTTAAATCTTCGAAATATTTCACAAAATCATTCCCCGTTCCAATTGGAATCACAGAAATAGTCACATTTTCTTTTTCGGCACACCCACCCGGTAATCCGGTCTCTCCATAGGTGTAAAGTTCATGACAAACTACCATCCCCGCCACATACATACAAATGCACAGGTTCATTGGATAGAGCATACTTTTTTGCGATAAACGTCGCATGTTCAGGACCTTTTGTTTTTTCAATGATAATACGTTTTCCTTGAAAATGCTCTTTGATTTCTTGTATTAATTCATATTGACTGTTTTTCCCTGATTTGGGATTTACAATAAATACATCCTTCATATAATTATTACCTCTTTATAACTCAATCAATCTTTGTACACATTCACTCGCAAGTACCAATCCGGCACTTGCTGGTACAAAAATAGCACTAGGCAATGGTTGTCCTGACTCTACTGGAATCGGTTGTTCTAAAGATGCCACCACCCAGATTTTATTGCGTATACGATTTTTTCTTTTCCACTGACGAATCTGTTTAGCCATTGGATCATAACTTGTTTTTTCTACCTCTGTAACTACTAATTTTGTAGGATCTTTACGTCTAGCCATTCCCATACTTGATAAAAACGGTATATTTCGCTCTATACATGCTTGCATCAAATCTTTTTTACTCTGAATGGAATCAATGCAGTCTACGACAAAATCAATGGGTTGCGAAAATATTTCATCATCTTTTGTTTGATCATAAAAACATGCATATGTATCTACAATACAATTAGGATTTAGTGTACTAATTCGTTTCTTTAATACATCCACTTTAACTTCATTAACTGTATCTAAAGTCGCCACTAATTGTCGATTGATATTACTTGGTTCCACACAATCTTTGTCTATAAGAATTAAATGACCAATTCCTGTTCTTGCTAAGGCCTCTACGCAAAAAGAACCGACTCCTCCAACTCCAACAACAAGGACTGTCTTATCATTTAGTGTTTCTAATGCTTCTTTTCCCAGCAACAATTCACTTCTCTCATTTGTCTTCATCCATCAACCATTCCTTTACTGCACTATATATTTCATCTCTATTCTGTGCTTCAAACCAATGTACAGGCATCTGATTCTTAAACCATGTATATTGTCTTTTCGCATATTGTCTAGAATGTGTTTTTATAGCAGTCTTTACTTCATCGATACTCTTTTCTTTTAAGAAATAATCTTTAAACTCTTTATATCCAATTCCTTGAAAACTTGTATATTCCCACGTTTCTGGATTTGTAAATAAATCTTCTACTTCTTTGACCAAACCATTCTCGAACATAATATCTACTCTTTTATTGATTCGATCATGTAAAATTTCTCGATTCACATCTAAACCTAAAAAATACACATCATATACTGGAATATGTTGTTGTTTGTCTTCTTGTTCTGATTTTGAAGTACCACTATGACAAATTTGTAGAGCACGAATCAATCGCTTGCGATTGTTTGGATGAATTTTTTCTAGAGCTTTTTCATCTTTTTCTTTTAACATTGCGACCAATTCTTCATTCGTTTTCGAATTCAAAAAAGTTGTATAGGCGATATCTTCATTTTCTTCTTGAAATTCATAGTCATATAATGCTGCTTTTAAATAAAGTCCTGTTCCTCCGCATAAAATAGGAAACTTTCCTCTTTTTACAACATCTTCGATGGCTGTACGACATTTTTCTTGAAAAACCTTTACATTGTAAGGTTCATTATAATTTTGAACATCAATCAATTCATGATGTATGCCTTGCATTTCTTCTTGTGTTACTTTGGCCGTGCCAATATCCATTTTTTTATATACTTGCATACTATCGCAGGAAATAATTTCTCCATCCAATTGTTTGGCTAACCATACAGAAAGACTTGTTTTTCCAATTCCAGTTGGTCCTACGATTGCTAAAACTTTTTGTCTATCCACGTTCAAATTCCTTTCTCAACTCACCATCACTCATCACAATAACTGTAGGTCTTCCATGAGGACAGTGATATGGTTGTTTACACTTTTGTAAATCTAAAATGACTTGCTCCATTTCCTGCATAGATAATGGTCGATTAAAACGAATTGAACTATGGCATGCCATAGTCGCAATCATATGTTTTCTAAGTTTTGCCATATCTACGTCTTGATTTTCCACAAAATAATCTAATAAATCTTGTAAGAATTGTTTTTGGTCTACATCATGAAACCATAATGGAATTTCACGAAGAATCAATTGATCCGTTCCAAATGGTTCAAATTCAATCCCAAAGAATGCTGTTTTTTCATTAATGGTCATATATTGAGCCAATACATTACTTGAGACGTCCAATTGAATAGGAACCATAAGCGGTTGTTTGTTTGTACATTGAACCAATAATTTTTCGTTTAACTGCTCATAATGATATCTTTCCTGAGCAGCATGCTGATCCACGATAACCAAACCTTCTTCATTACTACATAAGATATAGGAATCATGCAATTGAGCTAATACTTGAAGGTGCAAAAAGAATTCTGGACCTTTATCATTCTTATCTTCCTTAGGAATTGGATATGAAATCGGTTCTTCCTGTATTTTTATTTCAGGAGCTGGTTTTTCTTCATATATCTGTATCTGCTCCTTTTTTTCTTTGATAACTACTGGATTATAATTTTTAAAACTCTGTTCAATCGATTTATTCTCTTTTGGCTGTTGCTTAACAGGATATGAATATTGTATTTCTGGCTGTTCAAATGCAACACTCTTCTTTTCAGGTTTACTAACAGCTACTGTTTTTAAAGAAGCATTTAAAGCATCTTGAATTGTTGTTTTGATTAAATCTAGCATTTCGCCTTGTTTTGACAAACGAACCTCCCATTTATTAGGGTGTACGTTTACGTCAACCAATTGTGTATCTGAATCCATTTGTAAAACAACGATTGGAAAACGATTCGGCGGCATATAATCACTATATGCATCTAGAATTGCTTTTTGGATTGCGACACTGCGAATCAATCTTGTATTTAAAGTTAAAAACATAAAATATTTTGTGGCCCGATTGATTTTGGGCTGGATTGCATATCCATGAATATGAAAATCTTCATTGTTTCCTTCAAATGGAATTGCATTCTGCGCTACTTCTTTACCATACATTTGATATAGAATTTCTTGGATATTTCCATTGCCACTTGTTTGAAATACAACTCTTCCATCGTGAGAAAGTTGAAAACGAATTTGTGGATGGGATAATGCCATCTTATTCATTAAATCGGCAATTACAGAAAATTCATAAGAAATGCTCTTTAAATGTTTAAATCTTGCGGGTGTTTTAACAAATAATCCTGAAACATCTAATTTTGTTCCTCGTGGACAATTGCAAGTTTCATCCACATCTAAACTTCCATAGTTGTATCTTAATAAAGTTCCTTCTTCACCATTGCTTGTCTGCAATTCAACTTGGGCAACAGAAGCAATACTTGGTAAAGCTTCCCCTCTAAATCCCATAGTTTGAATATTGAATAATTCTTCTTCTGAATGCATTTTACTTGTGGCATGTCGCATAAAAGCTAAATGTGCATCTTCATGATCCATTCCACAGCCATCATCTGTAATCACAATTCGTTCAATACCACCTTGGTATACTTCAACTTCTATGACTGTAGCACCTGCATCAATACTGTTTTCAACGCATTCCTTTACAATTCCAGCCGGTCTTTCTACGACTTCACCAGCCGCAATCATATTTGTTAAATGTTCACTCAATACATGTATCTTAGCCATACTTCACACCTCCATTCATATGAATTTCATATTTATGATTCGATTTTTTCACTTAGTTTTTTTAACTCATAAAGACAATCCAGAGCATCTCTAGGAGTCATTGAGTCGATATCTAATTCTTGTAGTTGTTGTAAAAGTTGTGACTTTTCTGGTTGAACTTGATCCATCACAAATAAACTTGGTTGATAATTTTGATTGTTATCTTGATTTTCAAAATTCAATAAAAGTTGTGAAGCTCTGTCTAAAACTACTTTTGGTAAATGTGCGAGTTTAGCAACATTGATACCATAAGATTTATCAGCCTTTCCTTCAATAACACGATATCTAAATTCAATCTCATTTTTCTCTTCACGAACATCAACATGTACATTACGCATAGATTGATGTTCTTCCGCCAATTCCGTTAATTCATGATAGTGCGTCGAAAATAATGTTTTTGCTTCGATTGCTTCATCAATATATTCAAGCATTGCTTGAGCAAGAGCCATACCATCATAAGTTGCAGTTCCACGACCAATTTCATCAAATAAAATCAAGGAATGTTTTGTAGCATAACGTAAAGCTGTATTGGCTTCCATCATTTCCACCATGAATGTACTTTTTCCTGTCAATATATCATCCGATGCGCCGATTCTTGTAAAGATTCGATCAAAAATTGGAAGTTGTGCTGTTTTAGCTGGAATAAAACTTCCCATTTGTGCCATGACTACAAGTAAGGCATTTTGTCGCATATATGTAGATTTACCACCCATGTTTGGTCCAGTAATCAATTGTATATGTTCTTCTTCTGACATTTTCCAATCATTTGAAACATATCTCTTCTTTTTCATACGATCATCCAAAATTGGGTGCTTACCCTCTACCACATTAACATTGTAACCTGGATGGAAAATTGGACATACATATCCTTTTTCACTGGCAAGAATTGCCAAAGATACAAGGACATCAATTGTAGATAATGCTTGTGCACATGCATGCAAATCAAATAAATCTCTTTTGATTCGCATCAATAAATCATTAAACAAACTTTGTTCTAGTTTTACCTTTGTCTCTTGTGCATGTAGAATCTGTTCTTCTTTTTCTTTTAATTCTTGTGTAATGAATCGTGTCGCATTCGCAAGTGTTTGTTTCGGGTGATACCCAAATTCTTCTTTAATATTATCTAAATTTCCATTACGAACTTCAATATAATATCCAAATACACGGTTATATCCTACTTTTAATGATTTAACCCCTGTTCTTTCACGCTCTTTCGCTTCTAATTCCAGGATAAAGTCTTTTCCTTGTTTTGCTATTTTTCGAACTTCATCCAATTCTTGATTGTATCCATCATTAAAGACTCCACCTTCTTTTAGTGTTAATGGTGGATTTTCTATAATCGCATTTTTTATTTCATTGTATAATTCTTGGCAGTCTGGCACATCATTAAATTCTGGATATGAATTCAACGAAGACGCTAAATCTAAAATAGGCTTTGCGTGTTCTAATGTTGCTACAAGTTGAAGTACATCTCTAGGACTTGCATTCCCATAAGCCATACGACTCGCAAGTCTTTCCATATCATACACATACACTAAATGTTCTTTTAGATTTTCTCTTAACATAAAGTTTTCTTTTAAATCTTTGACCGCCACTTGTCTTTTCGCAATCTTTTCTGCATCAATCAATGGATATTCAATCCATCGTTTTAACATTCTTGATCCCATTGCACTTTGACACTTATCCATAAAAGACCATAGACTTTCTGCCTTGGCATTCGAAGATTGACTTGAAACCAACTCCAAATGATTCTTAGTTTCATAATCCATAACAAGAACTTTATCTTTGTCCATAGATTCTATTGGTAAAAAATGATCAATACGTTGTTTTTGTGTGTCTTTTAAATACGCCATTAAAAGCGCAAACGCTTCTTTCAAAGATTCGGATTCAATTCCATTTAACAAAGGTAGATCCTCAGAATCAATATTTGCCTTTTTATGTTTTGAAATGAGCATCGTATCCATCTCTTCTAGGGCAGCCATCCATTTTTTATCCATTGTCATCGGACAAACAAGCTCACTTACATTTTGTTCCAAAAGAGCCTTTTGTAGCGCCACCAAAGATCTTTGTAGCGTTTGATACTTTAATTCCCCTGTACTTAATTCACAATATATGACTGTAATTTCAAAACTTGAAACATCACAAGATGCCATATAATTTGTTGACTTGGCATCCATTGTTGCATCCATATAAGTTCCAGGTGTAATTATTTTAATAATTCCTCGGTCCACCAATCCTTTTGCGCTAGACGGATCTTCCAATTGTTCGCAAATAGCTACTTTATACCCTTTTTTGACTAATCTTTGAATATATGAATTTGCGGCATGAAAAGGAATACCACACATAGGTACCTTTTCTTCAACGCCAGCACTTCTTCCTGTTAATACTAAATCTAATTCTTGAGAAACCAATTTTGCATCTTCAAAAAACATTTCATAAAAATCTCCTAAACGATAAAACAAAATCGAATCCGGATTTTCTTCTTTCATTTTCAAGTAATGCTGCATCATTGGTGTATATTTTTTTTCTGCCATAAATCATCATCCTAACATGACTATTATACCAAAAATTCGAGATAATTATGTTATAATTAAAAATACTGAATAAGGAGGTTTTGTTAATGAAACAAACAATTCAATGGAAAAACAAATCCATCCAAATTGATATTGGTTTGATTCTAATTCTTATCCTTTTTGGTATGACAAGTTGTTTTGCACTATACAATTCTTTTAACCTGATAAAATTTGGAAGCGGAAGTTCCTACTTATATCGTCAATTATTTTGGTTTATTGTAGGATTTGTCGCAATGTTTTTCCTTTCAATTCTTCAAAACAAAAAAATATATTCATATATGGATATGGCCTATAAAATTTTAATGCTATGTCTTATTTATTTATTTTTCTCACGCTTATTATTTAATTTAGTGGGTATCACACTTCCTTTTGCCAGTGAAGTTAATGGTGCTATTTCATGGTTTCAACTGCCTTTGATTGGTAGTTTTCAGCCAAGTGAATTTATTAAAATTGTTTTAATTGTTTTAGTCTCACAAATTATTGTTGATCATCAAAATGCACATCCAAATCCAACACATAAAGATGACTTGATGTTGTTGTGGGGAATCGCAAAAATATTATTCCCCCCATTATTTTTGATTATGATGCAGCCAGATACTGGTGTTTGTATTATTATTGTATTCAATATTTTCATTTTAGTCTGTTGTAGTGGTATACGCAAAGAGTATATTATTGGTATTTTCGCCTTTATAGTTATTGTCGTTGGAACCTTCTTATTCTTATATTTCGAATACCCTAATATTCTTGCTTCATTTATATCTTCATACAAACTACAGAGAATTGATGCATGGTTAGAACCAGAAAGTAACATTCGAGGTAGTTCGAACCAGTTATATACTGCGTTATTGTCATTAGGTAGTGCCGGATTAACTGGATATGGGTTACAGGCAAATATCGTCTCTATTCCAGAAGCACATACCGATTTTATCTTTGCTGCTTTTGGGCAATGCTTCGGCTTTATTGGAACAACATTTATCTTATTATTATGTTTATTATTAGATATTTATTTATGTAAAATAGCTTATGCAACAAAAAATAAAAAAGATCGTTTTGTTGTAATCGGTATTATCGCAATGCTGCTATATCAACAACTACAAAATACAGGGATGATTGTTGGATTACTTCCAATCACTGGTATCACATTACCGTTGATTTCTTATGGAGGAAGTAGTATTCTTTCTTACTTCATTTCATTCGCAATTATTTTAAACATTTCACCGGCAACAAAAAGAACGATTCGTTTGAATCGTTCGAAAAGACGTAAGTTAATTAATATAAATTCTTAAGTCGAGTCAAATATGAATAAGTACGGTATCTAGCGAATCGTACTTTTTTTGTGCTCGAATGAATAATTATTTCAGAAATTGATTCTAAATCTCTTTCTAAGTGATCATAACATACATGTGCATAGGCAAGTGTATCCCCTCTAACTCCTATTTTTCGCGTATCATTCATAATATATGGATTTTTTAAAGAATGATGGTTCTTATGTGAGATAGGCATGATTTCACAAAGCTGTAAAACCTTTAAACCTGGATCCACAACAGCTCCTTTAAGTGCTCTATTAACAGCAGTAGAACCAGATTGTGTGCTCACACAAATGCCTGAGCCTTGACTACTTTCAAAAAATTCATCATCTATCGAAATATCAAGTACCAATGTTTTAGCTAAACTCTCAATACGAACTTCATTTAATGCGTATAATGTTTCATTGACTTGAGGAAGGTCCATTTGAAGTAAATTAAACTCTTCAATTTTTGGCTGGTTATGTTTTAAATCATAAACCAAATGATCCACTTCATCTTGTGTATAATCGGTAAAAAAGCCTAAATTCCCTGTATGTATCGCAACGAATTGAATTTCATCCAATCTATCTATATAAGTGTGAATTGCTCTTAATAGAGTACCATCTCCTCCAAC
>OICF01000351.1_pt1 | contig 14624 bp, 9 predicted proteins | sample 1581211 | NCBI WGS metagenome assembly OICF01 (sample SAMEA3882534, study PRJEB24775) | human gut metagenome | biome: human-associated habitat; feature: intestine environment; material: feces | place: Netherlands | collected 2009/2010
GAATTCACGGTTCATGCGCTCTACTGTAGCTTTGCTGCTCCACTGCATCTCGCCCTCATTGTTGATGAGGTCCTGAATCAAGTGAGTATAGATGATGTTCTTGTCTGTACGTGGATCATTGTGCATATCGTCCTTTGAAGTAGGAGTTGTTGCAAATGGTACGTCACCCCAGAAGTTACACATTAGGAAATACCAATATGCACGAAGGCAGATTGCCTCACCATGAAGTTGCTTCATATCGGCATCTCCATTCTTGTAAGCATCGCTTGCTTCAATTCCTTGAATACACTGGTTGGCGAAATCGATGGCTTTTTGAGTGTTGTTCCAGCAGTTTCTGATATCACCGAAGTATGATGGGTTAAGGGCCCAGATACCGCGACGTGTTGTCTCTGTAGCTTGAGTCTTCTTTACGAAACCGATCTCTACGTCAGTATTCTGCATCCAGTTGGTGCTCATACGTGATGTATAAGTATCCTCGCAGAAGTAGGCATATACATTGTCTACCATCTTGCGGGCATCTGTTGTGTTTGAACACAGATAATTCAAATTATCGGTAGATAAAGTCTCTGTGTCCAATAAATCACTACAGGAGTTGAAACTTGCTCCTGCAATGAACATTGAAATATATAGAAATATACGTTTCATAATTGTATTTTGTTTTCTATTAGAATGAAATGTTAGCACCTACAGTCCAAGAGAATGACTTAGGGTATGAAGAGAAGTCTGCACCAGGAGTCAAACCGCTGGTCTTGCTGCCACGGATAGATGAGTTAACTTCAGGGTCATAACCTGAGTAGCTTGTCAGGCAGAACACGTTAGTCAGTGTGCAGTACAAGCGCAAAGAGTTGCATGCAAATTTCTTTGTCCACATTTTAGGGAAAGTAAAGCCTACAGTCAAGTTCTGCAAACGGAGGAACGAACCATCTTCAACTGCCCATGATGTTGGTACAGGGTTGTTGTCTGACAGTGTTGCTGCACTCCATATAGAAGCATTTGCATTCATGTTCTTCAATGTCTCGTAATCTGTGATGATCTCACCTGTTGCTTGATCCATGTAAGTCCATGCCTTACCTCCCAAAGTTACAGGAGTCATTTCCTGACGGAGACTTGCGTATGTGTTACGATATGACTGAGATGTAACCATCTTGTCGAGGTTGTAAACATCGTTTCCTACTACGTAGTTGAAGTTTGCTGTGAGGTCAAACCACTTGTATGTAGCATTGATTCCAAAACCACCCTGGAACTTAGGCTGAGTCTTACCGATGATGGTGCGATCATCCTCAGAAATCTTATTGTCGCCAGTAAGGTCTCTAACTTTCATTGCACCTGGGCGAAGACCTGCCTTAGAACCTGCGGTGATGAATGTACCATCTACAACGCCATCTTTCAAGATGTAGTTACCGCTCTTGTCAAATACAAACTGAGTTTTACCATTCTCATCTGTCGTTGTTTTGAAATCATCAACAGTATAGAAACCGTCGCAAATGAAACCATAAACGAGTCCGAGAGGCTGACCAACAACAACTCGGTAGTCATCATATCCGCGCATATCGGTAGAGAAAGCACCTGAGTGATATGTTTGATAGGTCTGTCCACCAGCCAACTTATCAACTTTGTTCTTGTTGATACCTACATTGAAGTTGAAATTCAAACCGAAGTTCTTCTTGTCAACGATCACAGCATTGAGAGCCAATTCCACACCCTTGTTTTCGGTCTTGCCGAAGTTCTGGAACTGATAGCTATAACCAGTGTTTGAAGGGATGGTTGTACGCATCAGCAGGTCCTTGGTTGTATTCCAGTAGAAATCCAGAGTACCATTGATGCGGCCATTGAAGAAACCGTAGTCGATACCGAAGTTACGGGTTACTGTTGTCTCCCACTTCAAGTCTGGATTGTAGAGATATGAGCCATGCTCGAGCATATCGGCACGGTTCTCCGCCCAGAATGGTGGCTTTGCGGTGTTGCTAGCCATAGAGTATGTGGTAGAAAGCAGACCTGAGTTGATACGGTTGTTACCCGCAGTTCCGAAGCTCAAACGAGCCTTCAAGTTAGAGAGCCAGCTGGAAGTGCTCTTCATAAATGCCTCATCAGAAACACGCCATGCCAAAGCCAGAGATGGGAAGAGACCCCAACGGTGATTCTTTCCGAATTTGCTGGAACCATCGGCACGCATGGTGAATGTTGCCAGATACTTGTCTGCAATAGTATAGTTCACACGACCGAAGAAAGAGAGAATGTTCTCTTCTGCCTTGATGTCACTCTCATTGTTGAGAGGAGTACCTGCTGCTGTATTTGCCAAAACCTCCTGGATAGTCATAGAGGTTGGATATGCTACAGATGTGCTGGTACGTGAAATATCCTGGCTGCTGCTCCACTCCTGACCCAAAAGTACATTGAGGTGGTGGTTATTGAACAACTTGGTATTGTCGTATGTTACTGTATTTGCATTACGCCAGTTCTTGTTCTGCAAACGAATGAACTGTGACTGTGGCTGACCATTGAAACCATACTTTGAGTTGGTTGTTGCATTAGAACCCCAAACCTGATCGGTATTGTTGTACTTCCAACCATAGCCGAACTCACTACGGAAAGTCAAACCCTTGAATGGCTTCCAGTTCAAACCTACGTTGTAGTTCTGTTGGAAACGCTCCTGATATTTATAGGTATCAGTGATACGCTCTACAGGGTTGCGCTCAACAGATGTTGAGTTTTCTTCATCCTCATCAGCGTCTGTGAGTGGATAAACTGGCCAGAACTTTACGGTGTTGGCTACAGTAGAGTTAGCAGCATTGCTTTCATTAGTGTCGGCACCACCATTCAAGCCATCAAGTTTGGTATAAGCCATACGGGCATTGAAGTCGAGAGTCAACCACTTGTTCAAGTTGGCGTTGATCTTGGCATTTACATTGTTCTTTGCATAGCCAGAACCAAGCATGATGCTCTTCTCATCGTTATGAGAGAAACCTACATTATACTTAATGTCCTTGGTACCACCGCTTACGCTTACATTATACTGCTTCTGGTTACCAGTGCGTCCGAATACCTCATCCTGATAGTCAGTACCCTGTACAGACTTCCAGATGTCGAGATCGTCGTAGTCACCATAGTTTGTTGCTCCGTTCTCAAAGAGAGCGTATGCAAAGTTGTAAGGATCGAGAGTCTTGATCAGTTTAGTTACCTTCTTCAATCCGAAAGATGCGTTGAAGTTTACCTGAGTCTTGCCTTCAGAACCGCTCTTGGTTGTTACGATGATGACACCGTTGGCACCGCGAGCACCATAGATGGCAGTAGAAGAAGCATCCTTCAAGACATCGATGCTCTGAATTTCGCTAGGAGCGATGTCGCTGATAGAGCTTACAGGGAAGCCGTCAACGATGTAGAGAGGTGAATTGTCCTGTGAAAGGGAACCACCACCGCGCACGCGAATCTTAACGTCAGCATCTGGCGAACCTTCAGATGTGGTGATGTTTACACCGGCCATCTTACCAGTCATCGCCTCGCTTACGTTAGATACCGGAATGTTAGCAATCTGCTTGTCGCTGATAGATGAGACAGAACCCGTAAGGTCCTTCTTTCTAACAGTACCATAACCGATTACTACAACATCATTGAGGGTTGTGTTGTCATCCTCAAGCTTGATGTCGATAGTTTCTTTACCTGCAACGCTTACTTCTTTCGCTTTCATACCAATGTATGAAACCTTCAGTTTCTTGCTCTTGCCTTTTAAGCTCACTGTGAAATTACCGTCAAGATCGGTCACGCCACCATTGCCAGCTACACCTACCTCCATGACAGATGCGCCGATGATTGGCTCGCCCGTATTGTCAGTAACAACACCCTTTACAGTTTGCGCAGAGACGCTTGTTACCATGAACATGAGCGCGCCTGCAAGCGCAATTTTCTTTCTGTTATAATTACCAGACATACACTTATAGGTTAGATTTATACTATGTTTGTTTATTATCTGTTTGTTTATTCTTTGATTTTGTATTTTTAAGTAGAAAACTATTGGCAATTTGGAAAACAAATTGTATTGTGACCTAGTTGCATTGTTAGTTTCTGTGTGCAAATATATTAAAAATAATTGGATTACATTTACATTTGTTGGGAAAATCTTACGTAAACGTTTTCTTTTTTGCGTTTTTTATTGTGAAATCCTTTGAAGGAATAGGTATGAGCTAAATTAAAGTAATGCGTCCTAAAAGAACAAATGTATCGTCTTACTGATTATTTTTGACGATTTTGTTCTTTTAGGACGCGTCACTTTTTTTTATTTCACAGCCAGTCCCTGCTGTTCCATCTCCAGGCTTGCCCAGATGAATGGACCTACACCTTTGGCGTCATTGTCGCGGATAGGCTCGCTGATGTAATACTCGAAACTGCCATCACGCTTGAGGTTTGGCTTCTTGACGTATGGACCAGGGCCAGGACCCAGACCGCTTACTTCGCAGCAGCGTGTCAGACTGATAGTCTTGTCTGGATTAACCTTGATAAACTCCTTGATGATTCCATTATATGCCTTGACACCCGCATCACGGAACTTCTCGCTGAGATAGCCCTTGCGATAGCCCTTCAGCAGAACGTAGGTAAACATACTGGATGCAGTACTCTCCAGGTAGTTGCGAGGATCCTTCACATCCATCACGTCATACCATACACCTGTCTTCTTATCCTGGTACTTCAGTACGCTCTCCATTGTCTTGTTCAAGAGAGCAATTACTTCGCCTCGGCGTACATAGTCTTCAGGCATAGCCTCCAGACACTCGGTCATTGCCATCACGTACCATCCCAAAGCTCTTGCCCAGGTGTGCTGGCTCTTGCCGTTTTCCTTATCAGCCCAGAACTGCTGATGAGTCTCATCCCAGGCGTGCTTCCAGAGTTGAGTCTTCTCATCGTATGTGCGATAATCGGTTTTGATGATCTGATCTACGGCATCGTCTAGAATCTTCTTCGCCTTCTTTGGCTTGAGGTTCTGTACGGCATAGTTGCAGTAGAAAGGCAAGCCCATGAAGATTCCATCTAGCCAAACCTGATTGGCATAAATAGCTTTGTGCCAATATACTCCTTCCTTGGTGCGAGGCTGGTTCTGGAGTTGCTTGAAGAGGGTCTTCAGTGCCAGTTCATTGCCCTTGGTAGGGAAGAGGTTCTGCATGCGGAGGATAAACTTGGCTGTGCGTACATTGTCGAGATTGAAATCCTCGTACTTGTAGCCGGTGATGTTACCCTTCTCATCTATCATCTTTGCCGGATATTCCTTCAGATATTCGAGGATGCTGTCGTGGTTGGCTGCATCTCTTTTCTCCTTATAATATAAATAGGTGTCGAGCATACCTTCCATCTCGATTCCCATCACATAGCTCCAGCGTGGTTTCTTTGGGCTGAAGTCGAGGTTGTAAGGATGAGGGGTGCGCTGCATTTCACTATGGGTAAGCCATTCTGAGTAAGTCTGGTAAGGGCGGTCTTCCTTGTTGAGTACGAGCGAACCGTTAATGATGAGGTTGTCAAACTTCACGTTCTTGGTCTTGCCGGTAATCTTCACCGGTTCTTTCTGTACACCGTTGAAGTTACAGTTCTTCACGGAAATGTCGCTTACGTTCTCTACCTCGTTTCTACCAATGATGAGCACGCCATAGTTGCTCTTCTGGCAAGTTACATCTTCTACGCTTACATTCTTTACGGTAGGTTCGAATCCACGGTAGCAGATTTCCTTTGGCTCGTAGTCGAGATTGATTTTTACTACAGCTTCCTTGCACTGACCGACTGTAATCTTACGCATATTGATGTTCTGGATTATGCCACCACGACAGTTGTTGGTCTTGATGCGGAGAATGCGTTCAAGATGCGGTGAGTCCATTACGCAGTTTTCTGCATACACGTTCTCACATCCTCCTGAAATTTCAGAGCCTATCACTACACCACCATGTCCATCTTCCATCTTGCAGTTGCGGATGATGATGTTTCTGGATGGTTGGTTCCAGAGTCTGCCATCGTTATTGCGGCCACTCTTGATGGCGATACAGTCGTCACCGGTATGAAAGAGGCAGTTCTCTATGAGTACATTCTCGCAGGCCTCAGGGTCGCAGCCGTCTCCGTTTGGACCTTCATTGTAGATGGTTACACCGCTTACCGTGATGTTCTTGCAGAGTAATGGGTGGATGACCCAGAATGGTGAGTTGAGCAGCGTTACATCTTTAATAAGGATGCGCTCGCTGCGTACGAAGTTGATGAGCTGTGGACGGAGCCCCTGTCCGAGTCCGAACTTGCGCTGGTCGAACTCCACTCCGTCTTCAGCCTGCTTGAGGAGCTTGGCACGAGAGCCAAGATTCTGAGCCTCCTTAGTGATTCCCTCTTTGTAGCCGAACATAGCCTTGCCTACCATCGGCCACCAGGTTTCGTTGCTTCCGCCGCCATCAATGGTTCCCTTACCGGTAATGGCGATGTCTGTAGCCTTGTATGCGTAGATGCATGGTGAGTAGTTCCAGCATGCCAGTCCTTCCCAAGAGGTGCGAACCAATGGGTAGAGCTTGGTATCGAATACAAAGTGGAGGGTTGCTCCCTCTTCCAGAGAAAGCTCTACATGACTTTTCATTTCGATGGCTCCAGTGTTCCAGGTACCTTTAGGAATGATAACCTTTCCGCCGCCTTTCTTGGATACGAGGGCGATGAGGCGGTTGATGGCTTTCTGGTTTTGAGCCGCCGGGTTGGTCACTTTAGCGCCAAACTTCGAAATGTCGTACTTCTTAGCCGTAGTTTCGAGTTTCGGCAACTGAATGCTCTGCTCAATACGCTTGTATTCTTCGTCGTTCCATCCTGATGCATAAGTACATACAGGAATGAGCAAAGCCAATAGTAATGTCTTGAATAATCGGTTCATTGCTTGTTTCAGAGATTAATGAATAAAAATTTTGTTTGTTGTATTTGGTTGCAAAGATACATAAAAAAAATATATTTCCGATAGTTTTTTAGTTAAAAATTTGGCTGTTCTAACAAAAAAGTGTATCTTTGCGGTGAAATTTAACATTATTAATACTTCAAATAAAGATTCGCCTATCGATTTAGACATTTACTTAATGATAAAATAAGGATTAAGAAATGAGAAAACTCAATCAAATGACAGATGAAGAATTGGCCTTGGCTTACGTCAAGGGCGACAATAAGGCTTTTGACCTATTGCTGTCCCGCTGTGAGGTAAAGCTGTTTTCTTACATTCTCTTTGTCGTACATGATGAAGAGCTGGCGAACGATATATTTCAGGAAACTTTCGTAAAGGCGATTGTCAAACTTCAAGAAGGGCAATATTCGCCTAATGGTAAGTTTGTCTCATGGCTTATGCGTATAGCTCACAATGTAATAGTTGATGGCTATCGTGATGCCAAAAATCTGCTTTTTACCGACCAGCATAACGATAATGATCTTTCTCGTCTGAAGGGAGATGCTGTGACGGATAGTTTTGTGGAGAAGGAAATCGTGCGCAACCAGGTGTTGAGCGATGTGAGACGGTTGGTGGATTTTCTGCCTCCTAACCAGCGGGAACTCATATATATGAGATTCTATCAGCAGTTGACTTTCAAGGAGATTGCTGAATTGACGAATGTGAGTATCAATACGAGTCTGGGACGTATGCGTTATGCGCTTCATAACCTACGTCGTATGGCGAAGGACTATCACATCAGCTTGCAGCTTGACTAAACTTTCCGCTGTTTTATCAGCGGGAAGTTTAATCTTCTTGCTACTTCTATATTATAGGAATTTCTTTAGTCCTCTTCCTTTTTCAACTCTTTCAGGTCGTGAATAGTTGCACAAGGATCTGAACTCTTGAAGACGTAGCTGCCACTCACCAGTACATCGGCTCCAGCCTGTACGAGTCGTGGGGCAGTTTCACCCTGTACACCACCATCTATCTCGATAAGTGCATGGCTGCCGCTCTCCTTGATAAGTTTGCGCAGGCGATTTACCTTCTTGATGGTGTTTTCTATAAACTTCTGTCCGCCGAATCCTGGGTTCACGCTCATCAGCAGCACCATATCCACATCGCAGATGATATCTTCCAGGACATTTACAGGAGTAGAAGGATTGAGGGTTACGCCAGCCTTCATACCAGCAGCATGAATCTGCTGGATAGTACGGTGTAAGTGAGTGCATGCCTCGTAGTGCACATTCATCATCATGGCACCAATCTTGGCGGTTTGCTCTATGTATTGCTCTGGGTGTACAATCATGAAGTGTACGTCGAGAGGTTTGGTGCAAACTTTTGCCACGGCTTCCAATACAGGGAAACCGAAGGAGATGTTGGGCACGAATACACCATCCATAATGTCCATGTGGAGCCAGTCTGCTTCACTCTTATTGATCATTTCTACATCGCTCTTCAAGTCAATGAAATTGGCTGAGAGGAGAGAGGGGGAAACCATTGTCTTCATTTTTATTTCTTTACTTTGATTATATGTTGCAATCAGTTGATGAAATACGCCTTGCAAGATTCATTCTTCTTGAATGCGCGATAAGTGTAAGCCATCTGTTTGATGAAATAGATGGTCTTGGCAGATGGTCTCATCTCTTCGGAAGTAAATAAATGCTTCATAGGCATATTTTTTATGAATTGATTAATACTATGCTGTTTCTGATTGGCATCGGTTATGGGAATGATTCCTCATCATGATGCTTATATATTCATAAACGATGACCTTGTGGTTTTATTATATCTGGTGCTTATATTTTTTTGTGAATAGTACTCCGATTACTTATATATAATAAGGTGTAAGGGGAAAAAGAAAGAGAAAAATAAGAAGAAAATAACTTTTTTCTGTTAAAATGATTATTTTTTAGATAAAAAGTTTGCTATTTCGTAGAAAAAGTGTAATTTTGCAATCGGTTAGTTGTAGTGACTATGCCAGTAACAAATTATAATTAAAAGAAACAAAATAAAAAATTAAAAATATGATGAACTCGTTTGTATCTACAGCATGGTGGTGGCGTAACTCAAGATCTAGAAAGTCGTGAGTCGAGTACCCGTGTGGATGCAAATCCAAATATACTAAGGGCCTGCCGTAACTTACGACAGGCCCTTTTTACATATCTGGGGAGTTTCGGAAAATGATTCTTACTTGAAAGAGTATTAACAAAATAAAAATATATAGGAGAACAGGATTATGGAAATGAAGAATATCTTGAACAGAATGTTGAACCACGAGGAGTTGACCCGTGAAGAGACCAAGAATATTATCCTGGGAATTACTCAGAGTGAGTTTCCCGAGGAACAGATTACAGCCCTGCTTACTGGTTTGCAGATGCGCGGTGTGACCGTAGATGAACTTCTCGGTTTCCGTGATGGTATTTTGGAGACTGGTGTTCCTGCCATTCTCAATTGTGACCGATATATCGATGTTGTAGGTACTGGTGGTGATCGCAAGAATACTTTCAATATCTCTACTACCTCTTGTTTCGTCATTGCTGGTGCAGGATATAAGGTGGCTAAACATGGTAACTTCGCTGCAACTTCGGTGAGTGGTGCTTCCAATGTTATCAAGAATCACGGAGTACAGTTTACTGATGATCTTGATAAACTCAACCGTTCTCTCGATGAGGCTGGAATCGTTTATCTTCACGCTCAGCTTTTCGCCAAGGCAATGAAGTTTGTGGGTCCTATCCGCAAGGCACTTCAGTTTCCTACCGTCTTCAATCTCCTGGGGCCTTTGGTTAATCCTAGTCAGCCAAAATGCCAGTTGCTCGGTGTTGCCAACCTCGACCAGATGCGTCTCTATAATCAGGTTTACCAGAAAATCGGCATAGATTACGGAATCGTAAACAGTATTGATGGTTATGATGAAATTTCACTTACCAGTGATTTCAAGGTTACTACCAACAATTACGAGAGAATCTTCAAACCACAGGATCTGGGCTTCGGGATTGCCAAGCCTGAAGAGGTAAGAGGAGGAGCTACCGAGCAGGAGGCAAAGGATATTTTTGATGCAGTGCTCGAAAATCGTGCCCTGCCAGCGCAGAAGAATATCGTGCTCGCCAATGCAGCCTTCGGCATCCAGGTGATGGAGAAGGGAAAGAAGAGCATCGATGAATGCGTGGAGATTGCACGCGAAAGCATTGATTCTGGAAAGGCTCTTGCTACATTCAAGAAATTCGTGGAACTCAATAGTTAAGGAAAATGGATATTTTAGAAGAAATCATCGCTCACAAGAGAATCGAGATAGAACAGCGTAAACGCTTTATCCAACCCCGCCAGATGATTACCCTCACTGAGCAGAAGATGCAGGAGGATGAAGGATGTGTTCCGGGTGGAAGCATGAAGGAAGCGTTGATGAAGTCGGAGACTGGAATCATCGCAGAGTTCAAGCGTAAATCTCCTAGCAAAGGATGGATCAAGGAAGAGGGAAAGGCCAGTATCATTCCTCTAAGCTATCAGCAGAATGGGGCAACGGCGCTGAGTATCCTCACAGACATAGATTACTTTGGTGGCTATGATGAGTTTATCCAGGAGGCTCGCCATGTAGGTGTAACTCTACCTATATTATATAAGAACTTCGTGGTAGATGAATATCAGCTCTTGCAGGCTCGATATTGTGGAGCTTCGGCGGTGTTGCTGATTGCTGCCTGTCTTTCCAAGGAAGAATGCAGAAATCTGATGCGAATGGCTCATCAGCTGGGATTGGAGGTTCTTTTGGAAATGCATGGCGAACGTGATTTCGAATATGCAGAGTTGGAACCGGATATGTACGGAATCAATAACCGCAACCTCGGAACCTTTGTGACGGATGTGGAAAATAGTTTCCGACTGTCTGAAATGCTTCCGAAGGATGTATGCAGAGTGAGTGAAAGTGGTATCTCCCAGCCCCAGACTGTTCTTAGATTAAGAGAAGAAGGTGGATTCAGGGGGTTCCTGATGGGTGAGCAGTTTATGAAACAGGCTGAGCCTGGAGAGGCGCTCGCTCAATTTATCAATCAATTAAAATCATAGGCAGATGTTAGTAAAGGTTTGTGGAATGCGTGAGCCTGAGAATATAGAAAAGGTGGCTCAGCTAGGGGTGGATATGATGGGATTCATCTTCTACCCAAAGTCACCGAGATTCGCTTCTCAATCTGTGGATCGAACGGCTGCAGATAAGAATGTTTGCAGAGTGGGTGTCTTTGTCAATGAATCTGCTGGATTGATTTCTGATAAGATTCATCAGTTTGATTTGAATGCCGTGCAGTTGCATGGAAATGAGAGCCGCGAACTCTGTGAACTGCTTCATAAGCAGAATGGCTTGTTGAAAGTTATCAAGGCTATCAGCGTTTCCACAGCCGGGGATATCCAGAAATATAAGGAATACGTAGGCGCTGTTGATTACTTCCTTTTCGATACCAAGTGTAAAACGGTGGGTGGAAGTGGTCAGCAGTTTGATTGGCAGGTTTTGGAGAATTATGATGGCGATGTTCCATTCATCTTGAGTGGTGGAATAGGGCCGGAGGATGTAGAGAGAGTCAGGAACTTCCATCATCCAAAGTGCATCGGAATCGATCTGAATTCGAAATTCGAGTTGAAGCCGGGCTTAAAGGATGTGGAGAAGTTGAATACATTTCTTGAAAATATAGAAAATAAAGAAATTTAAAAAGAGTATTATGAATAAGATAAATGCATTGTTTGCAAACAATAAAGACCGCAAGCTTTTGAGCTTGTATTTCTGCGCAGGTTGCCCAACCCTTGAAGGAACGAGTGATGTGATTAAGGCGATGGAGCGCAAGGGAATAGATATGATAGAGGTAGGAATCCCCTTCAGTGATCCTCTGGCAGATGGACCTGTCATTCAAAGTGCTGGTACTAAGGCTTTGAAGAATGGAATGACCGTAAAGAAGCTCTTCGCTCAGTTGAAGGACATCAAGAATGAAGTGCAGTTGCCACTCGTGCTGATGGGCTATCTGAATCCTATCATGCACTACGGAATTGAGAAATTCTTCCAGAGTTGTGTAGAAAGTGGTGTGAGTGGAACTATCATTCCTGATCTTCCATTTGATGATTATCTGAAAGTGGTAAAGCCTATTGCTGACAAATATGATATCCGCGTTATCATGATGATTACCCCAGAGACAAGTGAGGAGCGTATCCGATTCATCGACGAACATACTGACGGCTTTATCTATATGGTCAGCTCTGCCAGCATTACGGGCGCCCAGAGTAGCTTCGGCGATGCTAAGTTGGCTTATTTCAATCATATCAATGGTATGAATCTCCGTAATCCTCGAATGATTGGTTTCGGAATCAGTAACAAGCAAACTCTTACGAGTGCACAGGATAACGCAGCAGGTGCCATCATCGGTAGTAAGTTTGTGACATTGCTCAATGAAGTAGGCAATCTAGACCAGGCACTCGACCTGCTTTTCGAAGCATTGAAAAAATAATTCAACCTTTTAATTTTATAGGAAAGATGTATCAAGTTGACGATAAAGGATTTTTTGGAAAATTCGGAGGAGCTTATGTTCCTGAGATTTTATATAAGTGTGTAACTGAGCTTCAGGAGGCTTATAAGCCTATCATCGAGAGCGAGGAGTTCAAAAAAGAGTATTATGCGCTCCTGAAGGATTATGTTGGCCGCCCTTCACCTCTTTACTATGCGAAGAGAATGAGCGAAAAGTATGGATGCCAACTCTATCTGAAGCGTGAGGATCTGAATCATACCGGTGCGCACAAGATTAACAATACCATCGGTCAGATTCTGATGGCAAAGAAGATGGGTAAAACGCGTATCATCGCCGAAACCGGTGCCGGACAGCATGGTGTTGCAACTGCTACCGTCTGTGCCTTGATGGATATGAAGTGTGAAATCTTTATGGGTGCTACCGATGTCGAGCGCCAGCATACCAATGTGGAGCGTATGAAGATGCTGGGTGCCAAGGTGAATCCTGTCCGTACGGGCAATATGACTTTGAGTGATGCATGCTCAGAGGCTATCCGCGACTGGTGCTGTCATCCGCAGGATACATTCTATATCGTAGGTTCTACGATGGGACCTCATCCTTATCCTGATATCGTAGCAAAGATGCAAAGCGTAATCAGTGAGGAGCTGAAATGGCAGTTGGAAGAGAAGATTGGCCGCGATTATCCTGATTACCTCATCGCTTGTGTAGGTGGCGGTAGCAATGCTGCAGGCACCATCTATCATTATATCGATGATGAGCGGGTTCAGATCTATCTGGCTGAGGCTGCCGGTCATGGTATTGATACCAATTACACGGCTGCAACCATGCATTGTGGTACAGAGGGAATCATTCACGGTGCCCGTACGCTTGTGATGCAGACAGAGGATGGACAGATTGAGGAAGCCTTCACCATCAGTGCCGGTTTGGATTATCCGGGTATTGGACCTATGCATGCAGACTTGGCAACAAGAGGCAGAAGTCATGTACTTGCCATCAAGGATGATGAGGCTATCTATGCCGGTTATGAACTGACTCGTATGGAGGGTATCATACCTGCCATTGAAAGTGCACATGCTGTGGCTGCCTTGAAGAAAATGAAGTTCAAGAAGGACGACGTGGTTGTTTTGACCGTTTCTGGCCGTGGTGACAAGGATGTAGAAACCTATTTGAGCCATAAGGAAATGGCTGGAGAATATGGAAATTTCTAAATAGTTAAAGTTCAATCAATAAGAAAAAATGGCTAAGTTTAATTATACGACAGTAACTCGCACGATTCTCGCCGACCTCTATACGCCTGTGGGAGTTTATATGCGATTGAGAGATATTTACCCCCAGTCGGCTCTGATGGAGAGTAGCGACTACCATGGTTCTGAGAATTCCCGTTCCTTCATAGGTGTACATCCATTGGCTAGCATTGCCGTGAGTCATGGAGAGGTTATCAAGATTTATCCTGATGGCAGTGTTGAAAAACAGCAACTTCCAGTTTTTGGCGAAGGAAAGGGAGAAGATTGTAAGCTCGCCATTTCGAAAGCTTTCAATGAGTTCATCCAGAGTTTCCATGTTGAGGGAGAGGGGAAGAATTTTTGTGGACTTTATGGATTCACGACCTTTAATGCAGTACGCTACTTCGAGAATATCCCTGTAAAGGATACCACGATGTCAAAGAATGATGCGCCGGATATCTATTATATTATGTATAAGGACATCATCGTGTTCGATCATTTCAATAATACGATGCAACTTATCGCTTTGAGCGAACGGTATGGCGAAGAGGGAACCGCTGATGATGATCAGGCTTCTGCGGCAAATAGGGCTGTCGGCAATGCTGAGTTGGATGCATTGATGAAGGCGTTGAACAAGGCAAATGTGAAGCCTTATGATTTCCATCCGGTAGGCGAAACAACCTCTACTCTTACTGATGAGGAGCACAAGGCGAATATTCGCAAGTGTATCCAGCATTGTATGCGTGGCGATGTGTTCCAGATTGTGGTGAGCCGAAGATTTGTGCAGCGTTATGAGGGGGATGACTTCAAGCTCTACCGTGCCTTGCGCAGCATCAATCCGTCACCTTATCTCTTCTATTTCGATTTTGGTGGCTTCCGTATCTTCGGTTCTTCACCTGAAACTCATAATCGTATTGTAGGAGAGAAGGCTTTCATTGATCCTATTGCAGGAACGACCCGACGAACGGGTGACATGGAACAGGATAGAAAGGC
>OICF01000359.1_pt1 | contig 14465 bp, 14 predicted proteins | sample 1581211 | NCBI WGS metagenome assembly OICF01 (sample SAMEA3882534, study PRJEB24775) | human gut metagenome | biome: human-associated habitat; feature: intestine environment; material: feces | place: Netherlands | collected 2009/2010
TGTGGCAGATATCATGAGCGGACGTTTCAAAGAGCAGTATGACAACTTCACACCGGAAGCGGATTCCTTTGTGAGCCAGATGCTTGCAAGACTGGAAAGCATTCAAAAGCTGGACTTCATGGAACGCGACCGTGCTTTTTATAAGAAGCAGATTGCCGCCGCCCACACCAGTGTGGAAAGCACCAATAAGAAGATTCGGCTTCTGAAAAGTCAGGTAGATGTGATGCATACTCGTCTGGAAGTCCTCGGAGATGAGATGATCAGTCCGGCTTCCATTGAGGAAAAGAAAAAACTCATTGAGAAGCTGGAGCAGGATGTTCAAAAAGACACAGACACTGAGCAGAAGCTGACCGAACAGCTCGACTACATGGAAAACTACTGGGAAGAGCTGGAGAGCGACTATGAACGCAGGGAAAAGGCAATCGAGTGGATGAAGAACCTCCCGGTGGGTCGGGATGGTACGGTGGCTTTCTTAAATGAAGTGACCGAAGAACACTGCAAGGCATTTATCCTTTCGATTACCATCTATTCACCGCTGAAGTTCACGGTTCACTGGTTTGATGATACCAAGACCGAGGTGCAGATGGATTCCAACATTGAAGATTACCGCAATACCGCAAGCTACTATGACGGGCATACGATGCGTGATGGCAGCCAGCGGAAAAAGTATGTAAGAAGAACCAGAAGAAAATAAGAGCCAGTCATAAGGCTGGCAGAAAGGGGCAGATTATGACAAGACAAAAAGTAGATGTGATTCCCGCCAGTGTACGTTCGGTACAGAACGGCGGTCAGCTCAAAAGCCAGACCAATATCCGAGTGGCAGCCTACTGCCGTGTCCTACACGACCCAGAAAGCATTCTACAAAGACCTCATCACTCGGAAAACCGGCTGGATTTTTGCTGGCATCTATGCAGATGAAGCAAAGTCTGGTACGAACCGAGAGCATCGTGAGGAATTTAACCGCATGATGAAGGACGCGATGGATGGCAAGCTGGACTACATTGTTACGAAGTCCATTTCCCGATTCGCACGAAATACCATCGACTCCCTGACCTGTACCCGTGAGCTTCGACAGTTGAAGCCGCCCGTGGGTATCTACTTTGAAAAAGAAAATATCGACACGCTGGATGCCAAAGGCGAACTGATTTTGACGATTCTTTCGGCTTTGGCACAGGATGAGAGCCGTTCCATTTCGGACAATATCCGCTGGAGCATCCAGAAGAAGTTTCAGGCTGGTGTTCCGCACATCAATCTGAAGCGGATGCTGGGGTATGAGCTGGGGCCTAATAAGCAGTGGGTCATCGTGCCAGAGCAGGCAGAAATCATCCGGTACATTTTCGACCGCTATGTGAAAGGACAGACGGCGAATAAAATTGCACGGGAACTGAACCAGATGGAGAAGCTCACGGTCAACGGGAAGAAGTGGAGAGCAAGTTCCATTCTGATCGTCCTGCGGAATGAAAAGTATGTGGGCGACATCGAGATGCAGAAGACCATCACCAAAGACTTCCTGACCCACCGTTCCAGCATCAACAAGGGCGAGGCACCCCGTTACTATGTGAAAAACCATCATGTGGGCATCATCGACCGTGTAACTTGGGACAAGGTGCAGACCATGCTGTTCGAGAAGCCGAGGACGGACATGACCAAAGGCCCCGGCAAGAAAAAGGTAAAGAGCATCAAAGGTTCTCCATTTGGAAACCTGCGCTGTGGTGCAATTTTGGAGAACGGACCGGATGCCGGAAAGCCCTGCGGTGAGGGATTCTTCCGTGTGACCTACACGGGAGTGGCAAACGGTTATACTGATGAGCGGAGCTTACAGGCGACCGGGGAGGATACCGGAGAGTATCTGGAAAAATACACCTATTCCTATCCAGTCTGGCGGTGTAAGAGAAAAGTTGGAGAGAGGGATGGTGAACCGCCGAAGAATGGTACACCCGACCAGAAAGCGTATTGCCGGAGCAAACTTGGACGCTTGTCGGATGAGGAACGCAAAGCCGCTGATGAGCGGTGTCCATCGGAAGTCTACCATGAATGTGCGCTGGAACAGAGCTTCATGGAACTGCTCTACAGCATGAAGCGTGATTATGAACAGCACGGAGACGCTTCCATGATCGTGACCATGTTCGATAACGCCTATGAGCAGGCTGTCCAACTGGCAAACAACAGCAGTATCTCGGTACAGAGGATGGCGACCGTAGAGAACCAGATTAAAGAGATGGAAGAACGCCTGCAGGATGCTATCAGCCATCAGGTGGCGGCTCTTCGGGAAGCTGCTCTGGAGCAGAGTGCGGAACTGAACGAAGCCCTTTCCAATGGTGAGATGACCATTGATGATATCGACATGGACATCCGAAGCGGACTGACACCGGGTAGTATCGGAGTGAGCTTCTATGGGACGGAAACGGAGGAAGGCTCGGAAGCCCAGATTTATACGGAGCTTGTGAATGACCTGCAGGAACGCTTGCAAACACTCAGGCAGGAACGGCAGACTATTGAAGAAGAGCAGGGTGTTCTGGCCATCATGAAGAAGAACTTTGAATACTTCCTCGCCTGCCTGAAAGAACTGCCGGATGCCAATGCAAGTGGGATGCCCCTGAAAGTCAACGGGCTGGATGTACAGGGAAGCCTGATGCGAGATGCCGAGGGAAAGCCAATTGATGGAAAGACCGCTGCCGTCCACAATGGAAAAATCAAGTTGACGCCTGAGCGGATTGCGGAAGCCCCCGATATGCTTCATTTTGAAAAAGGTATCTATTGTGCTTTCATTGAAAGTGGAGTATTGCAGGGAGATGTGGCGACCTACAAGACAAACTTCGGTGTGACACTGACTTCAAAGGGTAACCGTAGAACACTCACCAGCTTCATGGGCTATAAGCGGAGTGACCTGAACGGCAATGTGGTCTACATTGATGCCCCTTACAAAGTGTACGGATTCAGCATTCAGTACCGCCGGTATCTGACAACCGTTGCAAAGCGTGAGAGGAAAGAAGCAGTATAAGGATGAGATATGACCCTGCTGGGTGTGGCTTTTGTGGCTGCATCTGGCAGGGCCTTTTTTGTTTGTGGGAGATTTTATTCTTTTTTACATGTGGGGATTGCTATGTGCAGAGATCTGTTATATGTTGTGGATGACGAGGAATACACATAGCAGGAGAGATGACGATATGAAAAAATTATCGTGGTTATCGGTAGAGGATTATGGAACAACACCATTGGAAGTGATAATCGTGAGTGCAATGAAAGGGTATCTGGGAGAAATGCCAGAGAGTAAAGCATTGAAAAAGATCGAGGAAGTCTTTGACCCAAAGGTCATCCGGCTGTTCGGTGACGATGGCGCACCAATGCCCGTACAAAGCACTGTTGACGGTGCAAAATTCGCTGCATTCATCGACGAGGCAGTAGCTGATGTGGTGAAACGAATGGAATCGGACATGAGCGACATCGGGCAGATTGCACTGGAGGCTTTGCGAGATATAGACGGGAAGGTGATCGTTGAAACGATGAGTCCTGAGTTTGTGAGCTTCCTAGGGGATGTGTATAGAAGTTTGAAATTTGACAAATAAAAACGGAAAACCCGTTGATATTTTCTGGCGATAGGGGTATAATAAGATTGCAAGAAAATAAAAACGATAAATCCGTTTTTAGAAGGGAGAATGATACATGAAAATACTCCGTATCACCGCACAGGGACTTCCACTGTTTAAAGAAAACCTGGATATCTGTTTTTACACACAGCAGCGCGTAAGTGAGGATGATAAGTGTAGTCTATATAATTTGATTGATAATTATTATCTTCACACTACCAATGCGTTTATTGGAATCAATGCGTCTGGTAAGACCTCTGTGTTAAAGGTTATCAATTTGGCTCTGAACATTGTAAAGAATGAGCCCATTAATCATGTAGAGGCAAAAACTATTCTTGGTGGAGCAAGAGAAGCTACGATTTGCACTTATTTTTATGATAATCGTAAATATGTCTGCTGCCTAGAAACTGTAATTACGGCAAAAAAAGCAAAGGCAGGAGATTATGTGTATTCGATCCTGTCCGAAAGACTGTGGGAAAAATCAATTGTCAGTATCAAGTCGAAGAAGTATTTGACGGATTTCACCGGAATGGAGCCTGTGGCATCGCGTAATAGCGATGAAGCATATCTTTCAGATGATGTCAGCTTTATCATTGCACATAATAAAAAAGCAAATGATACGGTGGAAGTGTTTAGCTTACTTTCTTACACGAATGTGAATGTGCTTCCCTTTACTGAGGATATTCCATTGGAAGTGATTGCTTTTCTGGACCCAACCATTGAAAAATTGTGCTTCGAGCAAACAGAGGGAAAGACATTTATCCATTTGAAATTCCGAAATGAAGATGAAATTGTTTTAAACAATGCAGTGGACCTTGAGCAGTATCTGTCTTCCGGTACAATCAAAGGTATTATTACATTCTCAATGGTGAAGGAGGTACTTCAATCTGGTGGATACTTGCTGGTAGATGAAATTGAAAACCATTTTAATAAGGAAATTGTAACAACACTGATTCGTTTCTTTATGGATGGCCGACTTAACAAAAAAGGTGGAACACTGATTTTTACAACACATTATCCAGAGTTGTTGGATGAATATGACCGCAATGATGGAATTTGTATCGTAAGAAACCGTAATGGCATCACAGTAGAAAACCTGAGCTATATATTGAAACGTAATGATATTAAAAAAAGCGATGCATATCAGAGTGGATTTCTGGAAGGAACGACCCCTGCGTATGAGGCCTATATGCGCTTGAAGAAGAACCTGGCTGCTTCAATTCATTAAGGAGGCGGCAGAATGGAATTGGCAAAATATAAGGCGTGTATCTGCGAGGGTTCGGCGGAGGCTGCGATTATCGATATACTGGTCGATAATGACCTTTTGATCTTTACCTGAGAAGAAATGCTCAATGAAGAAGTTATCCGATGCAGGAACGCAAAGAAATTTGAGGAACGTTACTTACGTAAGGAATTTGCAGATCAGGTTTCTGTCATACGGATTCTAGATTCGCGCAGGGAAGAATTTCGACTCAGCAAGGCATACGAAAATAAGATTGATGTTATTAATGTCATTACAGCTCCCGAAATAGAAATGTTGATTATCCATAATGAGGGAGAGTATGAACATTTTAAGCGTTCTGGGAAGAAGCCGAGTGAGTTTTGTAAAGTGAATCTCCGTATGCATAATGTAAAGTCGTATGAATTCGTGAAAGACTATTTTAGTGATCCACAAACACTGGTGGGGGCGATTAAAGAATATCGTAGAACCGCAAATATCCCAAATGGAGAATACTGCTTGTCTGACTTGCTAAAGCAATGAGAAACGGCAGTCATGTACAAGGCCACAGGAGATATAAGAAAAGAAGCGCATAATTGAAAATAATTGGCCCACTGGCGCACTGTGTAGAATCCTACATGGTACGTTGGTGGGTTTCTTTTTTTGCCTTACCCGCATGAACCACAGACAGCACCTCGGTGTGATCCGAAGTGCAGCTGTGGCTTATGCGGGCTTTTTTGTTATATGGTCAACGAGTTACAAAGTCAGATGCCTAACCCGTATAAAATCGCTTTCATCTCCTTTACCATCCGGGTGAGGATTTCCTGTTCAGTTGCATTGCAGTCCAAAAGCAGTCGGTGAATCTCCGTATCAGCTGTAGAGGTGGAATGCGTCAGGCTGTCTACGAGAAGGTCGTCTGCCGATACATTCAAGATATTTGCAATCTGCACGAGAGATTCCAAACTGGGCTTACTCTTTCCGAGTTCAATGTTGCTGATGTGCTTATAGCCAACCTCACACCTGAAAGCGAGTTCTTCCTGTGATAAATTTCCTTTGTTCCTAAAATTGGCGATGCGCTGTCCAAGCGCAGTATAGTCAATTGCCATACAGTCCTCCTTATGGTTTACCCGCATAAGGCTGATATGATTATCTCGCAGGAGAAAATGTATGGCAACAGAGTGAGGACACTCTAAGACCGCAGAGCCACTTACCCCTATCAGTAGTGTGGTCTTAGCCTGTTATTCCACCTGATAGGTGGAATTTTCGACTTCATTCCATCTGACAGGTGGAAGTCAAAGCACCGCACATATTCTATAATATAAATGTAGTAAAAGACTGCAATTGGAAAGGAAAGACAATGGCAAGTAAAGAGCAAGTGGGGATTCTTACATTATATAGTGATGTACAGGCGACTTCTGTTCGCTGGCTGTGGTATCCGTTCATTGCAGTTGGAAAGATCACATTGCTTCAAGGCGACCCCGGTGACGGAAAGTCCACAATGATGATGAATCTGATTGCCGGTTTGTCCAATGGTGGGAGCCTCCCGGATGGTAAGCCGGTCGGGATGCCACAGAGGGTTATTTATCAGTGTTCGGAAGATGGCGTTTCGGATACCATCAAGCCTCGGCTGGAAAAGTGCGGAGCCGATTGCAGGAATGTGGCGTTCATAAATGAAGAAACCTACAGTGGGCTGACGCTGGATGATGAACGTATCCGGCAGGCTATTATAGAATTCCGGCCGAGGCTGGTAGTCATCGACCCGATACAGGCGTATCTCGGAAGTGACTCTGACCTCCAGATTGCAGGCAGAGCCAGAAAGTTGATGCAGCGTCTTGGAATGTGGGCATCCGTATATGATTGTGCCATTGTGCTGATCGGTCACCTCAACAAGAAAGAGGGAACAAAAGGTCTGTATCGGAGTCTCGGCAGTATCGATGTGGTGGCGGCTGCCCGGAGTGTCCTGCAGGTGGAGAGAGATCCAGAGAACGCCGATATCCGCATCGTCCGGCAGATAAAGAACAGTCTGGCTCCATCCGATGGTGAAATCCGGTTTTCGATAACAGCAGAGCAGGGCTTCAAATGGCTGGAATGTGAAGTTGCACCAAATCCGGCAGCAGAGCCGGAAGCACCAAACTTTGAATCGAAAGCCGAGAAAGCGGCCTATCTGATTAAGAAACTGCTTTCAGAGGGTGATATGAGATCCAGAGAAATCTACATAAGGCTGAGCGATGAAGGTATCAGCCGCAGGACAGCAGAAAACATAAAAAAGGAACTCGGCATCCGAAGTTACCGGAGGATGCGTCAGTGGTATTGGAGCATCCAGCCGGAAGATTGAGAGGAAACAAATGACAAAAAGTGAACGGCAAGAGCGCAAACAAAAAATTAGAGAACGTTATAAAGGCACGGATACATCCAGAATTAAAGTAATTCCTGCGAAATCTTCAGAGAACTTGGAAACAAGCAACACCATTCGTCGTGTTGCTGCTTATGTACGTGTTTCAACTGATAATGATGAACAGACTTCATCCTATGAGCTTCAGAAGAATTATTATACTAAGTATATCAAGGCGCAACCAGGTTGGGAGTTCGCTGGAATTTATGCTGACGAGGGCATCAGTGGTACTTCTCTTGAGCACCGAAAGGGAATGCAGAAGCTAATTGAAGATTGTAAAGCTGGGAAAATTGACCTTATACTTACAAAATCGATTTCTCGATTCGCTAGAAACATTGTAGATTGCCTTTCAATAGTTGGTATGTTGAAGGATCTTGAGCCACCCGTAGGTGTAAAGTTTGAAACAGATAATATTTCAACGTTAGACATCAATGGACGGATGCTCTTGTCCATTGTGGCTTCTTTGGCAGAGGAGGAATCTCATAATAAATCTCTTCTGATGAATTGGTCTCTTGAACAACGTTATAAAGACGGAATGTTTCTTATTCCAGAACTTTTGGGGTACGATCTGGATGAAAATGGTAACCTTGTGGTTAATCCAGAAGAAGCACAGACTGTAAAGGTGATTTATTATTTGTATTTGAACGGATTCTCGCTTACGGAAATTGCTGAACTGTTGACCGATTATAGAAGGAAAACAAAATTAGGTAATACAGAATGGAATCCAAGTTCTTTGGCTGCTGTGATCGCCAATGAAAGACATTGTGGAGATCTTTTAGCAAGAAAAACTTACACACCCAATTATTTGACTCATAAATCGAAGAAAATCAAAAATAACGAACGTGCACAATATTGGAATTTCGACCATCATGAGGCAATTGTATCCAGAGAGGTCTATAATGCAGCAAATCATCTGCGAGCATCCCGGAGCTATGCAAAGCGAAAACGTCCTCTGCCAGTTTTGAGTGTGGTCGATGACGGCATTCTTCGTGGATATGTACCTTTCGACAAAGACTGGACAGGATTTTCAGCAGAGGAATATCGAGAGGCTTCTGAAAGTGTAATGCTGGAGAAAGAAACTGACACGGTAGAAGTCATGAATCGTTTGGATTTGACCGGCTATGAAGTAGTCCGTGCACAGTATTTCTCGACTTTGCGGAATCCGGCCATGACGATTTCAAATGGAAGGTTGCGGTTTAATACAGCTTGTCTGAAAAAATTTGAAAATGTTGAGTATGTAGAACTGCTTCTGAACTCGGTTGACCGCTGTGTTGCTATCCGCCCCTGCGAAAAGAGCAATCCGAATGCAATTCATTGGGGGCGATTGAAAGAGGGACGGTGGTGTGCCAGTACACTTGTTTGCCGTGGTCTAGCAAAAGCACTTTTTGACATCATGGAATGGGAAGATGGCTTAAAATACCGTTTTCGTGGACAGTTTGTGGAGCAGGGCGATAATAAGTTGATGCTCTTTGAACTGGACGAACCGGAAATGGTCAAAGTCGAAGAAATCGTTCTTCCGCCCAAGGGAGAAGATGCTGAAGGCGAAACAGTTAAGCAGACGATTTACATTCTTCCGCCGGAATGGGCAGGAACCTTTGGACAACCAATCACAAGCATTGCGCAGATTAGCCTCTTACAACAGAAACATTATGCCGGAAACTGGGATGTACTTAGACCAGCAGCAGAAATAGAAGAAATGAATACATTTACGGTAGAAAATTTAAATGCGTTGCTTCACGAAGCGGAAGAAATAATGGAAGGATGGACTGATACAGATGGAGGAGAACAAAACGAGTGTTCCGATGAATGAACAGTCAGTAGAAAATGATAGAGATGCACGGGCTGAAGAACTGGAAAGTACATTTTCGTATGACGGATACCAAGTCGTGCGTAAGGAACTTTTTGCACATCTGCGTGACCCGGCCATCGTGATCCGCAAGGACAGCATCACGTTCAACACGGCCTGTATCACTGGGCTGGAGGATGTGGTCTATGTACACGTCATGTTCAACAGCGACTTGAAGCGCATTGTCGTGCGCGGCTGCGATGAAAATGAAAAAGATGCGCTACGCTGGTGCATCGCCAAGGAGGACAAGCGCAAAAGTCGGAAGATGTCCTGCAAGCCTTTTTCAGAACTGGTCTATAAGGAAATGGGATGGGATAGGGAATGTCGGTACAAGATGCTGGGCTACAGAATCACCTTTGAGGGTGAAACTTTGTACGTTTTTGATCTGCTCGTGCCAGAGGTTTTTTATGAACCCCAGAAGCGCAAGAAGGGTGCTGCTCCTCAGACACAGGATGTAAGACCTGCGAATGCGAGAAAGGGATTTTACCCAGATGATATTGCAGGTACTTTCGGTGTGCCAGTGGAAGAACATCTAAAAGAATCCGAAATCAAGCAGATGGACGGATATGTGTCGATGGGCATCTTGACAGGAAAAAATGAACCCGACACCGGAAATAAATAAAAACACTCAACAGAAACCAAGGGAGAAGTGCGCCCATTTTTAAGGAGGGGAGAGAAGTGAATGAAAGAACATGGAATCAGCGGATGCTGGGCCTGACCTTTAATGCTGTAGATGGAAGAATCACTATCTTCCGCAGTACATTGGAGGAACTCGGCTGGCCGACCAACTATCGGTTTCTGTATAATCGGAAAGCAAAACAGGTAGCAGTCCAGAACTGCGCGGCCGAAGATGCAGGTTCTCATAAGACACCGAAGCTGAATGCGAGCAACAGCTGCGAAATCAAGTGTATGGCGTTTGTGAGGATGATCTATCGGGATATGCGGTGGAACCAGGACAATACATATCGTCTGGAGGGGAAAAGTATCCCCGGACAGCAGCTTGTGAGCTTCGATTTATCTTCCCCGTTTTTAGTGGAAAACGGAATAGCTCTGGACGAAAATCTAAGCCCAACAAAGCCCCTGTGTGGCGAAGAAATGTCCTCTGCGGAAAGTTCCTCGGCCTTGCCGATAAAACGCGACAGTGGGGCAGTGTAAGGGGCGTGTGGCGAAGCAGGCCAAAAAAAGCCCACCGGGTCACGGTCCAGGATGCTTGCAAGGCAGCAAGGCGGAAGGTGACCGGGTGGGCAGGAGACATTTTGGATGAGTCTACTCAACAAGTGAATAAAATCACTTTTGTATCTGCGAACGACAAAAATAAGTGATTAAGCTCACTTATAGCTATTGAAAATAAGTGATTCTGTTCACTTAGAAAAAGTGAGCTTTTTACGCCATCCTAGATTTTAGATGAAGTCGTCATCCAGCAAAAATAAGTGAATATAATCACTTAAAAACATCAAAAATCCAAATAAGTGAGCTTAATCACTTATCCGAAGAAAAGTGAACATTTTACTCCCTGACCGGGTTTGAGGTCGTCGATTAGTCCATAATCGACGGCTTCTTTTTTATGCTCAAAAAAGGGGGTATGTAGCTACATAACGCAATAAGTGAGCTTTATACGCCACTGTCGAGCAACTTCGCCGCGGTATGTTTAGTCCAGAAATGTCTACTTAACAAAATCAGTTGAGGTCTGATGGTCTATGGTGGAGCGTAATACACATGCGATAATAGGCGTTTTCGCATAAATATACGTTGCATTTTACTGTGAAAATCATGTTTTGTGCAGTAGGTTGTTAATACTGATGAATGCTGCTGTATCCCTCTATAAAAACAACTCTCTCCAAGCCATTGCAAATGAACTGACTCTCAACCCTATCAAGGTTCGCAAGCTGCTCATCACAGCTGGTGTGTATGAGTCGGATATAGCGGAGATGGTACGGCGTACTTTTTATAGGTATAGAAAAATACAGAACTATAAAGAAGCAATCCTCTCCACCGCATCAGAACTCAAGCTGTCCAAAGCCTCGGTCACTTCGTATCTGCCGTATGAAAAGGGCGTGTATTTCCCAAGCACAACCTCAACAGAGAAGATCAGTGTGGGTGCAGAGCGGCAGAGGAGATACCGGGCAACGAAGAAGCTGCGAGCAGCGCCGACAGAGGAACATCTGTGGGAAGTGGTTCTGGCATATCAAAAAGTGCGTTTTAAAACCTATTCCGGCTTGCCATTCTCTTATGAAATACGAAAAGGCAGAAGCGGCGAATACACAAAAGAGCTCTGGATCGACAGGCGAGAGAGCAGCAAGAGTCTGGCGTGGAGCTCGGTGTTGCTGGCGCTGGGCAATGTAAAAGAGGTCGGAGCAGTGGTTGACCGTCCGAAAGCGTTGGGTGATATTCGTGGAGTGACCTACATCTACGGGATGTTCTACCGGTTTGGGCTGATTGATGTGCCGGACGCGGTAAAGGAGAAGATGAATAAGCGCGGGTGTATTTCCAAGGGCTGATATACGGACACTTATGTGTGCAACTAACGGTACGTAGAGTAACAAGGTTTCATATCGAACAAAAATACACTGTTTCCTACACCATCTCCTAAAATCATGTCCGGTGAAATTTCAGCAAAAGAGGCATCAGAGGAGCGCATCTGGGCAGAGCAAACGCCCCCGGCGGCAGCTCCGGGCCCCGGACGCTCCGAACTATGTGTTCCATGAAAATAGACTTTCAAATATGAGAAAATGCAGACCGGATGTGAAATTGACGGAAACCTTGCAAATGACGCTGAAACGTGATATAATCGTGGTACGAACAAGCCGGTTTTGGTACGACAACGGTATGCTGTGGTACTGTAACTGTTGTTTCGAAATTATGAATGATCACAAAAAAATCGTGAAAATTTAGCGTAGCTACGACGACACCTATCAGGTTCAGGTCGTGTCCTGGTACGACAACGAGAACTCCTACACCTCTCAGATGGTTCGTACCATTAAGTACTTCGCTGAGAACTGCTGATCGGAGTTTCTCCTGAGCTGAATAAAGCTTGACTGCGCCCTTTCTCTTGTGTGATGCGAGAGAAAGGGCGCTTTTTGCTGACCATTTTGGGCGCGATAAGGTGCTTTCGTAAAATGGCACAACACATTTGCAGTGTGCCGACAAAAGCAGCACGCATTCGATCTCCATCTATTGCAACCCTTCTCCCGATATGATAAAATGGTAAAAATAAATGGAGACAACGAAACAGTATGATTACGAAACGTGAAAAACTGCAGTATGGATACCTGTTTTTGATCGATCTGCTCTCTCTGGTTCTCAGCATCGGGCTGGCGTGGGGGCTGACCGCAGGTGTTCTGCACAAGATGGGGGACTTCCAGCTGGACGATCTGGTAGAAGCCTGTTTCTTATTGCTGCTGGCCTATATCCTGACCTTTTTTACATTTGATCAGAGCGAAAATATCGTGAACCGCACTCCGATTCGTGAAGTTGAAATTGCGGTGCGGTTCAATTTTTTGCTGACTCTCATTGATGCGGCCTGTCTGGCGCTGACCAAGGCTTCCATGCTGCATTCTCGCTATTTTCTGGTGTTTGTGCCCGTCATCGATGTCTTTGTGATGACGGGCGCTCATGCTGCCCTCAAAAAGATGCTGGTGCGCTCCCGTTATACCAAGGGGATTCAGAGCCTTGTGGGGGTGGTGACCACGCAGGAGAACGCAAGCCCTATTCTGGAAGAGCTGAAAAAGGACTGGTCCAAGCGTGTGACCGGTCTTGCCATTCTGGAAGCTGCCCCGGAGCAGCTTCACACTGAGATCGATGGGGTGAAGATCGAGGCGAACTTCGATAATTTCATGGACTGGCTGCGGCAGGCAGCGCTGGATGAAGTGTATCTGGATGTGGCGCAGGAGAGTGAGGAGAACATGCTGCCCTATCTCGAGGAGATGGAGAGCATGGGTCTGACGGTCCATTTCCGTCTGCCGGTGCTGGATCGGATCGAAAAAGCCTGCTGTGATGAGACCAGTGCGGTGCGTATCAGCCGGGAATTGAGCCGCTGTGCGGGCGGCAATGTTGTGACGATGGGCACGGTGGAACTCAAGCTGCGGGATCAGGTACTGAAGCGGACCATGGATATCGTGGGGGGCATCCTGGGGTGCATCATCAGTATCCCCATCATTGCGTTGGTGGCCATTCCGCTCAAGCTGGAAAGCCCCGGCCCGCTGATCTTCAAGCAGCGCCGGGTGGGCCGGAATGGACGTGTATTCTACATCCACAAGCTGCGCAGCATGTATGTGGACGCGGAAGCACGCAAAAAGGAGCTGATGGCCCAGAACGAAATGAACGGCCTGATGTTCAAGATGGAAGATGACCCCCGGATCACCCGGGTGGGCCGCTTCATCCGTCGCACCAGCATCGATGAGCTGCCGCAGTTTTTTGACGTTGTGCGGGGCTCCATGAGCCTGGTGGGTACCCGCCCGCCCACGCTGGATGAGTACCGGCAGTACGAGAGCCATCATAAGCGCCGCCTTTCCATGAAGCCGGGAATTACCGGCCTGTGGCAGGTAAGCGGCCGCAGCGATATTGATGATTTTGAAGAAGTGGTCAGGCTGGATGTCCAGTATATCGACAACTGGTCTATCTGGATGGATATCTACCTGCTGTTCAAGACGGTGGGCGTTGTGTTTGACCGGAAAGGGGCAAAATGAATTATATTCTTTTTGGTGGATCTGGTTTTATCGGCACCCATCTCATTCATTTGCTGCTGAAGGAGTGCGTCAGACCCGGCGACGTGATCTACGACCTGGATCTTGTGATGCCCGGGGAAGAGGGCGTGGTGCCGGGCATTGTGGAAAAGAACGATGGGGTGCAGTATATCCGGCTGGATGTGCGCAAGCCCATCGATTTTGAGTTCGTTCCGACCCCGGAGGACGTGATCTTTGATCTGGCAGCGGTCCACCGCACCCCCGGCCACCCGGAAGAAGCCTATTTTGAAACAAATATCCGGGGTGCGGAAAATGTGACCGCATTTGCGGAAAAATACGGCATCCGGAAGATCCTGTTCACCAGCTCCATTGCACCCTATGGCGCGTCTGAGGACCTTAAGACGGAGGAAACTCTGCCAACTCCCAACACACCGTATGGGATCAGCAAGCTGGTGGCAGAAAAGATCCACCAGATCTGGCAGGCCCGTGATCCGGCCCGGGAGTTGACCATCGTGCGGCCTGGCATCGTTTATGGCAAAGGGGAGCACGGCAACATGACCCGCCTGTACAGGGGGCAGAAGAAGGGCTACTTCTTTTATGCCGGCCGGAAGGACACCATCAAGGCGTGCATCTATGTCAAGGAGCTGGTGCGCTTCTTCAAGTACCGGATGCTGGATCATTCCTTCCCCGGAGCAGAGATCTATAACTGTACCTACGAGCCGGCTTATACCATTGAAGA
>OICF01000367.1_pt1 | contig 14083 bp, 7 predicted proteins | sample 1581211 | NCBI WGS metagenome assembly OICF01 (sample SAMEA3882534, study PRJEB24775) | human gut metagenome | biome: human-associated habitat; feature: intestine environment; material: feces | place: Netherlands | collected 2009/2010
TTGTTCAAAATCATCTTGTTTGACCCAAGAACCATCCGTAACATTTTCAAGTGGTGAGACCCACTCAAACTTGTCTACCTTGCCTAGTGGTGAAGAGAATGTAGCTTGGGCATTCATCAAACTGATTTCTTTTGCCTCAAAACGCATAATATCTTCTGCATAAATTTCAAATGGTGTATTTAAATCGACCACATGTACATTTAATATCACATTCGGATTGGACTTCACTAACTTACAAATACGATTTCCTTTCGCCGGACGATTTAATGGTGCAATCTCCGTTTGTTTCATACGCTTTAAAGAAAGGGTTGTCGTAGAAATTAAGACTTGTTCCTCACGATTTTGACTGACACAAATAGAAGCTACGCAATCATCCTTTGATAGATTCATCGCCTTCACACCTTTGGATTTATTTGAAACCAACGGAATTTGTTCAACCGGATACATCAAGCCATAGCCTTGTTCACTTACTAGAATGACTTGATCATCTGGTTTATAAGATAAAGATACACTAATCATTTCGTCCATAGCCCCAATCTTCATACAAGCCATTGTTTTATTAGAACGTGAAACTTCAAATTCTTTTAATTCGGTACGCTTGATCATACCATGACGACTTGCACTTATGACATGAACTCCTGTTTTAAAGGAATCCAATACATAGGCTGCGATAATTTTTTCACTTGAATCCATCTTAATATAATTTGAGATATGACCACCCAAATCTTTCCATTTTGCCTCTTCAATCTGGTAAACCGGAATATATCCATATGTACCACGGTTTGTGAAGAAAACTAATGTCTGTAATGTATGACTCGCTCCGTAACAAACTAATGAATCTGTATCTTTTCGTTGTGTCATGGAGTCACTAGAAGCATTATAGCTTCTCATAGATACACGCTTGATATAGCCATCACGCGTAATTGTGATCATACATTCTTCTTTGGAAATCATAGCCTTTTCATCAATTACGATTTCTTTCACTTCATGTACAATATCCGAAAGACGAGGTGTATTAAATTCTTCATTCACCTTTTCTAATTCTTCCACCATGACTTTATGAAGTTCATTTTTGTCGGAAATAATCTTCTCTAATTCGGCAATGTCGCATTGAAGTTGTTTAAATTCTGCCTTTAATTCTTTAACATCTGTATTTGTTAAACGATATAAGCGCATTATGACAATGGCTTCTGCTTGTTTTTCTGTAAAGTCAAAACGTTCAATCAAATTCTTTTTGGCATGGGCCTTATCTTTTGATTTACGAATGATACGAATGATCTCATCCATTACACTTACAGCTTTGATCAAGCCTTCTAATATGTGTGCACGATCTTTTTTAGAGGCTAAATCATATTTACTTCTACGAATCACTACATCTTCTCTGTGGTTGATAAAGGCATCTAACATCATGGCTAATGACATTTGTACAGGTGCCTTATTCACAATCGCAATGACGTTGTAATTGTATGATATTTGAAGATCTGTATTTTTATATAAATAGTTTAAGATCTGTTCATCATTACTATCTTTTTTAAGATCCACGACAATTCTTAATCCCGTACGATCACTTTCATCACGCACATCTAAAATGCCATCGATTTTTTTGTTTAAACGAATCTCATCAATTTTCTTTACCAAGTTCGACTTGATTACTTCATAAGGAATCTCATGAATCACAATTTGTTTAATTGTACGTGTTGGTACAATTTCCACTTTCGAACGAATTAAAATACGTCCACGTCCTGTTTGAAAGGCTTGTTTGATTCCGTCAAGTCCCATCACGATGCCGCCTGTAGGAAAGTCAGGGCCTTTCACAAACTGCATCAATTCTTCTAATGAACAATCGGGGTGTGAAATACGATAAATACTTGCTTGAACAACCTCATTTAAATTGTGAGGTGGAATATTTGTGGCATATCCAGCCGCAATGCCTGTAATACCATTGACTAATAAGTTAGGAAAGCGTGCTGGAAGTACAGTGGGTTCCATCTTTTCATCGGAAAAGTTGGGTGCCCATTCCACTGTATCTTTATCAATGTCCTGCAACAAGAAATCACTGATTTTGGCTAAACGCGCTTCTGTATAACGCATCGCAGCCGCCGGATCGTCATCGATAGATCCATTGTTTCCTTGCATGTCAATTAAAGGATTAGTAATCTTCCAATTTTGTGACATACGAACCATCGCATCATATACAGAGCTATCCCCATGAGGGTGATAATTACCAATGACGTTACCGACTGTTTTTGCGGATTTATGATATGGCTTGTTGTAAGTATTTCCATCTTCATACATCGCATATAAAATACGTCTTTGTACTGGCTTTAAGCCATCTCTTGCATCTGGTAAAGCACGCTCTTGAATAATATATTTAGAATATCTGGCGAAACGATCGGCCATGATATCTTCTAAAGAATTCTTTAAAACATTATGTTTTACTTCTTTTTCTTTCACGCATTTACCTCCTTATAATCATCTTCTAGAGTAAATACAACATTGTCTTCGATCCAGTTACGGCGAAGCTCCGCCTTATCTCCCATTAATTCAGTCACTCTTTTTTCAGCCATCATCGCATTTTCAATGGTCACACAAAGTAAAGTTCTTGATTCAGGATTCATTGTGGTATCCCAAAGCTGAGTGGCATTCATTTCACCAAGACCTTTATATCGTGTAATGGTGTAACCATTTTTTAATTCGGCTTTTTTCTCATCTAATTCTTCATTTGTATATAAATAGTATTCTTTACCCGCCTTGGCAATCCGATATAGTGGTGGCAAGGCAATATACAACATTTCATGCGTAATTAAATCACGCATATAACGATAGAAGAATGTCAATAATAAGTTTTGAATGTGAGCTCCATCATCATCGGCATCGGTCATGATAATGACTTTATAGTAGTTTGAATCCTCAGCCGTAAAATTTGCACCTACACCAGCACCTAAGGCATGAATAATGGTATTTAACTCTTCATTCTTTTCGATAGCTTCAAGACTTGCCTTTTCTGTATTCAATACTTTACCACGCAAAGGAAGAATCGCTTGATATTTTGAATCACGCCCCTGTTTTGCAGAACCACCCGCAGAATCCCCTTCGACTAGATATAATTCTTTTCTTCTGGCATCCTTACTTTGAGCCGATGCCAACTTTCCAGATAACACTCTTTCCGAACGGTTTTTTCCTTTTCCATTACGAATATCGGCACGCGCTTTTCTTGCGGCATTACGAGCTTGAGCTGCCTTGATGATCTTACGTACTAGAGCATTGGCAACCTCTTTATTTTCTTCCAAGAAGTAACGAAGGTTTTCCGATACCACCGTTTCTGTTGCTGGCTTAGCTTCTGGTGTACCTAACTTTTCTTTGGTCTGCCCTTCAAATTGTAGATAATCTTCTGGAATTGTCAGATTGATAACTAATGTCAAACCTTCTCTGACATCATTCCCATCAAATCCTTTATCTTTTTCTTTTAAGAAACCATTCTTACGAGCATATTCATTAAAGACTTTCGTAAAAGCTTGTTTCGCCCCTGTTTCATGAGATCCGCCATCACGCGTACGAACCATGTTTGTGAATGAGAAAATGTTCTCTTGATATTCATCTGTATATTGGAAACATCCTTCTACAATGATCTGGTTACTTTCACCTCTAAAACTAATTGGATCATGCATTGGCGTATGATCTTGATTCACTTCTTCAATAAAGGCTTTTAATCCATCTTCATATTGGTAAACGACTTCTCTTTCTTCTTTTCGCTTATCGCGTACAATCATTTTTAACCCTTTTAATAAGAAAGCATCTTCTTGGGCTCTTTCACAAATGGTTGAATATGAAAAGTGAACCGATTTAAAAATAGACGGATCCGGTTTAAAGGAAACAATACTTCCGGTATGATTGGTTTTTCCTACTTTTTCAAGTTTTCCAATCTTACTTCCCCCATCTTCAAATGTCATACTCCATACATCTTTTCCATCATGTACCATAACTTTGCACCATGTACAAAGAGCGTTCACAACACTTGCACCTACACCATGCAATCCTCCAGCACTTGTATAGCCTCCATGACTTGTAAATTTACCACCAGCATGCAGAATGGTAAAAATAACTTGAAGTGTACTCACCCCTGATTTATGTTTTCCAACAGGCATTCCACGCCCGTGGTCTTCTACTGTAACACTGCCATCTTTTTCTAGTGTAATTGTGATTTCATCACCATAGCCATTTAAAGCTTCATCAATCGCATTATCGACAATTTCCCATACTAGATGATGCAGACCTTTTGAATCGGTAGATCCAATATACATTCCTGGACGCTTTCTTACGGCATCCAAACCTTCTAAAATAACGATACTACTTTCATCATATTGTTGTTTTGGCATACTATCCCTACTTTCCATCGTAATCTTTATTATATCAACAAATCAAAAAAAGTGCACATAAATTCCTGTTAAAACACTTTGAATATACACTATTCATGTCCAATTAAAATGGTGTTAAACTTTAGTTCACATTTAACAAGTTCAATAATTCCAACTTAATTTAAATCTGAACTCATTTAATCGTATACATTCTTCAAAACACTTGATTGTACCCAAATTCATTATAAAGGGTTTTAATGTCCACTTTTTGAGTTCCAATATACACTTTTAAATCTACATTTTAAATCCGCATTATTTATGTCAAATTATTAATTTTTCCATACAATTCTCGACTAAGTGAATCAAAACTGCTAAAATAAATTCCGAGGTGGAAGAGATGAAAACTATTTTATGTATTTTATTAGGTTACTTATTAGGATCTTTACCCTTCGCATTGATCATAGGTAAAGTTTTCTATCATACAGACATTCGCCAATACGGCTCAGGAAATCTAGGTGGAACGAACGCAGGAAGAGTTCTTGGAAAGAAAGCGGGAATTTCTGTCATTGTGTTTGATGTATTAAAAGTTGTTCTTGCGATTGCGATCGCAACACAAGTATCGAAAGTGGCTGGTATCTGGACAGGACTTGCCTGCTGCATCGGACATTGTTATCCAGTCTTCGCAAAATTCCATGGAGGAAAAGCTGTTAGTACTATGTTTGGCTTCTTATTCTCTACAAGCATTTTCTTATTTCAAGACGCAAGCTACTTACTTGTACCATTTGGCATGTTTCTAGTTGTCCTATATCTATTTAAATATGTATCTTTGGCCAGTATGTGTGCAGCCATCGCAAGCAGCTTATACATTACGGCATTGATGCTAGGATTCAACGTGGAAAGTATTTCAGTTATTGTCGCAAGCTGGCTAATGACAGTTCTTGTGATTTATAGACATCGTACAAACATTGAAAAAATCAAAAAGGGTACAGAAAATACAATTTCATGGTTATAGAAAGTTTTTTAAGAAACTTTCTTTTTTTTATGTCTTTTTCACATTGGAATCGTATCATAGTTGTATGAACTATTTATACTACGAATACAAATCCAGTACTGTTTGTACTGTTAAAGAAGATGAAAAGCTATACTACAAGAGTTTAAGCACGCAAAATTATCTAAACGAAAAATGCTTATTAAATGGATCCACCCTTAAAGGAAGACAAGAAGCCTTTGTCTATCAAATGAAAGTAAAAAAATACATTCCTGTTGTTGTATCCATTTCAAGAAAGGAGATCTACTTTCCCAACAAATCGAAAAAAGCACATGACTGTATCTGGATCAATTATGCCAATATTAAAGACGTCACTTACTTTGAGTCCACTTGCACAATCACATTTCATGATGGCTCCAAACTCAATTGTGAGCATCCTAAACGAATCCAACAAACGCTAAAACAAATTTTTCGCTACCTAAATAAAAATACATCGGATTAACCGGTGTATTAGTGGCAACCTCCACCACATGATGAACAATCATGTGAGCAACTTGATTGTTGCATTTGTTCTTCATGACGAAGTGTATTCACGCCAAGGCCCTCAATACATACTGTGGCATTATCGGCTAAATTCGATACTTCCACAATTGTACATGCTGGGAATGGTTCGTCGACAAAGTTTTTGAATGTATTCAAGAATGCTTCTTTATCCTCGATATTCTTTAAATACACAGTGAACTTCACAACATGGTGAAGCTGTAAACCATAGTTTGATAAAACATCAATAACCTTATTGATAGCTGTAATTGTCTGTTCCTGAATGCTTTCGCCAAGTCCAGTCTGACCACTTAAATAAAAGAAGTCTCCCAATTGAACCATATTTGAAACACAAGATGTTCCCTCTTGTTTTCCTGCTGATTTTAAAAATATATTCATAGTACTAAATTCCTTTCTCCTCCTATTATATAGAATCTATGCCATCTTCTAAAGTGTTTTGCACTAAAATTTCTCTAGGCTTACTTCCTCTTGCAGGACCAATGATACCATTTGCCTCTAAAACATCCATCAATCTTGCCGCTCTAGAATAACCCACAGAGAACTTTCTTTGAATCAAAGACGTACTTGCCTTTCTAGATGCGATCACAAAACGCTTCACTTCCTCATACAAAGGATCGGCCGTAACATTTCCCGCTTCATTTCCTTGATTTTGTAAATCTTTTAATTGAATAAAGGCATCATCATATTTTGGTCTTGCCTGCGATTTCACAAATGCACAAATGTTATTGACTTCTTCATCCTTAATAAAGACACCCTGGATACGTCTAGGACTCGTCTCACCATTTGGTAAATACAACATATCTCCATTTCCTAGCAAACGCTCTGCTCCAGCTTGGTCCAAAATCGTTCTTGAATCGACAGATTGTGATACCGCAAACGCAATACGACTTGGAATATTTGCCTTAATAACACCTGTAATGACATCCACACTCGGTCTTTGTGTGGCAACAATCAAATGAATACCGGCGGCACGAGCAAGTTGTGTAATTCTTTGAATACTTGCTTCAACTTCTTTAGCTGCCACCAACATCAAATCGGCCAACTCATCAATGATAATCACAATACGAGGCAATACTTTTAAATGATCATCCTCATGATTTTTGACATACTCATTATATGCCGTAATATTACGAACGCCTAATTCACCAAACAAGTCATAACGACGATCCATCATTTCTACAATGACCTTTAATGCCTTATTGGCAAGATCACCATCCGTAATCACTGGAGATAATAAGTGTGGTACATCATTATATGGAGTAAACTCTACTTTTTTAGGATCAATCAAAACTAATTTTACTTCATCTGGCTTTGTTCGCATTAAAACCGAAGAAATAATCGCATTGACACAAACCGATTTACCACTACCCGTAGCTCCTGCAATCAATAAGTGTGGCATACGATTTAATTCGCCATAGACATTATTTCCCATTAAGTCTTTTCCTAAACAGAAAAGCAACTTTTTATCTTTCATAGAATCCGGTATTGTACGCATCAAATCCTTCATCTGAACACTTGTCTTTTCAACGTTTGGAATTTCAATTCCAACACTTGCCTTACCCGGGATCGGTGCTTCAATACGAATATCCTTAGCCGCTAGCCCCATCTTGATATCATTTTGTAAGTTACTGATTTTATTCACACGAACACCAAGTTCTGGTTTGATTTCAAACTTTGTGACACTTGGACCAATATGAATCTGTACAAGCTTAGCCTCCACACCAAATTCATGTAAAATCTCAATCAGTTTTTCACCTTTTTCCTTCGCTGTAGTCACATTCGCATTGGATCTTGATTTTCTTTCCATATCCTCTAAAACATTTAGTTTTGGAAGCTTATAGTTTTTAAAATCCGAATTTTCATCCGCAACATAATGTTTAGGTTCAACCTTTTCTACAACACCCTCATTGACAACAGGAACTTCTTTTTTAGTCTCTACAGGAGTCGGTTCATCATCCACATCCACCATAAAGCTAGGTTTTCTAGGTTCTAAATCACCAATAATCAAAGGCTCATCCATTTCTTTTTCTTCATCCACAACATCTGGTTGTACAGGTTTTACAGGATCGGCATTAATAATTTGAAAACTCGATTCATTTGTATCTTCATCTTCAAAAATAAAGTTTTTACGATCAATCGAAACAGGTGTTTCCTTGATTGGAGCACTCTTCATTACTTTTTTAGGTTTTCTTTCAAAACCTACAATTTTTTCATAACCAAACATTAAGATAGCTAGCACAAAAAACAATAGTACCATTACATAGGTTCCAGAATAATCGAATAATGACTGAAAAAGACATAGCAACAAAGCTCCTGCTAATCCAGAATATGTTTTCAAATGACCCGTAATAATATTACCGGCATTTTCCATAATATATTTTAAGCCATAGCTACCTGGGTGTGGTTTAAACTCTATAATCGAAGAAATCAAACTTAAGCCAAGTGCCAAAAATAAGATTCCAAACATATAACGCTTACGAATCACAGGCTGTTCCTTATGGAAAATAAGAACTGCACACAAGGTAGCATTCAAAATAAATAATCCATTTGTTAAAGCTCCAAATAAGAATTCAAAGAAATGTTTTAAAAAAGCTCCTACAATGCCAAATTCTAAAACGACAATAAAACTAATACATATCATACAAATAAGGAAACACAAACGAAATAAGTTTGAGTGCAACCAAGACGTTTGTGTTTTCTTTTTCGTAGATTTTCTTCGTGTTGTTTTTTTTCTGGCTTTTGCCATACTTACCCCACTTTCTACTTATTTAAGTTTATTTCTAAAATAACCGGTAAAATCATCGGTCTTTTTGCGGTTTGTTTATAAAGATATTTAGAAACCTTATCACGAATCAAGTTACGCGTTTCTAAATTGTCATACGTTTTATTTTCAACCGCCTCGTTGATCGTATCTTCCATAATTTTAGCTACATCACCCGTGATGTATTCTGCATCACGCAAATAGATCAATCCACGACTTTGTACATCTGGACCATTAATTATTTTCTTTGTCTTTGCGTTGATACCAATTGCTAAAATCATGACACCATCCGTACTCAATGTTTCACGATCTTTTAATACGACACCTGCCATATCCCAGTTTTCTTTTCCATCGATCATTGTTTCATGAAGCTCTAATTCCATTGCACAAGAAACTAATTTACGATTTTCAAAAGTGGCAACCTGTCCATTATCTAAAATGATGATGCGACTTGGATCATATCCCATTTCAACCGCAATCTGTGAATTCATGTGCAACAAACGATATTCCCCTTTGATTGGAATATAGTATTTTGGTTTTGTAAGGAAGATCATCATTTTCAAATCCTCTTTACTAGGGTGCATACTCAAAACATTTTTATCTAAGACGATGATTTCACCCTCTTTTTTGTACATGTCATTTTCCATGCTCTTGAATTCATTTTCAACACCAGGTACAACCGGACTTGCGACCACAATGACATCATCCTGATCAAACACAATCGATTCTAATTCATTGTTGGCAATGTTGTTGATAGTTTTGAATAAGGATTTACCTTGCCCTGAAATGATTACGACAACATCTTTCATTGAGTTATCAAAATCAGCTGGATCAATCACTAAGGAAGGATCCACCTCATACCCAATTTCTTTTAATCGCCCTACTAAATCACGTAATTCTTTTGAATAGAATACCATCTTACGACGACTTGCCATACAACAATCAATGATTTCCTGAATACGATATACACTTTGTGTATACACACTCACAAAGACACGCTTATTTTCATGTGTTTCTAAAACCTGTAAAAGCTTAGGGGAAATACGATGACTCGGAGAAGTGTGTCCACTTCTTTCTGCCCCTTTACTTTCCTGTAACAAAACCAATACACCTTCGTTACCAAGTTCTGAAATCGTTGTGAAATCGGCACGATATGCATCGTCTAAATCATCATAGTCTTCAATAAATTCACCAGAATATACAATATAGCCTTGCTCTGTACCAATCGCTAAACCAAATGTTCCTGGATACGCATGCGTAATTGGGAAGAAAACAACTCTTCTTTTGCCGATACGCTTTTTATCATTACGCTTTACAGAATGTACACGCACACCTGTAATATGTTCCTGACGAATCATTTTCTGTACTTCTTTTACAGCTAATGGAGCGGTATAAACATCACAAGGAACTTGTTTTAATAAATATGGTAAAGCTCCCATTACATCATCATGACCATGCGTAATAAAAATACCCACAACACGATTTTTATTTTCAACTAAATACGTAAAATCCTGAATAATAAACTCGATACCTAATGACTCCTTGTTGTCAGGAAATTTGATACCAGCCTCTATTACATAGATGGATTCATCCACCTCCACACAGAATAAATTTTTACCATCTTCATCTAAACCACCAAGGGCAAAGATACGGATTTTTTCAGTTAATGAAGGAATTTTTTCTTCTTTCATATTATCTCCTTTTAAATAGTATTATTTTTCTAAATTATATCACACCGCAACGCCATCTAAAGAGAAACTTTTCGCCTCTGTAATTTTAACTTCTACAAAATCTCCAGGCTGAATATTTTCACCTTTAAAGTTAACTAATTTTTGAGTGTCTGTATATCCAGAATATACCTTTTCATTCTTCTTACTTAAGCCATCCACTAATACGGTAACAGTACGACCCACATAAGCTTTATTCTTTTCTAAAGCCAGATCATTCCATGTTTTATTTAATTTCGCTAAACGCTTTCTCTTTGTCTCCATATCAATCGAGTCATGCATACGGCTAGCTGGTGTACCAGGTCTTGCTGAGAAAATAAATGTAAAGGCATTATCGTATTTACAATAACGAACCACATCTAGAGTGTGTTCAAACTGTTCATCGGTTTCATTTGGGAAACCAACAATGATATCTGTCGAAACAGAAACATTTGGAATTGTATTGACAATCTTATCATATAAAGCTAAGTATGATTCTTTTGTATAACGACGACCCATTAACTTAAGTACATCATCATCTCCTGATTGTAGCGGCAAATGAATAAATGGCATGATATTGTCATATTTTGCGATTATATCAATCATTTCTTCGGAGAAATCCCAAGGGTGACTTGTTGTAAAACGAACACGAGGAATGCCAATTTTAGCAACTTCTTCTAATAATGTCGCAAAATCCTGTTCATTATCCATATCTTTTCCATACGCATTCACGTTTTGTCCAAGCAATGTGATTTCTTTATAACCCTCATCCTTAAGTTGCTGAACCTCTTTTAAGATTTCAGACATCTTACGTGAACGCTGTTTACCACGAGTATAAGGAACAATACAATATGTACAGAATTTGTCACAACCATACATAATGTTGACCCAAGCCTTGAATGTTCCAAAACGGTGTACCGGTAGATTTTCGTAAACCTCTCCTTCTTTAGAGGAAATCTTTACAACTTTTTTACCCTCAACCATACAACTATAAAGCATGCTAGGAAGCTCTTGAATATTGTGTGTTCCAAACAATAAACGAACTTGAGGATATTTCGTTAATAAAGTTTCAACTAAACCTTCCTCTTGTGCCATACATCCACAAACACCAATCACAAGATCTTTGTTTTCGCGATATAAACGTTTGAAGTTACCAATCTCACCCAATACTTTTTCTTCCGCATTTTGACGAATTGCACAAGTATTGATAATTATGACATCACTGCCTTCAGCCGTTTCATTAGGTGCAAATCCTAGCTCATCTAAAATACCAGCCAATGTTTCACTATCACGCTCATTAGCCTGGCAGCCATATGTAGAAATAAAATATTTTTTTCCTCTTCCCATCATACGAGCAGCTTCAGGAATATTAAATGTATCAATACGATCAATTGTATTTGTAGTACGCTTTTGTGCTTCTTTTAAATCGGGTAATACCCATCCTGGTTTTTGTTTCATGTGATCTCCTTTCGAAAAAAAATGCCAAGCACTAAGCTTGGCAAATGTGTTTAAATTTGAATTACTGGTTGATTGCTCCAACAGGGCAAGTTCCTACGCATGAACCGCAGTCGATGCAAGTTCCTTCGTCACAAACTGATTTTCCTTCATCGTCTAATGAAAGAGCTCCTACAGGGCATCCTCCTACACAAGCACCACATCCGATGCAAGCATCTTTATCGATATTTACTGCCATTGTTATTTCCTCCTTGTTTAATAATTTATACTCAAATTATAGCGATAACCAAGTAGTGAATCAAGACAGTTTAGTAAGTGCAGGCTTACCGTAATTCATTTACCAAACTAAAAAATTGAAGTCGGGACTAAAGCCCGACATTTTTATTTTGCGTATTCCTGGGCACGTGTCTCACGAATAACATTAACCTTGATTTGACCTGGATATGTCAATTCAGATTCAATCTTATCACGAATATCACGAGCTAATTTTACACAAGTCATGTCATCCACGTGTTCTGGATTTACAAGTACACGAATTTCACGACCTGCCTGAATCGCAAACGCATTTGAAACACCCTCAAATCCATTCGCAATTTTCTCTAAGTTTTCAAGACGGTTGATATAAGCCTGAGCACTTTCTTTACGTGCACCAGGTCTTGCAGCACTAATTGTATCTGCTGCGATAACCAAATGACTAGTCAAGAACTTAGGTTCTACATCCCCATGGTGTGAGTGGATCGCATTTAATACAATTTCTTTTTCACCATGTTTCTTACAGAACTTGTATCCCAATTCAACATGAGATCCATCTTGCTGCTCAATATTCAATGCCTTACCAATATCGTGCAACAATCCAGCACGTTTGGCAATTTGCTGATTCAATCCAAGTTCAGCTGCCATGCATCCAGCGATATAGGCAACTTCCATAGAGTGCTGCAAAGCATTTTGTCCATAAGAATAACGATATTTTAATGTACCAATCAATTTTACAATTTCACGATCAATACGACCAATACCCAATTTAAAGATAGCTTCCTCACCAGCCTTCATGATCTCTTGATCAATTTCATTCTGGTATTTCTTAACAACATCTTCAATTCGTCCCGGCTGAATTCTTCCATCACGAATCAAGTGTTCCAAAGCTAAACGAGCCACTTCACGACGTACTGGATTAAAACATGTAATCGTAATCAAATCTGGAGTATCATCGATGTTTAATTCAACACCTGTTGCCTGTTCAAAACAACGAATATTACGTCCTTCACGACCAATGATACGTCCCTTCATTTCTTCACCAGGTAAAGAAACAACACTGACTGTCTTTTCTTGAGTTTCCTGCTGAGACATACGCTCAATAGCTAAGGCAATGATATTCTGCGCTTTTTCATTGGCAGTCGCCTTTGCCTCATCCTCTTTATCTTTGATGTATGCAATTGTTTCATGTTCCATTTTCTTTTCCACAATCGCAAATAATTCATCTTTTGCTGCCTGGCTTGACATTTTGGCAACACTTTCTAAAACGACAACCTGTTTGTCGATTTCTTCTTGTAATTTCTTTTCTTTTTCGTCTAATGATGTCAGTTTGTCAGCAACACTTTTCATCTTTTCATTAATCTGACGCTCTTTTTGATTTAACGCTTCATCACGAAAATTCAAGTTATCTTCTCTACGCAATAACTTGTTCTCTAATTCCATTGATTCTTGTTTACGTTCTTTAATTTCTTTTTCAGCTTCTACGCGCAAATCATGAGCCTGTGTCTTTCCGTCTAACACAGCTTGTTTTACACGAGATTCCGCTTCATTTTGAGCTTCTTTTAAAATCTGTTCTGCTTTTTGCTGATTCTTATTTAAACCTGCTTTGGAAAGTCCGACCATACAGCCAGATCCAATCGCAAGACCTGCGACACCAGACAAAATGATCCATAGTACATCCATACTATTTCCTCCTTTTCGTCCTTTGTTCTAGGTAAAACCAAAAATATTATACACGAAAACAGGTATAAAGTCTATCAAGTCAAAGGGCAAAATAAAAGATGTTCGTCTAGACAAACATCTTATATTGAACCTCTCATCACTGAAGTGACGAGATTCTTGGGAACAGGTTTCTATCGAAACCTTTCTTACCAAGCTATCCCCGCAGTTCCTGCGGTTCTTTTTATTTTTAGCTAATTTGCTAATATGCCTTGCATCAATATATTGATGGATGCATTTACATCTCTGTCATGATTTGAATGGCATTTTGGACATGTCCATTCTC
>OICF01000368.1_pt1 | contig 14071 bp, 10 predicted proteins | sample 1581211 | NCBI WGS metagenome assembly OICF01 (sample SAMEA3882534, study PRJEB24775) | human gut metagenome | biome: human-associated habitat; feature: intestine environment; material: feces | place: Netherlands | collected 2009/2010
TTTTAATCAGAGGGCCAGGGATTCGAGTTCCCTCGAGCGCACCAAAATCCCACGAGGAATCGTAAGATTCCTCGTGGTTTTTTCTTTTCCCGAATCATTGCACACCACCGGAGCTGACATTGAAAATGCAATCGTACACTGCTATAATAAAATTGTGATATTATCACCAAAAATTCAAGATGCAAAGCGTTTGCGATTGGCAAACATTCAGGAGGAACGCATGGTAACAGGAGCCATTAAAAATAAGGTAGACAAGATCTGGACGGACATCTGGGCAGGCGGCATCACCAATCCGCTGACTGTCATTGAACAGCTGACCTATCTCATGTTCATCCGGTCACTGGACGAGAAAGAACTTGCCACCGAAGATTTTGAGAACATGGCGGGCGAGAAGATGGAGCACATCTTCCCGGCCAGCGCGGCAGGGCAGTCTATGCGGTGGAGCCGCTTCAAGGATAAAGATTCCCGCGAAATTTTCCTGACCATGCAGCAGCGGGTGTTCCCTGCCATCAAAAAGATGAAGTATGGCCGTCTGCCGGACTTTGACGCAAACGGCGAACTGGTGGAGATCGAGGACGACCCCACCCGCCCGGATGAGGGCAACACCGCCTTTGCGCGGTATATGGACGATGCCATGTTCCTGATCCCCACGCCGCAGGTGCTGCAAAAGATCATCACCGGGCTGGAGGATCTTTACACCCACGACATTGCCGACCTTGATATGCAGGGCGACCTGTACGAGTATATGCTGGGCAAACTGGCAACAGCAGGGCAGAACGGCCAGTTCCGCACGCCCAAACACATCCGTGACATGATGGTGGAACTGGTGCAGCCCACGCCAGACGACTTTATCTGCGACCCCGCCTGCGGCACGGCGGGCTTTCTGGTGTCCAGTGCGCAGTACCTCCGCGCCCACTACGAGGACAGCATGACCCCGGAGCAGTGGCAGCATTTTGCCGGGCCGATGTTTGCAGGCTTTGACATGGACCGCACCATGCTGCGCATTTCGGCCATGAATCTGATGCTCCACTCCATCACGAACCCGGATATCGACTACAAGGACAGCGTGTCGAAGCAAAACTCCATTTGCAGCAAGTACACCGTTTGCCTTGCGAACCCGCCGTTCAAGGGCACTGTGGATGCCGAGAGCATCAACGACGACCTGAAAGCCGTCACCAACACCAAAAAGACAGAATTGCTTTTCCTTGCGCTCTTCCTGCGGATGCTCAAAACCGGCGGACGCTGCGCCTGCATCGTGCCGGACGGCGTTTTGTTCGGTTCCAGCAAGGCGCACCAGAGCATCCGAAAAGAACTGATTGAAAACCATCAGCTGCGGGCGGTCATTTCCATGCCCTCCGGCGTGTTCAAGCCCTACGCAGGCGTGTCTACGGCGGTGCTGGTGTTTACCAAGACCGGCGCGGGCGGCACCGATAAGGTGTGGTTCTATGATATGAAAGCCGACGGCTTCTCGCTGGACGACAAGCGCACCGAGGTGAAGGAAAACGACATCCCGGACATCATCGCCCGGTTCCAGAACCTTGATGCCGAAACTGACCGCAAGCGCACCGAGCAGAGTTTCTTTGTGCCCAAAGAAGAAATTGCCGCCAATGGGTACGATTTGTCCATCAATAAGTACAAAGAGACGGAGTATGTGCCGGTGGAGTACCCCTCGACCACGGAAATTCTGGCCGACCTGCATGAGCTGGAAATGGAGATCACCAAGGGTTTGGCAGAGTTGGAGGAGATGGTGTGATGATTCAATTAAAGGATTTATGCCAGAAAGCTTCTTCCAATATTGCACAGAAAGATTTGGAGGGACATGAAGGCCAATATCCCATTTATGGAGCGAGTGGGTTGATTGGATATGTGGATTTTTATAAGCAGGAAAATCCGTATGTTGCAGTTGTAAAAGATGGTGCAGGTATTGGCCGAGTTATGTGTCTCCCTGAAAAATCGTCTGTTATTGGAACAATGCAATATATTTTGCCGAATGAAGGAGTAAATGTCCATTACCTTGCGTTTGCAATGGAACACATGAACCTTGCAAAATATTTTTCAGGCGCAACGATACCACATATTTATTTCAAGGATTACTGCACAGAGAGATTACCGAAGAACTCCGAAGCGGAGCAAAAACAAATTTCAACAACTCTAAGCAGAGTGACGGAGCTTATTTCTCTCCGCAAACAACAGCTTTCCAAGTTGGACGAGCTGATAAAGGCACGGTTTGTGGAGATGTTTGGGGATCCTGTAAGCAATCCTTTTAATTGGCTAACTGCTGAGCTTGGAAACCGATGTGAAATAATAACTGGAAACACTCCATCTCGCGCAGAACCAGAAAATTATGGAACATTTATTGAATGGATAAAGTCTGATAATATCAACACTCCTTCGACATTTCTTACCGAGGCTCAAGAGCGTTTATCAGAAATTGGCTTTCAAAAATGTCGCTTTGTTGAATCGGGAAGTTTGTTAATGACATGCATTGCAGGAAGTCTTAACTGCATTGGGAATGTTGCGGTAGCGAATCGAAGAGTTGCATTTAATCAACAAATCAATGCGATCACCCCAACTCATGATAATGTTCTATATCTTTATTGGCTGATGATTTTATCAAAACCTACTATTCATAGAACTATCAATATGGCGCTTAAGGGTATCTTGAGCAAAAGTCAACTCTCTTTAATTAAATTTCCATTTCCGCCTCTTCCCCTTCAAAACCAATTTGCCGCTTTTGTGGAGCGTGTAGACCAGCAGAAGCAGACCGTACAGCAGAGCCTTGAAAAGCTGGAACTGATGAAAAAGGCACTGATGCAGGAATATTTTGGGTAACTCCCCCAGTCGCCTGACGGCGACAGCCCCCTCAGAGAGGGAGCCTTAACGTGGCCGCAAGGCAAAAGCCTCCCTCCTTGAGGGAGGTGGCACGGCGCAGCCGTGACGGAAGGAGTGGGCTTAGAAAGCAGTCCTCATTAAGCACAAGTGCTCAAAAAGAAGCAAATTGAGAGAATGTTTCGTGCAAATGGCAAACTTTTCGGCTTTTTATGGTATAATAAGGAAAATTCGGAAGATTAACCACACGAATTCAAATCAGAGAGGAGCACAGCTATGAACCAGTTTTATAATCAGATGTTTAATCCGACCTATGTGAATCAGAGCTTTTATCAATCGATTCCATCGCAGACGATGTGGCAGTATCAGCAAGACCAAAATGCAGAGGTTCAAAAGGCTGTAAAAGCTACGCGTGATCTGTGTGAAGCTGTAAATAAGTTGGATGCGGAACATCAGCAGCAGGCGTTTTATGCCTGTTTGACGGTACTGGCCGGGGAGCTTGGATGGAATCAATAAAATGCCAAGAGAAAGGGCGAAGTATAATGAGCGACTATACTGTCTATATTGACGAAGCGGGCGATTTGGGCATCGGACGCGGAACCCGATGGTTTGTGCTGTCTGCTGTTATTGTTGCCAAAGAAGATGAATCCGCTATCCGTGAAAAAATGAGACAGATCAAGAACCGTTTGAATGTCAGAGAAATACATCTCCGGAAAATATCGGAGTTTCCCAAAAGGGCTTTTATTGTTCGAGAATTGAACAGTCAAAATTATACGTATATCAATATCCTTGTCGATACAACGAAATTCGACAAAGCGAAAATCCCAGACCCGTTGAAGGCATACAATTATGTTTGTAAATATCTGTTGGAGCGGGTGTCACTGTTTTTGGAAGAACGGGGAAAAGTTGCGGACATTATGCTATCGGCGCGTGGAACTTCAAGGGATGGCGATTTAATAAAGTACATAAAAGAAAAACTTCTGCCTTACGAAAAAAATTCCATCAACTCCGCTGTTTTTAACAAAATAACCGCCAGAGGTGCAGGAGAATGGGAACTTTTGCAACTGGCGGATGTGTGTGCAACAACGATGTTCTTAACGTATGAGGTGAATGGATTCGGTTTTTCCACGCCGTGTTTTTCCACTGCAATGTCAAACCATTTATATCGGTATCGTGGTAGTTTGGAAAATTATGGTATCAAATTCTTTACAAATGATATGAAACCCAATCTGGAGCAGCTAAAAGCAACCAGAGTTTGCAGCAAATAAAAAAGAAAGAACTCCCGGCACGACTACCACATACTCAAGTATGCTGGTGAAACACCCTCGTGTTGTTCCGGCGACGTTCTTTCAATTTCAATATACCTGATTTTGAAAAGAAGTCAATTTGCATTTTGCACAAATATAACGCTAAATATTTGGGCAGAATTGAATTCGACAATATATTGTTGAAAAGGGAACAATTATGTTTGAAAAATAAGCAAAAGGTTTGTTTCTTCTTTTTTGAGCGATATATCGTTTTTTGAAAGGAGCCCTCCCCATGTCCAACTTCTCCTATCTCTCCACCCGCCCCGAATATTCCCTCTTCGCCAATTCTGCCATCGAGGCCGAGAAAGTGTTCTCCACCTCCCCGGCGATGTGCGCGGTGGGGTGTCGGAAGGCGTTGGAGTTGGCGGTGAAGTGGGTGTATGCGGCAGACAAAACCATCACGATGCCCTACAAGGACAACCTGCAATCCCTGCTGCACGAGCCGAGTTTCCGGTTCGCAGTGGACCGCAATGTGTGGAGCGTGCTGCCCAGCATCGTGAAGGCGGGCAATCTGGCGGTACATACGGGGCATAGTGTGTCGGCGGCGGATGCAGTGTTCAGCCTGCGAGGGCTGTTCGATTTCATCCAGTGGGTGGATTACTGCTACGGCACGGACTATGTGGAGCGCTCCTTTGACGAGACAGCCATCCCCGGCGAAAAGGTAGCGCTGGACGAAAAGAAGATCCGGGAACAGGAAAGCCTGCTGACCCAGAAAGATGCCGAGTTGGAAGCCTTGCGCAAGCAGGTGGAGAGCCTTTCGGCGGCGTACACAGCCAGCAAACAGCAGAACCAGCAGAGCCGCAGTTTTACCGCCGCCGACCTGACCGAGGCCGAAACGCGGCAGAAGATCATCGACATCGACCTCAAGGCCATGGGCTGGAAATTCACCGGGCCGGACGCCGATGTGCGCACCGAGTACGAAGTGGACAACATGAACGGCGTGCTGGGGCAGAAGGGCTATGCGGACTATGTGCTGATGGGCAAGGACGGCTTGCCGCTGGCGGTCATTGAAGCCAAGCGCAGCACCAAAGACCCCAACATCGGGCGCAAGCAGGCTCAGCTTTATGCAGACTGTCTGGAGCAGAAGTTTGGCCGCCGTCCGATGCTGTTTACCACCAACGGCTACACCACCTATTTCTGGGATGAGCAGAGCGGCCCGCAGCGTGCCGTGAGCGGGGTGTTCTGCAAGGACGACTTGCAGAAGCTGATGAACCGCCGCACCGAGAAAAAGCCGCTGGACACCATCGAAATTGACGACAAAATCACCGACCGCTACTATCAGAAAAACGCCATCCGGGCAGTCTGCGCCCATATTACGCAGGGCTTCCGGCGCAATCTGCTGGTCATGGCAACGGGCACAGGCAAGACCCGCACCGCATCCAGCCTGACCGATGTGCTGAGCCGGGGCGGTCATGTGACCAACGTGCTCTTTCTGGCGGACCGCACTGCGCTGGTCAAGCAGGCAAAGGACGACTTCAAGAAGTATCTGCCCGACCAGTCGCTGTGCAATCTCTGCTCCTCCAAGGACGATAAGGCCGCGCGCATCGTGTTTTCCACCTATCCCACCATGCTCAACGCCATCGACAACGCCAAGACCAAGGACGGCGTGCCGCTGTTTTCGCCCGCCCACTTTGACCTTATCATCGTGGACGAGAGCCACCGCAGCATTTTCAAGAAATACCGCGCTATTTTTGATTATTTCGATGCGATTCTGGTGGGCTTGACCGCCACCCCGAAAACCGATGTAGACCGCAACACCTACGACTTTTTCGAGATGGAACACGGCATCCCCACCTACGCCTACGATTACGATACAGCGGTCTACACCGACCATGTGCTGGTGCCTTACTACAACTACGAGGTCAAGACGAAATTCACAGAAGAGGGCATCCACTACGACCAGCTTTCACCGGAGGATAAGGCGCGCTACGAGGACGATTTCGCCGAGGACGACACCCTGCCCACCTTTATCCCATCCGAAAAGCTGAATAAGTTCATCTTCAACGCCAACACCGTGGACACGGTGCTGCAAGACCTGATGGAACGCGGCATCCAGACGGCAGGCGGCGACCGCATCGGCAAGACCATCATCTTTGCCCAGAACAAGCGCCATGCGGAGTTTATCCGGGAACGCTTTGGCAAGCTCTACCCGCAGCTGGAGACCCAGTACCCGGGATTCATCCAGCGGGTGGTCTGCGACGACGCCTATGCGCAGTCCATCATTGACGACTTCAAGCAGCCAGACAAGCCGCCGTTTATTGCGGTCTCGGTGGATATGATGGACACGGGCATCGATGTTCCGGAGTGTGTAAATCTGGTGTTCTTCAAAAAAGTGCGCAGCAAAACGAAGTTCTGGCAGATGATCGGCCGTGGTACGCGGCTCTGCCCATCCCTTGCCTGCGTGGATGCCATCGATGGCGAATATACAGGCAAGCGGCGGTTTCTGATCTTCGACTACTGCGGCAACTTTGAGTTTTTCCGTCAGAAACCCAACGGCTACGAGAGCGCGGACACCAAAAGCCTGTCCGAGAGCATTTTCTGCAAACAGGTGCGGATCGCCGCCGCGCTGCAGGATGGAGCCTATACAGACGAAAAATACCAGAACTGGCGCAAGATTTTAACAGAGACCTGCCGTGCCGAAGTGGGAGCGCTGAATCCGGAGCTGGTATCCGTGCGGCTGCACCGACAGGCCGTGGAACACTATCAAAAGCCGGAAGCCTTTGTCAGCCTGACCGAAACGGACAAGGGGACTCTGATGAAAGAGGTGGCACCGCTCATCTCGCTGGACGATAAGGACGAGGCCGCCAAGCGGTTCGATAACTTTGTGTATGGCTTGCTGCTCTGTGAACTGGAAGGTCTGCCGGGGTTGGGCCGCGCCCAGAAACAGCTGCGCAGCACAGCGGCAATGCTGGAAGGGAAGGCTACCATCCCGCAGGTGCAGGCAAAGCTGCCCCTCATCCGCGAGGTGCAGACAGACGAATTTTTGACCTCGCATGACCTTCTCCGCTTTGAGGAAATGCGGCAGGAACTGCGGGAGCTTATCAAGTTTCTGGTGGACGGTGTAGAAGGGCAAAAGCCTGTCTACACGGCCCTTGCCGACCCGGTACTGGAACAGACCGAGGGAAAAACGCTGGATTCCGGCTACGATTTCGGCGAGTACCGGGAACGTGTGAACCGCTACATCATGGAGCACCGCAGCGATACGCTGGCCATCCACAAGCTGACCCAGAACATTCCACTTTCTCAGGGCGACTATACCGAGCTGGAACATATCTTCACCTGTGAGCTGGGCAGCAAAGAGGACTATGCACGGGAGTTTCGGGATACGCCCTTTGGTCTGCTGGTGCGTAAAGTGGCAAAGCTGGACCACGATGCTGCCATGCAGGCATTTTCTAAGTTCATCAACGACGAATCGCTGAATGCAAAGCAGATCGCGTTTGTGCAGAAGGTCATTCATTACATCGAGCAGAACGGTTATGTGGAAAGCAAAGCGGTTCTGATGAAACCACCCTTTGACCAGCCCATTCTGTTTACCCGCCTGTTTGATGGCAAAACAGGGAGTGAACTGATGGATACGATCAATTCGGTGAAAGAGAATGCCACCCATGTGACCGCATAAAGTGGTAGAATGTACTGATAAAAACGGTATAATGAACAAGGAGCGGATAGACGGTTTCCACAGCGCCTTTGCGCCGAGAGAAACTTTATTCTGGCAGGTCCCTGCTGCGGCAAGGGAGAGAATGGCGTTTTACAGTGAGAACCTTCCCCGCCTTTTTTCTGAAAAAATCACGGCGGTATTTGCGGTGTCCGACCACTATGCGCTGGAATTTATGCGATTTTTGCAGGGACAGGGCATCCGCGTCCCGGAGGATGTGCAGATCATTGGCTTTGATGATACACTGGCAAGCCGGGAAAGCGTTCTCGCTCTGACCACCATTCATCAGGATGCGGCGCTCCGGGCAAGGACTGCCATCCGCCGTGTGAGGGCGGGGTACTTCCGCATCGTGGCGTTCTCTTATCTGCCCATGGCGGTCAGCACCGTCCTGTCCGCATGGCTGCGCTGCAAGGAACACGCCGCTGTCCCCTTTTGGGCAAGTTTTGGCGCGGTAGCGGCGAACATCGGGCTGAACTATCTGCTCATCTTCGGAAAGCTGGGTGCCCCCGCTATGGGCGTTACCGGTGCTGCCATCGCCACGCTGGTTTCCCAACTTTTGAACCTGCTTTTGATCTTGATAGGCTTTGCGGTCTGCCTTCAAAAGGAAGCGGAACGCCCGCTCACCGTGGAGATTTGGACACGGTGGGCGGGCGTTTTATGTTTATTTTCCGAGTACAACGGAGAGCCTGATCTCCTTTTCCGTCTCGCTCAGGTCAAGAGCGCCGCCATCGGCGACGGTCACGCGCAGCTCATAGAGCGTACCGGCGGTAAGTTCCGTTACAGCCTTGCCGTCCTCGTCTGTGATCGACCACAGTGCAGGATCGACCTTTGCCAGCTTGCCGTCCACGCCATAGGCGTAGAGGGTCAGACCGGAGGTGCTGCCGGACAGGTTATTCATGCGGAAAGCTACCGTGGTGTTGGGATGTACGTTGCGGACGGTCACAGTGTTGCGCCAGCTTGCAACGGTGCCTTCGCCGCCGTCCTGCGCAAACTGTTCCTGCGAGAGGACATTTCTTGCTGCCTGATCAAGATCGACCTTGCGGTAGGGCATTTCGGGCAGATAAACGAAACGGTCCTGCAAACGAAGCAGTTCCAGATAGCCTGTCGGGCAGTAGAGCGCATTGCCGCTGTTGCCGGCATACATTCCAATGGCCATGTTGTTATAGCCGTACTTGTTGGAAACATCCATCGTGAAAACAGTCTCGCCAGTTTCAAAATCCAGAATGATGTACTGCCACATCCCGGTGGTCACATCCTGCACATAGCCGTAGATATAGCCCGTTGCGGTGGAAAGCTTCAGGATGGAAGTGTCGCTCAGGTCGTTCCGGCTCCAGATGCTCTTCATCTCGTAGCCGTTTGCGGTCTTTACGGTGTCCACGCGCTCGATGCCGGGGGCAATCATAACGTTGCCCTTCATGAGCCAGTTCTGGTCGTAAATATTGGCGTAGCTCTGGATGGAGGAGTCGTTGTTGGGGTCCGCCAGACCTGCATTGCCCGCGCCAAACCAGTTGCAGACGATGGTGCTGACGGTGCCCTCGCCGTCGTCATAGACGATGGCAGAGTTCTCAACGGCTACCTGATAGCCCTCGGGCAGGTCATCCAGCACCGGGGTGCTTGCCACGACCTCGCCGGTCTTCATATCGAGCGCAAGAAGGTTTACGATATCCTGATTGTCGGTGAACAGCACAAGGTTCGGTGTCAGTGTGGGAGAGCAGCCGCCGCCCCATGCAAGACCGCCGCCGGTGGTCTTATCGCCTTCGCCGCTCACCTTTGCACCCGCGCTCTCATAGGGCGTGCACCACACAACGTCTACGCCTTCTTCTGCGCGCAGAAGATAGCAGTTCTGGTTGGTCAGGACCACCGCACCGTCCTTGGAGGCGGCGATGCCGTTTTCAGCGCCCTCGCCGGGGGTCAGTTCGTGGACAAAAACAGCCTTTGAAAGGTCTGTCTGCTCGCCATTCAGGATCGCATCAATGGCCGAGCGGGCAATATAGCCGATGACGCCCTGCTGCTGGCGCTGCGGATAAATGCGGAAGCCGCCCGTTGCAAACCAGAGGTTTCCGTCATAATCAAAGACCACGGACAAAAGATTCTGCGTCAGCTCTTTTCCAAGCGCGGCTTCGGCGGCAGCCTTGATATCAATGTCCAGCACCTTCTCAAATTCGGGCAGCACATTGCCGTTTTCATCTGTTGCACGGAGCATCAGCACATGGTTGTTGCTCGTGGGGCAGACGATGCGGTTGGACGCGTCCAGGAAGGTATAGGAGCTCTGGATAACGTAACCACCGCCGTCATGCTTCTTTGGCGAGAAATAGCCGAGCGTTTTTGTTTCTTCGGCGTTCAGGTCTCGGATGGCGATGCCGCCCAGCAGCGGCACAACGGCATGACCGTAGCTGTCAAAGTAGATGGCGGGCGAAGCGTTCGCGTTCGTCGTCTCATAGGAAACGTTGATCTCCGGATAGATGGCAAGCGGCAGGATCTCATCCGTCGAGTCGGTGTTGTAGCCATCGTGATGAATGTTTGCATCGCTCTTGGCCATGTAAGGGTTTTCCTCTACCTGCTTGGGGTTCAGAGCCTTTACCGACAGCGCCGCAGAGGCTTGTTCCGCTGAAGAGGGCTGTACCGCAGCGGACGGGGCAGCGGGCTGCGAAGCGGCAGCACTGTCTGCCGGCGTCTGTGTTCCGCCGCAGGCAGCCATGGAAAGGCACAATGCTGCGGTCAGCGACAGGCTTAACGCAGAATGGACGATGTTTCTCTTTTTCATAAACCGTTCTCCTTGTTGTGTTCGTTGCGGTCAGACCAGTGCTGCTCCGCCTGATTTTTTCCATCCAGCCAGATGCGGAATCCCTGCCGCAAGGCGGCTTCGGTCACCGGCTCCAGCAGAAAATAGTCTGCACGCAACCGGAAGGCATGGAGCGAAAAATCCAGATCGCTGCACCAGATAACGCGTGTTTGGGGACAAAGCGCGCGCAGATGCTCTACTGCATTCAATCCATCCACCCCCGGCAGGGCGATCACGGCATTTGTCAGCGGCTCGCAGCGCGCGGCTTCAAAAAAGCTTTCCTGATCGTGGTAAAAGTCCATTTGGGGAAACAAACAATGCTCGGCGCAGAACTGCAAGATCTGCTCTGCCCAAAAAGCTTCCTGCGCCCTGCTGTTTGTCAGCACGGCGATTCGATACACAGCGACCCTCCTTCCTTCTGCCGTTGTTGAGGTTCTCTGTCTCTAGTATACGGGCGGATACGGCTGTTTCAAGCTGTTTGGCACGAAAGCCCGGTTTCCGTCACGAAATCCCGTTTTCCGCTGCGACAGAACCGGGCAACTGTGCTATAATCAGGATGAAAGAGTTTATAAAGGAGGTTGGAAGCTGTAAAACGGCTTTCTGATACAGCATGAGGATCGCAATCGTCGATGACCTTGATACCGAGCGCACCCTGCTGAAGGAGCGCTTGGTGCGGCAGCTGAGTCAGCGCGGCGCAGATGCAGAAATTTTAGAGTTTGACAGCGGAGAGGCTTTTCTGGCGGCAGAAAACGAGCAGCGTTTTTCCGCCGCATTTCTGGACATTTACATGGAAGGCTTAAGCGGCATGGAGGCGGCAAAGGAGCTGCGAAAAACCGATGCAGACTGCCTTCTGGTTTTTACCACCACCTCGACAGACCATGCACTCGAGGGGTTTCAGGTACGGGCATTTCATTATTTGGTCAAGCCCTTTTCAGTGGCCGAGTTGTCCGGTCTGTTGGATGAAATGCTCGCAAAACTCCCCCGCCCGGAGCCGGTTTTGACGGTGAAGGTGGATGGCAGCGACATCCGTTTGCGCTATCGTGATATCATATCCGCCGAGCATTTCGCCCACATCATCAATATCCGCACCACTGCCGGCAAAACGCTTGCCATGCGCCAGAGTTTCAAGGCGTTCACAGAGCCGCTCAAAAAGGACCCGCGATTTTTTGTTTGTGGCCGCGGTACGATCATCAATATGGAGAATGCTGCCGATTTTCAGGATGCCGCCTTCTGTATGACGGACGGCAGCCAGGTCTATGTCAGTCAGGAGCTTTTGAAAGCCGCCCGACAGGCGTTTATGGAATTTCTGCTGCAAAGGGGGCGTGTGGGTTGAAGGATGTTCTGCGCCCGATCCTGGAGCTTACCGTTGTGTTTCCCGGCCTGCTGCTCGCGTATTTTCCGGTGCGCTCCTATCTGAAGCAGTCTTCCGCAAAGCTTGCGGTATGGGAGGTGCCGCTGCTGTTCGGGCTTTGCCTTGGCGGCGGGCTGTTTTGCTATCATTTCGGTCTCTCGACCGCGTTCCCCTTGCTGCTCATAACGATTGTGACAATTTTCCTGTATCTCAAAACGCTGCGGCTCTCTCTCTGGAAATCCGGGACCATCGCGCTGGCGGTCTGCGCGGTATTTGCGTGCCTGAATAGCTTGTCCCGCGCCGTTGGTACGGCAATCACGATCCGGCGGCAACTGCCGCCGGACAAGCCGTGGTTCTGTTTTAGCGCCTGCATCTTTTATAATGCGGTCTGCTGGCTGATCACTGCCGCCGCCTATTATCCCGCCACCCACGCAGTGCGCGCAATGGTGGAGGATGACAATTTTGCGCAGACGTGGTATGTGTTCTGGGTACTGCCGCTGGTGTTCATCCTGCTGAACCTTTTTATAACCCCGCGCTACCAGATAACGCTCCGGACAGGGCGGGTCTTGCAGGTCTACATCGTTATGAGCATCGCGCTTTTGTTTCTGATGTTCATGTTCAATGCGATCTTTCTGCTGATGGCAAACAGCCTTAACCGGAATGCGAGATTGCAGCAGGAAAACCAGTTTCTTTCCATGCAGCAGCAGCGCTATGAAAGCCTGAAAACCGCCATTGATGAAGCCCGGCAGGCGCGGCACGATATGCGCCACCAGCTGAATCAGATCTCCGCACTGGCCGAGGCAGGAGATCTGGATAACCTGAAGGCTTACCTTGCAAAAACGGTCTCCCGGATCCCGGATCTGGATATGAATTTCTGCGAAAACCGTGCAGCGGACAGTGTTGTCGGCCATTATTGCGCCCTTGCAAAGCGTGAGGGTGTTCCCTTTTGTGCCAAACTCGACTTACCACAGGTGCTTCCTGTGGACGAGATCGATCTGTGTCTGGTGCTGTCTAATCTTCTGGAAAACGCATTCGAAGCCAGCCTGCGCACCGCACCCGCCCGGCGCAAGATCGGGATCACCGCGTATGTCCATGCCGAGCGGCTTCTTTTGGTCGAAGTGGAAAACGCATTTGACGGTGAAGTCAACGAAAAAAGCGGGCTCTTCCGCTCGTCCAAGCGAAAGGAAAACGGGATCGGCATCCAGTCTGTCCAGCATATTGCAGAAAAGACCGGCGGTGCAAGCACATTTACCCATCAGAATGGCGTTTTCTCTGCCAAGGTCATGCTTTGTGGAGAAAAGCAGCCGCCAGAGACCGCGGACAGCACCACGGAGTTGTACGGAAAATGTGAAAAGCAATGCGGAAAGCGCAGAAACTTGCCATATAAAAAGTGGAAACTTCATTCCCCAAATGGCAACCTCCATGCTAAAAGTGGCAAGTGACATATACAAAATGCCATGATACAAAAAATGCCCACTCCCCTGAGAATCTCAGACGAGTGGGCGCTGTTTTATAAATCTCTTAGTGGTGGCAACCGCCGCCGCAGCCATGCTCACCGCGGCGATGGCCCGCTTCACGCCTGTTTTTCGCGCGGAGCCAGCAGGGAGTCGATGGTTTTCACCAGTGCTTTGCCCCGGCGGCCAAGGAGCTTGGGCAGCAGGATCCGGGCCATGGCCCAGACACCGGCAAAGTTGTACAGGATGATGCCCAGCGTGATGAGGCCGGTCCAGAGGCCGTAGAGAGGCACCTCGGCCAGCAGGACAAGAGCCTCTCCGGCCAACACTGCAAAGTTGAGCAGGACGCGGGCGGGGTGGATGCTCATGCCGATCATGTTGTGGGCGTCGATGGCGCGGAGGGTGAACACCACGCCCAGGCCCAGGAACGACGCGTAAGTCGCGCCCACAGGACCCCACCATTTGATGAAAAAGTAGTTCATGATGCAGTTGCTCACGGCACCTGCCAGCATGGTCCAGAGGCTGTGGGTGGATTTTTTGTTGACGACGTAGACGCTGTTGAGGAACTGGTTGAAGCAGCTGCAGGTGGACGCCAGTGCCAGGAACGGCACAAAGTGCCAGGCGGTGTAGTAGTTGGACTTCATGATGTGCATGACCGGGCGGCAGAGCCAGATGATGCCCGCCGCGCAGCAG